>Ga0079037_100000496_pt1 | contig 17898 bp, 17 predicted proteins | sample Mud3Dept4metaG_FD_71479 | JGI IMG/M metagenome (GOLD analysis project Ga0079037, IMG submission 71479) | Freshwater wetland microbial communities from Ohio, USA, analyzing the effect of biotic and abiotic controls - Mud 3 Core 4 Depth 4 metaG | ecosystem: Environmental > Aquatic > Freshwater >... | reverse complement strand
ATTTAAGTCGGTTGATGATTCGTTCTTTCCCGATCAGGGGGAGAGTTTTAGCCAGCTCCGGCCCCCGGGTCTTACCGGTGACTGCGGCGCGGAAAGGCTGCAGCAGGTTCTTGCCTTTCTTCCCCGTCTTTTCCTCCATCTGGTGATGGAGAGAGGTCCATACATCTTCTGTGATTTCGGGAGTGTTTTCCAGAACGGGGAGGAGGGTATGAAGGGTTTCCCTGTGAATCGGGTCCATAACGATCGCCCTCGCCCCTTCCTCGAAAGAGAATTTCTCGTCGAAAAAGATGCCCAGATATTCCTCGACCTGGGAAAGAACGACAAGGTTTTCCTTCAGGACCCCGGCCATCCGGACAAGGGTAGGGCGATCGATGTGATCCGTGGAGAGCCCCGCCTTTTCGACATAAGGGAGCAGGAGCGTGAGCAGTGACTCCCCGTCTTCCTTCCGGATGTAAAGGCTGTTCAGCCACTCCAGTTTTTTTCGCGAGTGGATGGGCGCACTCTTCGAAAGGCCTTGAAGCGAGAAATCCTCCGCGACCTTTTCCATCGACAGGACTTCCTCCCCTGAAGGGGACGTCCATCCCAGAAGGACCAGGTAGTTCAGAAGGGCTTCAGACAGGAATCCCTCCTCCCTGTATTGGGAGACTGCCGTCGCCCCGTGGCGTTTGCTCAGGGGAGCGTGGTCTGGTCCAAGGATGAGAGGATGGTGGGCAAACGTCGGCGGTTCCCATCCCAGCGTTCGATAGATCATGATCTGGCGGGGGGTGTTTGAGAGATGGTCCTCGCCGCGGATCACGTGACTGATATGCATGAAGTGATCGTCGATGACGCAGGCGAAATTGTAGGCCACCATCCCGTCCGAACGGAAGATGATGAAATCTCCGATTCCTTCCGGGGCAAAACTCATCTTCCCGTGGACGAGGTCATCGAAGACGACAGGGCTTCCTTCCACACGAAATCTCAAGACAGGCCGTTGCCCGGCGGATTCCAGCTTCGAGACGTCCTCCTGCGAAAGAGAACGGCACAGCCCGTCGTACCGGGGCATCTTTCCCCTGGAGAGCTGCTGCTTCCTGAGCGCCTCCAGCCTTTCAGGAGAGCAGAAACATTTATAGACCTTGCCTTGCTGCAACAGTCGGTCCGCATGATCTCGGTAGAGCGCCAGGCGCACGGATTGGCGATAGGGACCGTCCGGGCCTTCCCGGTCAGGGCCCTCATCCCACTGGATTCCCAGCCACTGGAGGTCCTTGAGGATATGATCGATGGATTCATCCGTCGACCTGTCAAGGTCCGTATCCTCAATCCGAAGGACGAACGTTCCCCGGTGATGTTTGGCAAAGAGATAGTTGAACAGGGCGGTCCTGGCATTTCCGATATGAAGAAGCCCGGTTGGAGAAGGAGCGAAGCGAACGCGCGCCGATGACATCATGAAAATCCTTCAAACCTTTCTGGAGCGACCGTACGGAGGTCAAACCGTTCCTGAGAAGTTACCGTTCTTCGACAAGCGCAACGGCGTAAGCGGCAATTCCTTCTCCGCGTCCCGTGAAACCAAGGCCCTCGGTGGTGGTGGCCTTGACATTGACTCTTCCTGCCTCGATTTCCAGGGCTCCTGCAATCTCATTTATCATCCGGGGAATAAAATCAGAGAGTTTGGGTTTTTGGGCCACAATGGTCGAATCGACGTTAACAATGTGAAAGCCTTTTTCCCGAACCTTTGCTGCCACGTCCTTCAAGAGGAGGGTGCTCTGGATGTTCTTGTATTTAGGATCGGTGTCCGGGAAATGCTTTCCGATATCCCGGTCCGCAATAGCTCCCAACAGGGCATCACAGATGGCGTGAAGCAGGACATCGGCATCGGAGTGTCCCTGGAGTCCCAGGAGATAGGGGATCCTGATTCCCCCCAGCGTCAGCGTCCGGCCGGGAACCAATGCATGAACGTCATATCCGAGACCCACTCTCATTCGTCTTCTCCCTGGTTAGGGTTGTTTGCCTGAAGAAGAAACGTGGCCAGCAACAGGTCCTCCGGCGTGGTAATCTTGATGTTCGCATAGGACCCCTGCACGACATGGACATTGATTCCCATCCGCTCAACAAGAGAGGCGTCGTCCGTTCCCAGAAACCCGTCTTCGGCAGCCTTGCGCAGGGCGTCTCGGATGATTCTGGTCCGGAATGTCTGGGGGGTTTGGACCTGCCAGAGGGAGTTGCGGTCGAGTGTTTCACGGATGCTTCCCCCTGCGTCGACGGTCTTGATCGTGTCCTTTACAGGTGTTGCCACGACGACGGCCTGAAAGCGAATCGCCGATCGGACCGACTCTTCGATCATCTCCCTGGTGACGAAGGGACGGACGCCGTCATGGATCACAACCATCTCCACGTCTTCGGGAACGGCACCTACCCCATTCTTGACGGACTCCTGGCGGGTCTTGCCTCCGGGCACGATCCTCGAGATTTTTTTGTATTGATATTTCTCGACGATCTCCTTGAGACAAAAATCCATGTCCTCCTGACCCACGACAAGGACAACGGCGTTGACCAAGGGACACCGTTCAAAGGGGTCGAGAGTATGCGCAAGAACGGGTTTCCCTGCCAGAGGGAGAAACTGTTTCTTCTTCCCGTCCATGAAGCGCTGGCCTATTCCTGCGGAAACGATGACAGCAGTTACCTTCATTATTAAAGTATGTATTGGATTTCTGAATTTTTTGCAAGACGAACGCGGATGCAAAAAAAGGGATAAGGATATTTACATCATTCCCTATTCCCTTGGATGAGGAAGAGCGTCCGACGAACACGTTCTGAATCCGATAGGCAACCTTTAGAGTCCGCTGTCCATCGGGAAATCGTTTTCTTTCCCTCTGCCTTCCCTTCCCAGCTCCTCTTTCAGGCGAGCAAAGATCATTCTTCCGGCCGGGGTTTGAAGCACACTGGTCACAATCACATCAACGGTTTTCCCGATGTTCCGCCTTCCATTGTCCACCACGATCATCGTACCGTCATCAAGATAGGCGACACCCTGTCCCGTTTCCTTTCCTTCCTTGATGATTTTGACACTCATCTCCTCTCCCGGGAGGACCACCGGTTTCAGGGAGTTTGCCAGTTCATTGATATTCAGGACATCAATTCCCTGGAGTTGTGCCACTTTGTTGAGATTGGAATCGTTGGTAATGATCTTGCCGTGGACCTCTTTGGCCAGTTCGACCAGCTTGGTATCAACCTCCTTGATCAGAGGGTAGTCCTTATCGACAATCTTGACATGGACGCCCGCCTGCTTCTGGATGTGGTGGAGCACCTCCAGTCCCCTTTTGCCCCTCGTCCGTTTGATAGAATCGGAGGAGTCGGCGATGTGCTGGAGTTCACCGAGAACGAACCGCGGGATGAGAATGGGGCCCTCCAGGAATCCTGTCTCCGTGATGTCGGCGATGCGGCCGTCGATAATAACGCTGGTATCCAGGATCTTTGCATTTTCGACGGGGGGTGGGTTCTTCGACAAGGACTTCCATCCCGAGAGTGTTACGTCTTCTCCCTTCTTCAGACCGATTCGAATGCCCATATACCCGCAGACACCGTAGAGCCCGCCGTAAAGGGGAAGGGCCACGTGTTGCTGGGTTAACAGATTCGACAGAAAGACATTGGAGATGAGGTTGGCTATTGTCTCGCCGAGCAGTAATCCGATGAAACCACCCAAAAGGCTTTTTAAAGGAATCCGTCTTAGTGCGCTTTCAATGAAAAGGGTGACCGCGGCCAGAAGGAGACCGGCGAAAATACCCAGCAGCCCCATCTGGATTGAAGGATGAAGTCCCACAGCCAAGAAGTACCCGCTGATTCCGCAAACAAGAAACAATAAGACGCGAAGGACTAACAAACCCACGATGTTCACCTCCTTTCTATCCTTCATCTAAGGGACGGGCGACACAAAAAAGAGATGGTTTAATCGTCGGGCTGTGAGAGCCGATGATGAACCGACAAGGAAAGATGAAGAAAGGTCAGACCTGCCCCGTCCTAGAAGTTTTTTCCGAAGATCGTTCTAATCTCCTTCAGGATATCCGTCTCTTTTACATCCCGGACAATGGCCAATTCCTTCACCAGGAGACTTTTTGCCGTGTCCAGAATCTTTCTTTCCCCGAAGGAGAGTTCCTTCTCGGTCCTCAGGAGATAAAGATCCCTTAGGACCTCTGCAATTTCGAAGATCGACCCGGTGTTGATTTTTTCCATGTATTCGCGGTAGCGGCGATTCCATGTCTGGTTGTCGATTTCGACATCCCGGTCTTTCAGGATCTGCAGAACCTTTGGGATTTCAAGTTTCCTGATGACACCTCTCAAACCCACGGCTCCCGCATTGTCCCTGGGAATCATGATGGTCATCCCGTTGTCCAAGACACGGAGAATGTAAAACATCAATTCTCTTCCCGAAATCTGTTTGGTCTCGATGGCTTCAATGACTCCTACCCCGTGTCCGGGGTATACCGCTTTGTCACCGATCTGAAACATATGTTTGAAACCCCCTTCCTGAGATCCACCTCTATTCTGTCCGCAGGGCGATACCGTGAGTTGCCCGCGGGAAAAAGAATTGCCATGCGCCGGGTTACGTTCCCTCCCGTCCTGCCGGTCTCACAATATCCCTGACATCAAGCTTTTTCGCGTCAAGTGCCTTGCCCATGGAAGCATCGATTCCCAAGAAAGCGGAGACGAGAATCCTGCCCTTAAACTCTCCCCGGACACCGTTTTCTCCCGGGCGAAACACCTCCAAGGTGTCTCCCACCTTAAGACCGGTTTGTCTGCCTGCATTCAGGTAAAACTCATCACCCTCCACCTTGACGATCCGGCAAGTCCAATCCAACCCGTCCAACTCACGGAAGAGATTCCCTGCAAGATCAGAAAGAGTGAGATCGATGGCTTTGATTTTCGCCTTTTCTTCTGGAAACGGTCCCTTTTCCTTGGAAGCATTAACAGGATTGCTGGCTGAAAATTGCTTGAGGGACTTGCCGGAAAAGGTGTCTATGACTTTCAAGTCGATCCTGATAATGGCTGATGCTGAGGCTTCCCGTTGATCGGCTGTTCTTGTTGTAAAGGTATACGGTCCGGAGAGATATCCGGACACGATCGCATTGATGCCAAACACCTCATTCAACAAACTGAGGACCGCCGGAGTCTCCAGATCTTTCAGTCCCATCCCCCTCTTTTCGAGGAAATCCTTTACGGCGGAATAGTCGACCAGGAGCACGCGTTGGGACTTCCGATCTACCTCTTTGACAAGTTTGTCAGTCACCCAGTCTCCAAACATCTCGTCAGGTGTCGTGGTCCGATCGTCAAAGTGAGCGATCACGACCTTCCTCTTCAGTTGAGGAACCGAAGGTTTTACAGAAGATACCTTGAAGACCTCTTTCTCGGTGGCAGCAGGAAGCGGTTTCGACGGAGAGGAAATTTCCTTTGCAGGTTCTTCCCTCCGGGCCACTGGATCTGTAAAATCGCCTCTTCTTGCGAGGTATTCATCCACGGGGATGTACAGCGTCTTCGGTTGCTGGCTCCCCTCCGAGGCTTTCGGATTGGATACCTTCACATACTCCTCCTGGTCGATCAGGACCACTTCTTTGTCGAGCAGTTCCTTCATCTTTGCCTTGTGAGGGGGCCCTTTCTTAGTCGGGAACCAGGAAGGGATTGAAGATGGGAGTGAACAGGCGGAGAAAAGAAAAAAGAAAAAGAGAATAAAGAGGAAACCGAAAATGGGAAAACGTAGATCACCGGCCTTCAAGTCCATTTTTCCCCTTTTGCACAGATATATAATTATGGGGCAAAAACGCGGAAAAATCAATGCCAGATTGCAAAAAACTCATTCCGGGGATGAGGATGATTGAGAAAGGAAGGCCACTACTTTTTGGAGGTCTTCAGGAGTATCGACTGAAAAAGGCTCATAGTTCACTGCACTTAACTTGATACGATAACCGTTTTCCAGAACTCGCAGTTGTTCCAGTTTCTCCAATTCTTCCAAGGGGGTAGGCTTCATCTTGGTAAACCGGAGGAGGAACTTCCTCCGGTAAACATAGACGCCGAGGTGCTTGAAAACATGCTTCAGCACAATCCTCTTCCCGCCTGAGCGGGCCGACAGGAGACGCTCAAAGTTGAGATCCCTCGGAAAGGGGATGGGAGACCTCGAGAAATAGAGGGCATGGCCCTTCTGGTCCACAGCCACTTTGACCACGTTCGGATTGAGCCAGTCTGTGACCTCTTCGATTTTCGTCATGAGCGTGGACATGAGGAGGGTCTCGTCTGTAAGAAGAGGTCGTATGGCCTTGTCGATCATGCGGCCCTTGATCAAAGGTTCATCTCCTTGAACGTTGACGATGATTTCGGATTTGAGTTTCTGGGCGACCTCGGCCACCCGGTCCGATCCCGTGGGATGGTCGGCGGAGGTCATGATCGCCTTGCCGCCAAACGCCAGGACCGCTTCCAATATCCTCTCATCATCTGTGGCAACGACGATATCCTCGATCAATTTCGACTGGCTTACCCCTTCGTAGACGTGTTGAATCATGGGTTTGCCAAGGATGTCGGCAAGAGGTTTGCCCTCGAATCGGGTCGAACCATAACGGGCGGGGATGACGGCGACGACCTTCATAAGCGTCCTTCTTTGCGGAGACGATAAACGTAATGTACTTCAGTTTGGGAGGGCTGTCAACAACTCCCGAGAGTGGCAGGTGGCATGTCGCGCGTCGACAAAAGAAAGACCGCTCTTCAGATTCAAAGCGATGACGGACTGGCCGCCGGCGAGAGGCAGATCCTATCGAATTGTCTACCTGCTACTTTCCGCTTTCCACCTTCATGTTGTACTTCTCGGCCACCTCTTTGAACCCGGGGAGGGCTTTCTCGATCGTCTTCTTGTCGACACAGTAGGCGATCCTGAAATGGCCTGGCTTTCCGAATCCCCTTCCGGGAACGACGAGAATCCTTCTCTCCTGGAGTTCTTTAACAAAGGGTACTTCATCCTCGATGGGTGATTTTGGAAAGAGGTAGAAAGCCCCCTGGGGTTTGACGACGCGGTAGCCGAACGACGTCAATGCATTGTAGAAAAGGTCCCGTCTCTCCTCGTAGACTCGGATGTCGACCGAGTTCTTCTGGAGAGGGGCGACCAGCCTTTGCATCAAAGCGGGGGCATTGACGAATCCGAGGGTTCGATTCGCAAAGACGAGGGCTGAAACGAGTTCGTCGATGTCTTCGCACTTCGGGCTGACCGCAATATAGCCGATCCTTTCTCCGGCAAGGGCCAAATCCTTGGAGTGGGAGATGACCCGGAGGGTGTGAGGATAGTAGTGGGAGATCACGGGAAGCGTGATGCGGTCATAGACGAGCCGTTTGTAGGCTTCATCTGAAATGAGATAAATCGTTTTCCCCATGTGATGGCTTTTTCTTTCAATCATTCTCCCCAGGGCCACGAGAGATTCATGGCTGTAGATCACCCCCGTCGGATTATTGGGTGAGTTGATCAGGACGGCTTTCGTCTGCTTGTCGATCGCCTTCTCAATGGCGTCCACGTCCAGAGAGAAGTCCTCATTTGTTTCAACAAGGCGAAGCTTTCCTCCGGCGTTGTCGATGTAGAAACGGTATTCCATGAAGTAGGGGGAGGGAACAACGACCTCCTCTCCTTCGTCGAGAATGGCCTTCATGACGACATTCAATCCTCCTGCCGCGCCCGTGGTCATCACGATATGATTCTCAGAAAAGGGGAGGCCGGATTCTTCGGTGAGGACCTTGGCGATGGCGCTCCTCGTCTCGCTGTACCCGCTGTTAGCCATGTAGCGATGCATCCCGAGGATGGGGTTGTCGGCAAGGGCTTTGAGCTCCTTTTTCAACGAGGCAGGAGGTTCGACGTCGGGGTTCCCAAGGGAAAAATCGTAGACGTTTTCTTCTCCGTGGATCCGTTTCAGTTCCTCGCCTTCTTCGAACATCCGCCTGATCCAGGAGGAACCGGTCAATACGCTTTTCACTTTTTTTGAAATGGCCATCTCCTCATTCCCCTTTCGATTCGCTTTGAACCAAACAAAAAAGCCATAGAGTTTCCCCCATGGCTCAACAATAAAAAAGCCATGGGGCTCTCAGTCACCCATGGCTCGATATCCCGATGCGGGACAAGTCCTATGGGCGGCCCCTGTCAAAGATAAAGTAAAAAAAGTAGAAACCAAAGAATCGCACCATCAGGACAAATCCTCAACTGTTATGAAAAAATTAAAACACAAATACCCGCCTTTGTCAAGAAAAATCCAGTGTTATCACGCTAAACGAAAGAGACTGCGGGCATTGTCTTCGAAGATCATCTTCTTGTGAGAAGCCGGAATATCCATCTCCTCTATGCCCTGAATGGTAACCCTCGTAGCCCTCTCGCCAAGCTGGTCGTCGTACGGCATATCGGTCGCAAAGAGCATGTGGTTTACGCCGAAAAAGGCATAGGCGCACATCAGCGCAGGGGTATTCCCCTGGATGGCTGTGTCGCAGTAGAACATCCGGTAATAGTCAAGAGGGGCTTTCTGCAAAGGGGGATCGTACTGGTAGCCCATGCGGATGCGGTTGAAATCATGGGAAAGATCAATCCTCCCTGCAAAGAAAGGGACCATCCCGCCGGCATGATGCGTCAATACCTTGAGCCCGGGGCACTTATGGAAGATACCGCTGAAGGCGATGCGTGCCATGGCAACCGAGCTCTCGTAGGGCCAGCCGAAGTTGGTATAGATCAAGTATTTCGAAATCTTTTCCCCCGCATAGTCCACCTTCAGGTTCTCCCTTCGCGGATGAAGCAGAACCGGCAGGCCGTATTGCTCCATCTTTTCGTAAAGAGGGAGAAACTCGGGAGAATCAACAGGCTTCCCGTTGATATCGGTGAAGATCTCGACTCCGCGAAAGCTGAGTTCCCGGATCGCCCGGTCCGCCTCTCTCAAGGCGGCATCCACGTCGGTCATGGGAAGGGAGGCGACGGCTCCGACGAAACGATCCGGATACTTCGCCACCAGCTCGGCCATTTCGTCGTTTGCGATTCTCGAAAGTTCCACAGCGTCTTCAGGACGGGTAATGCTTTCCACGTTCGGCCCGGCGATGGTCAGTATGTGGACGAGGTCCTTGAACTGGTCCATGATTCGGAAACGGATGTTGAGGTCCGTGAGTCCGGGGTTGGCTACGGGGTATTTTGCATATTGTGACGTAAAACTCACCGACACCCTTTTGTTCCGTTCCGAGAGATATTTCGGCGGAAGAATATGAGTGAAGACATCGATCATCATGTTCAAGAGCCTCCTGACTTCAGGGGAGATTGAGTATCTTCTTCCCGTTTCCTCCGAAAATTTTCTCCTTGTCCGCCTCGGGGATGTTGAGCGCCTGGATCGATGAGACCGATTTCGACATGTCTCCGATGACGTGGGGGTAGTCGCTTCCGAGGACCATGTGGTCTGGCCCGAAGGTCTGGTAGCCGCACATCAACGAGGCGGGGTGGAACGAAACCGTATCATAATAAAGGTTCTTGAGATATTCGCTGGGAAGTTTCGGAATGCTCGCCTTCACGTCGGGAAAAGCCCTGTAACCGTTGTCGATCCTCTCGTAGAGAAACGGAAGGGTTCCTCCCAGGTGAGGAAGGATCAGGACAAGGTCGGGGTACTTCTCGAAGAGACCGCTGTAGACCATCTTTGTCACGGTCAGGGTGGTGTCCATGACGAATCCAATGAGTGGCACAAGAGGCCATTCTGCCATGGTCTCCGGATGGAGAGGAACCATGGGGTGAAGAAAGATGGGGAGCTTGAGGCGATACACTTCATCGTAGAACGGCCAGAACTCCTTGACGTGGAGATGGGTGCCGTTGATGTTGGTGCCGAGGCAAACCCCTTTCATCCCGAGATCCTTGACGGCACGATGGAGTTCCTTGATAGCATCGTCCGGGTTTCCAAGGGGCACGCTGCAGAAGCTGATAAACCGCTTCGGAAACTTCTGGACGAGTCCCGCAAAGAAGTCATTGGTCATCTGGGCCAGGTGGAGGTTCCTCTTCCGGGTTGAAAAATAGACATTGGGCGTCGAGAGGGTCAGGACCTGGATGTCGATTCCGTAGCGGTCCATGTCTTCAATCCGTTTCTCGGCCACTTCCATCTGGGGGGTGATCCCCAGGTACCGGGCCCCCTTTTCCTTGACGATCTTCAATCCGGCGAGGTCGTGTGTGAATTCGTATCGATGGCCCCACGCTTCTAATTTCTTTAGGTACTCGGTCGGGTAGAAATGGTTGTGAAAATCAATCTTCATACATGAACCTCCTCGTTCTGATCTGTGGTTGAGTTGAATAATAGTTGCTTATAGCCCATCGTAACCGGGAGTGTCAACCTGGGATTGCTTCCCCGCGACAAATGTCATAATATAAAAAAACTCGTTCAGGCATCCCGGTTCTTCCCATGAAAAAACTGACAATTAACGAACTTTCCGTCGACCTCGCGATCATCGGAGGCGGAGTCGCAGGGTGCATGGCAGCCATTCGTGCATCCGAATTGGTCGACCGTGTCCTCGTCGTGGAGAAATGCGATACGAGAAGGAGTGGGTGCGCAGCAACAGGGGTTGATCACATCTGGACCTATGTCCCTGAAATTCACGGGCCGGGGACGACGGTGGAAGATATTGTCAGCGACCACACCCGATGGACCCAGGGCTTCCTGGACCAGGAGGTCGCCCATTATGTCACCAGCCACAGTTATGATAGAATTCTCGACCTCGAACGGTTCGGGGTCGACATCCGGGACGCCTCAGGAAAGCTCCGGTTCGTCAAGAAGATCCACCGCGTTCCCAATTTCCTCCATTTTGCGGGGCGAGATTTGAAGGTGAAACTCACCCAGGAGATGAAACGGAGAAAGGTCGAGATCCTGAACCGGGTGATGGGCCTTCGCTTGTTGAAGAACCAGGAACGGGTTACAGGGGTGATCGGGATAAGCACCCGCCGGCCCGTGATCTACAAAATCAAGGCCAAGGCTGTGATTCTGACGACCGGTAACATCTACCGACTCTATCGGAATCCGACGGGCGTGCTTTTCAATATCGGGTTCCCTCCCCACGAAACAGGGGACGGCCACGCCATGGCGTTTCGGGCAGGGGCGCTCCTTCAGAATATGGAGTTCACCACCTTTCAGACCGGGCCCAAAAACTTCCAGCGGTGCGGCAGAGGGTCTTATTTCCCGGGAGGAAGGATGGTGAATGCCCGGGGTGACTCGCTGCAAAAACAACCCCATCGCGCAACCCATGCGACCGAGACGCACATGGACAGAACGGTCGAGGAGGAAGTCGCCTTCATGAAAGAGATCGAAGAGGGCAGGGGGCCTGTCTACATGGATTGTTCTTCGTGTTCCGAAGAGGACATGTCCTACATCCGGTGGGCCCTGAGGAATGAAGGCAACACCGCTTTTCTCGACCATCTTGATAGCGAAGGGTTCGATCTCCGAAAGAAGAGGCTTGAGTTCACGCTTTACGAACCCAAAAGCGGCAGCGGAAAATCGGGTTTGACAATTCACAAAGACACGCGCACCTCTCTTCCCGGTCTCTTCGCAGCCGGAGATGCGATCGGTGTGTTGCCGCGCGCGGTGATGCCGGGAGCCCTGACCCTGGGCTGGAAGGCTGCAGAGACGGCGGCGCAGTTTTCAAAAAGGGACGGAGCAGACGTGTCGGTCGGGGATGAGGAAGAGATGGAAAGCGTGAAAGAAACACTGACCCGGCTGATCTCAGAATCACCGGGCGCCCCTTGGACAGAAGCGCAGGCAGCGCTGCAGAACCTCATGTCGGATTACGCGGGGCTGAAGAGATCCGCGACCATGCTGGCTGCGGGACGATCGTGTCTCCGGACCCTCCGGAAGCGGGCTCGGGAGGAATTGAGGGCTCGTCATCCCCATGAGCTGTACCGCTGTCTCGAGGTCCTGAACCTGATCGATATCGGGGAGATGGTCTTGGCGTCAGCCCTCGAAAGGGAGGAGACCCGTTTTTACCCGGAACATCACAGGGTCGATTTCCCACGGCAGGATGATACAAACTGGAGAGCCTTCCTGACCATCCGTAAGCAGGAGGATCGGATGTTGTTCCAGAAGGAGAAGATCGAGGCGAGGATCTGTTGACCGGAGGGAGATGAATGCCACCTGTCATCCATCCTGAGAAATGCCTTCAGTGCGGGCTTTGCGCGGAGATCTGCCCGGAGGACGTGTTCCTGGGATCCCGCAGGAAGACTGTCCCGAAGATCACCTATGGAGATGAGTGTTGGCATTGCGGCGCGTGTGTGTTAGATTGTCCCAGTCAGGCCATCACGCTTTATGTTCCATTGCCGATGAGGGTCTATGACCATGAATTGAGTGATTCGTGACAAGGGCTCATGTTTGATTCAATCCATCATCAACAAGAGGGAGGATGCCATGGAAATGAAGAAGAACAAGGAAAAGAAAGTGAGTCGAAGGTCGTTTCTTAAAGGCGCTGCGGCTTCAACCGTCCTGGTGGGCATGGGCGTCCCGATGTGGTCTGGAAAGGCGAAGGCTGCAGAGACCCTCAACATCATGATGAACGGGGGCGACTACGAGAAATTGGCCAGAAAACTGGTGGTCGCTCCCTTTGAGAAGAAGTACGGGGCCAGTGTTTCCATCACTCCCGGATCAGGCGCCCAGATCCTGACCCGGTTGAGAGCGGAGAAACAGAACCCTTCTCAGGACGCAGTGGTTCTCGACAGCGGCCCTGCGGTGCTTGCCATTGCAGAAGGCCTCCTCGAGAAGATCAATCCGGCCAACATTCCGAATCTGAAAGACCTGGATGCCATGGCCCTCGACAAGCAGGGTTATGGTCCCATTATCCACAGCCATTCCATCGGTCTGGCCTACAATGCCAACCTGATGAAAAAACCCGTTCCCCAGTCCTGGATGGATCTCTGGAACCCCATATATAAGGATGCGATCCTTCTCGTCGACATCACGCTGACCCCCGGGTACTTCTTCCTTCTCCAGATCAACCTGATGAACGGCGGAACCTACGAGAACATCGACCCGGGCATCGAGCTGATCAAGAAGCTGAGGCCGAACGTCCGGCGGTTCGTTCAGAACATGGCCGAGGTTCGATCCGTCCTTCATACCGAAGACATCATCATCCCCTGCGGCCCGAACATTCCCTTTGAGGAGGCGAAAAAGGATAATCAGCCCATTTACCCCATCTTCCCCAAAGAGGGCAATGTCCTGTCTCCGGCCACGGGCCAGGTGATCAAGGGGACCAAGAAGAAGGATCTCGCCGAGAAATTTATCAACGAGTACCTGAGCCCCGAATCACAACTGGGGTGGTCTGAGGAGTATAATATTGCCAACTTCAACAAGAAGGTGAAGCTACCCCCTGAGGTGGCAAAGCGGTTGCCCACCAAGAACACCCTGTACGATTTTACGAAGGTTGCCGCCAATCAGGAAAAATGGATAGAAAAATTCACCCGGGAAATCAAGAGATAAAGTCTGTTTGGGGTTCGGAGTTGCCAAAAGGTTGACCCGGAACTCCAAACGTGTGACTTCGAACTTTCGTGACAGGAGGCTGGATGGCGTTTGTTGAGATCAAGGGTTTGAAAAAGACCTTTAGGAACCTCGTTGCTGCCGACATCGATCACCTTAAGATCGAGGAGGGAGAGTTTGTCTCGCTCCTGGGGCCCAGCGGGTGCGGGAAAACCACAACGTTGCGCTGTATCGCGGGCTCCATTGAACCCGATTGCGGCTCCATCTTCGTCCGGGGAAGAGAAATCACCCAGGTTCCCACCTACAAGAGGAAACTGGGGCTGGTCTTCCAGGATTATGCCCTCTTTCCCCATATGACCGTCTTTGACAACATCGCCTACGGATTGAGATACCGGGAAGTCTCGAAAACCGACGTGAAAAAGAAGGTGTCCGAAGCCCTGGACCTGGTTGGCTTGGCCGGTTTCGAAGAGCGTTTCCCCCACCAGCTGTCCGGAGGGCAACAACAGAGGATCGCCTTCGCACGCTCCGTGGTTTATGAGCCCGACGTCCTTCTGCTCGATGAGCCCCTATCTAACCTCGACTTCAAATTGCGAAAGGCGATGCGGTTCGAGCTGAAGCGGATGCAGCGTCAACTGAACATCACCACGATCTTTGTCACCCATGACCAGCAGGAAGCCCTCTCCCTTTCCGATTGGGTGGTCGTGATGAACGAAGGCCGGATCGAACAGGTGGGAACTCCGAACGACATCTATGAGAATCCAGCCTCCGTCTTCGTGGCTGATTTCATTGGATCGACGAACATCATCCGGGGAGTGGTCACTCAGTGCGATAGCGCAAAAGGGATCTGCGGGGTGAGTCTGCCCCACGCTCCGGAGCTCTTCCTCCCCTTCAAAGAAACGGTCAGGGTGGGGGAGGAGATCAATTTCATTGTCAAGCCCGAGAAGATCGGTCTGGAAAGAACGCCGCGGGCCGAGCATGCCGTGGAAGGGACGATATCGGGGGTTTCTTATCTCGGCTCGGCGTTCAACTATGAGATTCGCATCGGGGCGTTGAAGATCGAGGCCCTTGACAGTCAAGGCGATTACAAGAACCGGTATGAAATCGGCGACTCCATCTTCTTGACGTTTGACCCTGCAGGGGTCAAGGTCTTGCGGAGATGACATGGGGCTTCCAACCTATTTCAAGAAACGGATCTATCTCTTCTTTCTGGTACCTCCCCTTCTGGTCCTGACGGTCTTCCTTCTGGTTCCCCTCGCCATCCTGCTGCGGTACAGCTTCAGCACGCACATCCCGGGGCAGGGGTTGCAGATGGTTTTCACGCTGTCGAACTATCTGCGTTTTGTCACGGACAAATACTATTTGAACGGGCTCCTGATCACACTGGGGACCGGCCTGCTGGTCGTGATCGTCACGCTTGTCTTTGCATATCCGGTGGCGTATCTTTATGCGAAGGCCCGCTTCCGGTACCGCGGCCTGCTTCTGATCATGCTCCTGTCGCCTTTCTACACCAATGTCATCATTAAGATCTACGGCTGGATGGTGATCCTGGGACGCCAGGGGGTCGTCAACAAGATGTTGATCAACTTCAATCTCCTCGACCGGCCCTTCGAGTTTCTCTACAGCTACATCGGCGTCATTATCATCATGGTCTACGTCCACGTGCCCATGATGACGCTGCTGCTCATCGGGCCCATCCAGAACATCAGGGACAGCTGGATCGAGTCGGCCAGGATCTGCGGGTCACGAAACCTGGATGTCATCAAGAATATCATCCTGCCCCTCAGCATCCCCGGGATTCTTTCCGGGGCCATCATTGTCTACACCGCTGTGATCGCGGCGTTCATCATCCCTCTCCTTGTGGGAGGCGACTGGGGAAAGAGGTTCATCTCGGTCATGATGTACACGCATATTAATGTGACACAGAATTGGGCCTTCGCCTCGGCCATTGCCGTGATCCTGATCATCACGTCGTTGTCGATCATCATCTTCTTCTCACGGTGGATCAAGTCCATGAAGGTAGGAGTCCTTGTCAGTGAAAAATTCAATCGGTAAATGCTCACTGGTGGCGAGCAACGTCATTGTTTACGCCTTTCTTTTCATTCCCCTCGTGATGGTGATCGGGATTTCCTTCAGCCCGACGTATCAGATGGTTTTTCCACCGCAAGGACTCTCATTAAGATGGTTCAAATACATCCTGGACCAGAAGGAATTCGTCGATTCTTTCTTCGTGAGCGTAGTCGTGGCCTTCTTCGCATCCCTGGTTGCGCTCCTGATCGGTATCCTGGTTTCCCTTGCCATTGTGCGTTACCATTTCCGATGGAAGACAGCGATCGAAAATATTTTCATGATGCCCATTATCCTGCCCACGGTGGTGACCGGTGTCGCCATGTTACAGTTTTTCAGCCTGGTAGGCTACGGTGACTTCTGGATGAGACTCATCCTGGGGCATATCATCGTCACGATTCCCTACACGATCCGGAGCATCTCCGCGAGCCTGTATGGGGTGAACAGACGCCTGGAAGAGGCCTCCCTGATCATGGGGGCGAACCCCCTGCAGACTTTCAAGAATATCCTGCTGCCGCTGATCAAGCCGGGCATGATCGCCGGGGCGCTGCTGGCCTTTATTATTTCTTTCGACAATGTGACCGTGTCGCTCTTTCTCCTGGGGGCAAAAACCGTGACCCTCCCGGTTCGGATCATGCTTTACCTGGAATGGCATATCGATCCCTCGGTGGCGGCCATTTCGACCATCCTGATCACCCTGACCGTCATTACGATTCTTATTGCGGAAAGGATCGTCGGGTTGGCCAATATCATGAGGCTCGAGTGAGGGATGAAGGTGAAAGCCCGAGGATAGGAACAGTAACCCTTTCAACACAGAAAGAAAACGAAGGAGGTACAGTATGAAAATCAACGGATGGACGTTAGGGAAATGGATGTTGTGTTTTGGCCTTGTGGTTGCCTTCACACCGGTTCTTTCTTCTGCCCAGCAATATCCTGCACGACCGATCAACATGCTGGTGACCTTTGCCCCCGGGGGAACACTCGACTCCTCTGTCCGGCTCATCTCTTTGAAGGCTGAGAAGTTTCTGGGCCAGCCGTTTGTGATCACGAACAACGGAGGAGGGGCAGGGTCTGTCGCCCTGGGAATCGTGAAAACCCAGAAAGCCGACGGCTATAACATCACGGCCTGCACCAGCACCGGGTTGATCAGGCTCCCCCAGTTCCGGACACTCCCATATAGCCACGAGGATTTCATTCCCATCATGCACTTTGCAGGGGTTCAAACGGGGGTGGTCGTCAAGTCCGATTCACCTTACAAGACATTCAAAGACCTGATCGAATTCGCACGGAAGAACCCCGGAAAGGTCACCTATGCGACCTCGGGTGTCGGGACCCCCATGCACCTGGCCATGGAGTTTGTAGGGAGACATGAAAAGATCCAGTGGACGCACGTGCCTTATCCCGGGGGAGCACCGGGAGTGTCGGCAGTCCTTGGCGGCCATGTCACGGCCCAGTCTGACAGCACGGAGTGGCTGCCCCACGTGAAGGAGGGGTCTCTCCGGCTCCTGGTTTCCCACGGCGAGGCGCGGATGAAGAGTTTTCCCAATGTGCCCACGCTGCGCGACCTCGGGTACGATTTCATCAATGAGACGGTTTTCATGTTTGCTGCTCCCAAGGGGACCCCTCCGGCCGTTGTCCAAAAGCTGGACGAGTCTTTCCAGAAGGCGATGCAGGATCCGGAATTCGTCGATCTGATCACGAAGATGGAGTTCATTCTCTCTTACCGGAACTCCGCAGACACGAACCGTTACCTCGTCGACAACTACGGCCGCCTTGGAAAGATGATCCAGGATTTCAAAATCCCCAAGGAGGGTGAGGCAAAGAAGTAATGAAGAGCCTCGATCAGACAAGCAGCCTCTTCTGGCTGCTTGTCTCCGTCCTGGTTTTTGTTGAAGCCATTCGTCTGGGGGTCGGGAGCGTCCACAGCCCTGACATGGGATTCATGACCTTCGGCGCCTCGGGGATCCTGGGAATTCTTTCCCTCTACCAGTTTATTCGCGCTTCCCTCCGGAAGGAAGACGGGCACGCCCTGCCCCTGTTTGCAGGGAAGTTTTGGAAGAGGGTCATTTTCGTGATCCTTGCGCTCGTCGTCTACGCGCGGGTGATGCCGCTGCTGGGATACCTGATCAGCACGTTTCTCCTGATGATGACCCTTTACGGACTCCTTGAACGGAAGAAGATCTGGCTGGTATTCACGGCATCGTTTGTGACGACACTGTTCACCTATGTTGTCTTCTCCAAGTGGCTCAGTTGCCAATTCCCTGAAGGACTGTTCGGGTTTTGAGAGAGAAACGCGGGAATGTTTGACAGCATCCTCTACGGTTTCCAGGTTACGTTTCAACCCATCAACATCCTCTTCTGCGCAGGGGGTGTGCTG
>Ga0079037_100000494_pt1 | contig 17940 bp, 17 predicted proteins | sample Mud3Dept4metaG_FD_71479 | JGI IMG/M metagenome (GOLD analysis project Ga0079037, IMG submission 71479) | Freshwater wetland microbial communities from Ohio, USA, analyzing the effect of biotic and abiotic controls - Mud 3 Core 4 Depth 4 metaG | ecosystem: Environmental > Aquatic > Freshwater >... | reverse complement strand
GCCGGGGGCGCGGCGCCACTGAAGAGGTGCATGTAGCGGGATTCACGGCGGCCCGGCTCCCTCGGCAGGCGTGCCACGAACGGGCCATCGGGCCGCGTCATCAGGTCCTCGAGCTCGGCGTCCACCTCGCTCACCTCCTTGAGCGGCGCCAGGCGGGCTGCGTGCGTGCGCAACTCGCCCGGCGTCTGCGGGCCGCGCAGCAGCAGTTCGCACACGATCGCCGTACCCTGCGGCGAGAACTTGAGCGAACCGAACTGGGTGTTGCAGAACAGGTGCTGGTACTTCGGCACGCGGCTGCCGAAGCCCGACTTCTCGAGCACCAGCTGCCGCTTCATCAGGCCGTCCACCACGGTTTGCACGTCGCGTTCGGACAGGTCGAACACCGGGTGGCGGTTGCTCTTCTGGTTGCAGGCGTTGGTGAGCGCATTGAGCGACAGCGGGTACTGGTCGGGCGTGGCAACCTGCTTCTCGATCAGGCAGCCGATGACACGGGCTTCGTGGGCGGTGAGTTCGATGGACATGCGGCGCTCCGCCGGCTGGGTTTCGGTCGCCGTCGCGGGGCATAATCGTGCCCCCGGCTGGAGGTATGTTACCCGGTGCAGCGGCGCAGCGGATCGACGTTGAAGGGCGTGGTGACGGTGTCGCTGATGGCGCTGAACGTCATCGCGTGGTGCCTGGTGCTGTTCACGGTGGCCATCGCCAAGTTCCTGGTGCCGGTGCCGGCGTGGCGTCGCTGGCTGAGCCGCGCCATGACCGCGCTCGCGGAAGGCTGGATCGGCACCAACAACGCCATCTTCCGCCTGATGCGTGCCCTCCCGCTCGATCCGCGGGGACTGGAGGGGCTCTCGACCGGTGATTGGTACCTCGTGGTGTCGAACCACCGATCGTGGGTGGACATCCTCGTGCTGCAGGCTGTGTTCAACCGGCGCATCCCGTTCCTGAAATTCTTCCTCAAGCAGCAACTCATCTGGGTGCCGTTCCTGGGGCTCGCGTGGTGGGCGCTCGACTTTCCGTTCATGCGCCGCTACACGTCGGCGCATCTCGCCAGGCACCCCGAGGACCGCGGCAAGGACCTCGCAGTGACGCGCCGTGCCTGCGATAGGTTCCGGCTGATTCCCACCTCGGTGATGAATTTCGTCGAGGGCACGCGCTTCACGCCGGCCAAGCACGCGACGCTCGAGTCGCCCTATCGCCACTTGTTGCCGCCGCGGGCGGGCGGCGTTTCGTTCGTGCTCTCCGCCATGGGTGGCATGCTGCACTCGATGCTCGACGTCACCATCGCCTACACGACCGGCACGCCGAGCTTCTGGGACCTCTGCTGCGGACGCGTGGGCACCGTGCGCGTGGACGTGCGGCGTTGCCCCATCGACGATTGGCTGTCGGCCGGCGACTACATGAACGACCCGGCCTTCCGCGAGCGCTTCCAGGCCTGGCTCGGCGGCGTGTGGGCCGAGAAGGACGCGTTGCTCGATCGCCTGCTGCAGTGAGGGGGGGGCTCACATGAGCTGGGACCTGCCGTCGCCCTTCATCCACGAGCGCGTAACCCATCACGCCGAGATCGACGGCTACGGGCACGTGAACAACGTCGTCTACGTCGCGTGGCTGGACGATTGCGCCTGGGCGCATTCCACCGAGCGCGGCATCCCACCCGAACTGTGCCGCAAGCTGAACCGTGGCATGGCGGTGTGGCGCACGCAGGTGCACTACCTCGGCGCGGCTTACGAAGGCGACCAGATCCAGGTCGCCACCTGGCCGGTGCTCAACGACGGGCGGCTGCGCATCGAGCGCCGCTTCCAGGTCCGCCGCAGGGCCGACGGTGAGACGCTGGTGCGTGCGCTGATCCATTACGTCTGCATCGACCTGCAGACCGGCAAGGCGAAACGGATGCCCCTCGAGTTCACGAAATACACGGTGGCGCCCGAGGTGGCGGAGGCGTTGGCCCGGGAGACCGAGCCATACCAGCCGGGCGTCGAGCCGCGTTGAGCGGTCACTCACGCAGTTTCAGGAGCAGGCGATGCACGACCAGTGGTCCGGGCCGGAACTCGATTCGCTCATCGGCAAGACTGCGCTGACGCGCCGCGAGATGATGATGACGGCGCTCGCGGTCGGTTTCGCGGCCGCGGCGCTGCCCGTGCGAGCCGACACCGTCATCACGACCGGCACCGGAGGGCTGACCGCCGGCGAAGTGAAGATCCCCGTGGCCGACGGCGAAATCCCGGCCTACCGCGCCATGCCCGCCACGGGCGGCCCGTTCCCGGTGGTGCTGGTGGTGCAGGAGATCTTCGGCGTGCACGAGCATATCAAGGACGTGTGCCGGCGCTTCGCGCAGGAAGGCTACTGCGCGATCGCGCCCGAACTGTACGCGCGGCAGGGTGACGTCTCCAAGTTCACCGACCACCGCGAGATCTTCGCGCAGGTCGTGTCGAAGGTGCCCGACGCCCAGGTGATGGCGGACCTGGACGCGACGGTGGCGTGGGCGACCAAGTCCGGCAGCGGCGATGCGGCACGCGTGGGCGTCACGGGCTTCTGCTGGGGCGGGCGCATTACGTGGCTCTACGCGGCGCACAATCCGACGCTCAAGGCGGGCGTGGCGTGGTATGGGCGCCTCACCGGGCAGCCGAACGAGCTGCAGCCGCAGCACGCCGTCGATGTCGCCGCGGACCTCAAGGCACCGGTGCTCGGGCTCTACGGTGGCAAGGACCAGGGTATCCCGCCCGAGGACGTCGAGAGGATGCGCGCGGCGCTCGCTGCGGCGAAGCAGCCCTCCGAGATCGTCGTGTTCCCCGCAGCGCCGCATGGGTTCAACGCGGACTACCGGCCGAGCTACCGCGCGGCCGACGCGCAGGAAGCCTGGCGCCAGTGCCTGGCCTGGTTCCGCAGGCACGGCGTCGGCTAGTACTTCCAGAGCACCCCGATCGACGGCACGAGCGGCAACCAGTGACGGTACTCGTTCTCGAGCGTGAGGCGGCCGTCCAGGTACGCGTACGAGTAGTCCACGCAGCAGGGATTGCGCCGGTCGAACGCGTTGGTCAATTCGGCGAACGCGGACAGTTCGCCGTGGCGCAGGTCGAAATCGCGGCTGACGCGCACGTCCACCGACGCGTAAGCGGAATACCGCTCGGAATTGCGCCGGCCGAGGGCGAGCGTTGCGTCCGGTGAGTCCGCGCCGACGACGGTGACCGGCGTGGTGGGCCAGCCCGTGTGGTAGGTCGCCGCGAGCGTCGCCTGCCACGGGCGCGACGCCCACGTGACGCCACCACCCACCGAGTGGGTCTGGTCCCAGCCGCGGCGCGTTTCCACGCCATCCTCGCGGTCCGTCACGCGCGACCAGGCGTAGCTCAGCCAGCCGTTCCACGGGTCCGCGCTCCTGCGGGTCAGCAGCCACTCGACGCCCTCGGCCAGCGCTGCGTCCGGCGCGACGCGCACCCGGTCCCAGCGCAGTTCCGGCACCAGCGACAGCGGGTCGAACAGGCTTTCGTACCGCGGCTTGAGGTGGCTGTAATCCTTGCGATACGCCTCCATGCGCAAACCGAACCCGGCGGGCAGGTCCTGCTCGAGGCCGAGGATGGTGTGGTCGGCCTGCTGCGCCGGCAGGAAATCGGTGACGCCGTCCTCGACCTGCAGTTCGTTGATGCCCTGGAACTGCTGGTAGCGGCCCCAGCTCGCACGAAGCCGCGTCGCGTTGCCGAGACGGTAGGCCAGGTTGACGCGCGGTCCCCACTGGTCGTCACTGTCGGCGCCGTAGGTTTGCTCGTCCCAGCGCAGGCCCGCCTCGGCGGCGAGGCGCTCGGTGATGAGCAGGCGGCTCGTCAGGTAGACGGCAATGTGATCGCCCGACGGTTGCGGCGACTCGGTGTGCACCTCCTCGCGGCCGGCGCTGTCCGGCGCGGGATAGCCGGGCTCGAAACGCACCGCACTCGCATATTCGTAGTCCGCGGAGAGCGAGCGCAGTTCGATGCCGAACCCGTGCAGCCAGCGCTCGGAGCGATAGGTGCCGTCGAGCTGGAGGCCCAGCACGTCGTAGTGCCGCTCGTCGTCGACGGTCCCGGTGCGGTTGCCCGGGTCGAGAACCTCGCCGGTGCGCTCGGAGGCGACGTCCGTATAGGACAGGATCGCGCGTGCATACGCCGCCGGCGAGAACTCGTGCTCGAGCGTCGCCCAGACGTAGGAGTTGCGGTACTTGGCGTCCGCAAACTCGGTCTCGTCGGAGTTCTGCACGTCGGCCCGGTCGTTCGACAGCAGCACGTGCAGGCTGCCGCGCGTGCTGTCGCTGAACGCGTAGTCGAGCCGCCCGAAGGCATCGCTGTAACTCGGCTCGCCGAGCTCGGAATCGGCAATGTCGGCGACTTCGTCGAGGTTGCTGCGGCGGACGGCGGCGAGCCACTGGCCCTTGTCCGCGCCGAAGCGCTGGGAGGCGAGGGCGTTGAGGTGAAACAGGCTCAGGCCGGCTTCGTAGTAGGCGTCGGCGGCCGGTCGCAGCGACTGAGCCTCGATGACGGCGCTCATGCGGTCGCCGTACCTTGCGGTGAATCCCCCCGCATGCACGTCGAGGCCGCTCAGCACGCGCGGATCGAGCACGCTGGCCGGGCTCAGCAGCAGCCGCAGGTGGAACGGCTCATACAGCGGCAGCCCGTCGAGCACGATCAGCGTCTCGTTCTCCTCGCCACCGCGCATGTTCGCGAGGCCGGACAGGCCGTTGCTCGCGGCGCCGGGCAGGCGGTGCACGGCCTTGAGCGAATCGTCGGCCAGCCGCGGCAGGCCCTCGATCTCGTCCTGCGTGAGGAGCGTCTGCACGTCGGGGGTGTCCGCGGACAGCGAATAGCGGCTCGCGGCGATCACGACCTCCTCGAGCGGAACACCAGCGCCCGTGGCCGGAGCGGGCGTTGCGCCGGTGCGTGCCGATTTCTTGCGCACGATCGCATAGGTGTTCGCGCCGGCGCGCTTGGCGCGCAGCCCGTGCTCGGCCAGCACCTCCTCGAGGATCGCCTCCGGCGTGCGGCCGGCCGGTTCGCGCTGCACCCGCAAGGTGCCGGGCACGGTCTCGCTGCTGTAGACCAGGTGCAGCCCTTGCGTGCGGAGCTCCCGCAGCACCTCATCGACCGGCCGCCCCGCGTACGGCGGGCCGGCCGCGAGTGCGGCTGCGCCCCACAGCGACAATGACGCGTAAAGCGCTGCGCGCAGCAGCAACCGCAGGAACGGGGCGAGAGTGAGGCGATCGGGCGGCACGGGCCGCCAGATAGTAGCCGAGCGAGTTGCGGTCGCCTATTGCGGCAGCGCGCGGGTCAGCGCTGCAGCGCTTCCACGCGGATGTGCTCCGTGCCGATTTGCGGCTGCAGCGACGTCGTGGACAGCACCGCGATCAGAGCCTCGTCCGGCGTCAGGTCTTCGACCGTGCCGCGCAGCGTGACGCGGCGCGCCCGGCGGGCGGCCTCGGGCGATGCGTAGACGATGGTCCGTCCCGTCTCGCGCGCCGCCCAGACGAGGAAGGCTTCCACGGAGCGGCCTTCGATGCTGAACGGTGGCGTGACGCTCGCGACCCAGTTCCACTCGGCCGCGGTCGGGGCCCGCCGTTCGCGGGTCACGCGGTCGCCCTGGACGACCAGGCTCTCGCCGGCAGTGCCCACGACATCGCCCGACGAACTCGACAACTGCACGCGGCCCTCGCGTACGCCGACGCGCAGGTTGCCGTCGTCGATCCGGGCCTCGTACTGGGTGCCGAGGTGGGTCACGCTGCCGGCCGGCGTCTCGAGCGTGAACTCCGGGCCGGGCTGGCCGGGTGTGCTGCCGGAATCCACGTAGACCGCGCCCTTCGCCAGCGTCGCGTGGCTCTCATCGTCGAATGCGATTAGCGTCCGCGAGTCGAGGCGCAGCTCCACGCCGCTGTTCAATGCGAGCGCCGCCCGCCCGCCCGCGGCGGTCCGCAGCTGCGTGCCGGAATCGATCGAGGCGGTGGGCGCGAGCGGGGTCCAGCGACCGTCGCCGCGGTTCTGCTCCACGCCGCCGACGACACGCGTCAGGGACGCGACGACCGCCTGCTCGGGTTGCAGCAGCGGGCGTGCCAGCCACACGCCGAAGGCAGCCACCGCGACACTCGCCGCCGCGGCCCAGCTCACGTACTGCCGGCGGCGCTGGCGCGCAGCGACGGTCGCGTGCCATTCGGCCTCGACGGCAGACCGCACTTCGGCCATGGCCTGCGCGGAGGCGGAGGGACGGGCACCTGCGGCGCGCAGCAGCGCCGCGACGTCCCTTTCCTCTGCCGTATCCGGTCGTGTCTGTTCGTTCATGTGTTGCCCCCTCAGGCTTCGAGTCCGGCGAGCACATCGGCCGCCGATTGGCCGAACACCGCTTCAAGCCCGTCCCGAAACGCCACCCGTGCCCGCGCGAGCAGTGACTGCGCGGCGGTGTGGCCGATCCCCAACCGGTCGCCGATTTCCTCGACTGACCGCCCCTCGACGTATTTCCACTCGAGCGCTTCCCCGTAGTTGCCGGGGAGGCGGTCGAGCACGGCGTGCACCAGCCGCTTCAATTCAGCGCTGTCGCAGCGGCGCAGCGGGTCGTCGCCCGGCGGCGCCTCGATCATTTCGAGGGCCGCGCGCACTTCGTCGCTGTCCTCGATCAGCACGACCTTGTCGGAGTAGCGCCGCTGCGAGCGCACGTGGTCGGCGATCTCGCGGCGGCAGATCTGGCACAGCCAGGTGAACAGCGCCGCGTCGCCGCGGTAGTCGCCCAGCTTGCGCATGGCCTTGATCAGCGTGGCCTGCACGACGTCCTTGGCGGTGTCCTCGTTGCGGCCGACGCGCGGCAGCGCGAACCGGTAGATGCGCGGGAAGTACGTCTCGAAGAACGCGGTGAATGCGCGTTCCTCGCCCGCCAGCATCTGTCGCACCAGTTGTGAGCCGTCGTTCACGCTTTTGCTCGTTGCCTGCTGCCCAGTTAGACGGCGGCGGCAGCGCAAATCAATCGCAACACGGCCGGCAGATGCCGGGGCCATGCATAACAGATTGTTTTCATTAAACAAACAGCCGCGCGAGCCGGGCGGCGATTGATTTCGCGGCGAGCCGACGTCTAACGGTGCAGCACGCACACCCGCGAAGGGGGAGCGTGGCCGAAACCAAGGAGCCTTGCCGTGATCGAACTGTCCGCCGCACGAACCGAAAGCCGCCCGGTGCCTGGGCCCGCGTTGCGCCTTGCCGAAGCAGAGGCCGGCGCGTCGGAGCGGGCGGAGCTCGAAGCCTTCGTGCGCGCGGCGTTCCAGCGCAAGCACGACGCGTCGGTCCGCAGCTTCATGCCGACGTTGCTGTCGTTCCGCGACCGCAGTGGCGACCTCCGCGGTGTCATCGGGCTGCGCGGCGCAGAGCCGAAACCGCTCTACCTCGAGCAATATCTCGAGCGACCCATCGAGGCGGCGATCGCCGCAGCGACCGGCCAGCAGGTGCAGCGGCGCCAGGTGGTCGAAGTCGGCAACCTGGCGGGCACCAACTGCCGCGCAGCCATGCGCATGGTCGCGGCACTGCCGTCCTACCTTCTGTCCCGCGACTACCAGTGGATCGTCTTCACGGCGACGAGCGCTGTGCGGGGCATCCTGCAGCGCTTCGGTGCGCCCCTCGTCGAACTCGCCCGGGCCGACGGCTCCCGCGTGGCGGGCGGCGAGGATCGCTGGGGCCGCTATTACGAGAACGATCCCCGGGTATTCGCGGGATACCTGCCCACCACCCGGTGGATTCCGGGCTTCCGTGCCGGCGCGCATGATCGCTGACCTGCGGGCGGTGGTTTCGCGCTCCACACATGTGATGGCAGCCCTCGACGACGGCCGCCACAGCATCAGTCATGGCGATCTTGCCGCCCTGGTCGAGGAAGAAGGCGACTGGCTCGCGGTGCACGGCGAGCGCTTCGGGCTGCTGGCGGACAACGGCCTCGGCTGGGCGCTGGCCGACCTGGCGCTGCATGCGCGACGGCTGCCCTGCGTGCCGCTGCCGGGCTTCTTCACCGCGGGACAGTTGCAGCACGCGCTCGACGACGCCGGCATCGATTGCGTGGTGACCGACGACCCGCGGCGCGCACGCGAAGTGCTCGCCGGCTGGAGCACCGTCGGTGCGTCCGGCCGCTCCGGTCTCGCGATGTTCCGTCGCCAGCTCAATGCCACGCAGCGTACGCCGCTGCCCGTTGGCACCGCCAAGGTCACGTACACGTCCGGGAGCACCGGCCACCCCAAGGGCGTCTGTCTCGGTGCCGAGCAGATGGAGGTCGTCGCGCGCTCGTTGCAGCAAGCGACGGCGTCACTCGACATTCAGCGCCACCTCTGCCTGCTGCCGCTTGCCACGCTGCTCGAGAACATCGCGGGAATTCACGCGCCGCTGCTGGCCGGCGCGACCTGTCTGCTGCCGCCGGCCAGCGTGACCGGCATGAGCTACGCCGGTCCGGACGTCCCGCGTCTGCTCGGCTGCATTGCGAGTTCGCAGCCCGACAGCATCGTGCTGGTGCCGGAATTGCTGCGGGTGCTGGTGACGGCGGTGGAGCGCGGCTGGCGCGCGCCGTCCTCGCTCAGGTTCGTCGCCGTAGGCGGCGCGCCGGTGTCCGTCAACCTGCTCGAGCGCGCCGATGCGGCCGGATTGCCGGTGTACGAGGGCTACGGCCTGAGCGAGTGCGCGTCCGTGGTCTGCCTGAACACGCCGCAGGCACGGCGTCGCGGCAGCGTCGGCCGCCCGTTGCCGCACGCGCGCGTGCGCCTGGCGGACGACGGCCAGATCATGGTGTCGGGCGTGACGATGCTCGGCTATCTCGGCCAGGCGCCGCGTCGCGCCGGTGAGGAGTGGGCCACCGGCGACCTCGGCGAGATCGATGCCGACGGCTATGTCTACGTGCGTGGCCGCCTGCGCAACATCTATATCACGAGTCTCGGGCGCAACGTCGCACCGGAATGGGTGGAGCGCGAAATCGTGCAGCAGCCCGGCATCCGGCACGTCATGGTGCACGGCGAAGCACGGCCCTACGCCGTCGCGCTCGTCGCCGCGATGGACGACGCGGTGAGCGACGCTGACATCGAACGTGGCATCGCTGCCGCCAACGGCCGGCTGCCCGACTATGCCCGGGTGCGGCGCTGGGCGCGTTCCCCCGAACCTTTCTCCTTTCAGAACGGCCTGCTGACGTCCAACGGGCGTCTGCGCCGCGCCGCGATCCTGGAACGCCACGGCGCGCTGCTCGCGCCGCTCTACGACGCAGCCATCGACGGCTGAACGAGGTGATTGATGACCTTCCACGAGCAACTCGCTCGCGCGACTGCGCCTGACCGCGAATTCCTGCTGTCCGCGCCCGTGATCCAGCGCGCGCTGGCCGGCGACGTGACACGCGACGTGTATGTCGCGTTCCTCACGCAGGCGTACCACCACGTCCGGCACACCGTGCCCCTGCTGATGGCCGTGGGCGCGCGGGTGCCCGACCGGCACGCGTGGCTGCGCGACTCCATCCTGCACTACCTCGAGGAAGAGACCGGCCACGATGAATGGATCCTGAACGACATCGCCCGTGCCGGCGGCGATCGCGCGGCGGCGGCAGCCTCCGAGCCGGCCGTGGCCACCGAGGCGATGATCGCGTACGCCTATGACACGGTGCTGCGCCGCAACCCGCTCGGGTTCTTCGGCATGGTGCACGTGCTCGAAGGCACCAGCGTGGCGCTGGCCCTGAATGCCGCCGGCCGGATCCAGCAGGCGCTCGATCTCCCCGCCAACGCATTCACGTACCTGCGCAGCCACGGCGAACTCGACAAGGAACACATCAACGACCTCGCCGGCATTCTCGGGCGCTTCAGCGACGAGGCCGACCGGCAGGCGGTGACCCGCTGCGCCCGCGGCATCTACTGGCTGTACGGCCACATGTTCCGCAGCCTCGACGCTGCGGCGCCCGCTGCGCCCGTGCAGCAGAGGAAGACGGCATGAAGCCCGCCAGCATTCGCTCCCTGGTCACGGGTGGCGGTGGCGGCATCGGCGGCGCCATTGCCGCCGAACTGCTGGCGCGCGGCGCAGCGGTGCTGCTCGTCGATCGGGACGAGACCGCGCTGCGTCGGGCGGCGGAGCGCCTGTTGCGCTACGGTGACCGCGTCGGCACGCTCGCGGCGGACCTGACGAACGCCGCCGACCGCAAGCGGCTCTGCACCGAGGCGGCGGCCTGGCGCGGCGGCATCAACGTGCTGATCAACAACGCCGGCGTGAACCACTTCCGCATGTTCGCCGACCAGCCGCCCGAGCAGCTGGACCTTGCGATCGCCATCAACCTGCTGGCCCCGCTGCACCTGTGTCGCGAGTTGCTGCCGCATCTGCAGCGCCAGACCGAGGCCTGCATCCTGAACACCGGCTCGGTGTTCGGCGCCATCGGCTATCCGGGCTACGCGGTCTACTCAGCCACCAAGTTCGCCGTGCGCGGCTTCTCCGAGGCGCTGCGCCGCGAGCTTGCCGACACCAGCGTGAGCGTGCGCTACGTGGCACCGCGCGCGACACGCACCGGCATCAACACCTCGGCCGTCGAACGCATGAACGCCGAGCTCGGTGTGGCGATGGATCCGCCTGAACTGGTCGCCAAGGCCGTGTGCGACATGCTGGCCGGCAACAAGGTCGAGGCCGTGCTCGGCTGGCCCGAGAAGCTGTTCGCGCGCGTGAACGGCATCCTGCCGCGCGTCGTGGACGGCGCGCTCCGCAAGCAGCTGCCGGTAATCCGCCGCTACGCCGGCGAATCGGCTGTTGCCGCTACCAAACCCTGAGAGGACGCTACCGATGAACTACCCCCGTATCCTGGCCGCTGCGACGATCCTGGCTGCAACCCTGGCCGCACCCGCGCGCGCAGACGACGCGGCATTCAACGCCGAGCTGCTGTCCATCCAGCAGGCGTGGGCCAGGGTCAACTACGAGACGCCCGCGGGCGACCCGCGCGAGCAGGCGTTCGCGGCGCTGGAGAAGCGCGCCGAGAAGTTCACCCAGCAGAGTCCCGGCCGGGCCGAGGCGCTGATCTGGGAAGGCATCATCGAGAGCAGCTACGCAGGCGCGAAGGGCGGACTCGGCGCGCTCGGCCTGTGCAAGGAAGCGCGCGGCAACCTCGAGGCCGCACTCAAGATCAACCCGAACGCCCTCGAAGGGTCGGCTTACACCAGCCTCGGCACGCTCTACTACAAGGTACCCGGCTTCCCGGTCGGCTTCGGCGACCACGACAAGGCGCGCCAGATGCTGAAGAAGGCGCTCGAACTCAATCCCAACGGTATCGACCCGAACTACTTCTATGGCGAATTCCTCTACGAGGAAGGCGAGTATGCGAAGGCGCTGCAGTATCTCGACAAGGCCTCGAAGTCGGCACCGCGCCCGGGCCGCGAACTCGCGGACAAGGGTCGCCGCGCAGAGATCGCCGCACTGAGCGCGAAGGTCAGGGAGAAGATGGGCTGACGCCGGTCGCGGCGTCCTGCGGCGGGGGACGCCAGTCCAGCTGTTGCCGCAGTACGTCGAACCCGGGTCCCGGGTCCGCACCTACCGTCAGCCGCTGTCCGCTCACGGGTTGCGTGAACTCGAGCCCGACGCACGCCAGCAGCAGACGTCGTACTCCGTAGCGGTCTGCGAACACGCGGTTGTGCCGCCCCTTGCCATACGTGGAGTCGCCGATGATCGGGTGTGATACGTGGGCAAGGTGCCGGCGCAGCTGGTGACGGCGGCCTGTTTCGGGTTCGAGCTCCACCAGCGAGTAGCGCGCGGTCGGATAGCGGTCCACCCGCAGCGGCAGCTCGACGACCGCGATCGTTCGATAAGTGGTGCGGCAGGCCTTGGGGCCGCTGTCGGCGGCGGGCGCGTAGGTGTCCTGGACCGCATCCAGGGGGTGGTCGATCACGCCCGACGCGGGTGGCCAGCCACGCACGACCGCGCGGTACGTCTTGCGCACCTGCTTGCCCGCGAACTGCCCGGCCAGCCTGGTCGCCGTGTCACGATCGAGCGCGAACGCGAGCGCCCCGGACGTGCCTTTGTCGAGCCGGTGCACCGGAAAGACGTGCCGTCCGAGCTGGTCGCGCAGTATCTGCACGGCGAAGCGCGTCTCGTGCCGGTCGATGGGCGAACGGTGTACGAGCAGCCCCGATGGTTTGTTGACGACGACGACCGCGTCGTCCTGGTACAGGATCGGTAGCGTCTCGCCCGTCACCAGGGAATTCCGCCGCCATCCCAGGCAAGGAAGCGCCCGGTATCGGCCGGTGTCAGGCGGTCGATGATTTCGAGCAGCTGACGCACCGTCCGCTCGGGCGTGAAGAGCTTGCCGGCAGGAACATTGGCCTGGAATGGCCGCGACAGGTCCGTGTCGGTCGTGCCGGGGTGCAGCGCGACGCAGATGACGTTGCGGCGGGACCGCGCCCATTCGATGGCCAGCGTCTTCGTGAACATGTTCTGCGCCGCCTTGGCGCCGCGGTAGGCGTACCAGCCGCCGAGGCGATTGTCGCCGATGCTGCCGACGCGTGCCGAGATGTTGGCGAACACCGCGCGCTCGCGGTGGGCCAGCAGCCGCTCGAAGTGCTTTGCCACCAGCAGCGGTCCAAGGGCGTTCACCGCGAAACTCGCCGCCAGCGCCCCGGCCCGTACGTCCGCCAGTCGCTTCTCGGCAGTGATTGCGGTCGGGCCGCCATGGAGCACGCCCGCGCAATTGACGATCAGCTGCAGCCGGTCCGTCGCAGCGGCCACTTGATCCGCGGCTCGGGCGATGCTGTGCTCGTCAGTTGCATCAAGAGCCACGACCCGCAGGCGCGGCTCCTGCGCTGACAGCGCGGCGAGCTCGCGGGCCGCAGCCGGTGTGCGGCAACACGCGAACACGCGGCCGGCGCGCGACTCGGCGAGCAGCTGACGGACAAATTCGAGCCCGATGCCACGGCTCGCGCCTTGCACCAGCACACTGCTGTCATCAGGGAAAGAACTGAGCATACTCTGCAGGTCCGCCGGGTTGGGCACACAGGCAACAGGTTCACATGCCAGCTTCGCAGCGCCTGCAGGATCGGATCAGCGGCGGCGAGGCGCGCGACACCGACTGGCCGATCGCGCCGCAGGCTGGCCTGTGCATGGCACGGCTCGCCCTGGCGTTCAGCCGAACACGAACACCTTGACCAGGATGTCGCCGATGCCGATCAGCGCGGCGCCGGCGATGAGTCCGGCGCAGATCGGTTCCTGCGCGTCCACCCACAGCTTGTAGCCCGTCGACTCTGGCTGTGACCCGTACCTGCGGCCGGCGAACCAGAAGAGCGCGGCGCCGACGAACATCATCAGCGACGAGTCCGGCGGCACGACCACGCCGAGGCCGATCGCGAGCGGCGACAGCGGAAAGCGGTTGCGGCTGCGGATGCGCAGCACCTCCATGACCAGCGCGGCGAAGCCCGCTACGCCCATGGACCAGAGGATCGAGTTCGTCAGCATCGTGCGGCCGGTGTCGCCGCCGAACACCGCGGTGACGAGGTCGGAGACGCCTTTCCACTGCAGCGCGGCCGGGAAGGCGAACTTGTCCGTCACCATCGTGTCCATCACGGAACGGCCTGCGGCAGCGTCGAAGCTCGTCAGGCCGAACAACAGGAAGAAGAGCGGGGTCGCCGCGAGCGCCCCCGCCACGATGCCGATCACGTGGCCGACCGCCTGCTGGCGCGGCTTGGCGCCGAGCATGTAGCCGGGCTTGATGTCCATCAGCAGGTTCGAGGCGTTGCTCGCCACTTCCGAGCACATCACGGCGGTCATCAGGTTGGGTGCCGGCGTGCGCGGGTCGAGGGCGCCGAACGTGAACTGCGGGATCTTCGACAGGGAGCCGGAGGGCGTGATGCCGGTGAGCGCCGTGCTGCTCGCTGCGATCAGCGCGAGTACGAGAATCAGCGGTATCGAGGCGGCGCCGAGCAGCCAGTGCACGCCGAACCAGTCGTGTGCCATCCACACGCCGAAGGCGCCGACGATCGGGACGCCGATCCACGAGACCGGCAATGGCAGCTCGACGTCCTTCAGCACGTCACTGCCCGCGGTACTCGCGCGGCGCCGTCGAGTCAGGCTGCGGAACGCCTCGACGAACACATCCGGGCGCGCGAAGAGCGCCACCATCGCGGCGACCACCATCATGGTGATGCCCCACCACAGCGCCCAGGTGTTGAGGATGTGCGCGCGACCGAACAGCGCAGTGCCTGCGGTGATGATGCCCGCCCGCGGCTGGATCTCTCCCAGGGAGATCATGACGGGCACGACGACCACGAAATTGAGCACGGCGCCGAGCAGCAGGCTCACCGCCGTGCGGATGCCCATCAGTCCGCCGGCGCCGATCATCGCGAAATCGAGGGTAGGGGACAGCGCGAGCTGGCGGATGTCCACGCCGACGAGCTTGGGCAGTGGTGCGAGTCCCTTGTCCACCAGTGAGTAGTACCAGGCGTCGAGGTTGTGCGGCAGGTGCCAGGACGACGCCAGGCCGAGCCATCTCTCCTGCACCAGCCGCATGAAGTTCTCGCCCGAAATGAAGCTCACGCCGCCGGCCAGCGCGGCCGCGAGCGTGAGCGCCTTGGCCTTGAACATGCCGCTGGCCGCGGCGGTCTGCTCGTAGAGGGCATCGAGCACGACGCCGCAGGCCCGGCCTTCCGGGAACGGATGCTGCTCGTCGTTGATGAAGCGCCGCTTCATCGGGAAGGCGACCAGCACGCCGAGGATGGAGAGCACGATCGTGAAGCAGACGATTTGCCACCACGGCAGCACGTTGTTGGTCGCCCACATGTACGCCGCGAGGCCCGAGGTGAGCGGCATGGTCATGTAACCCGCGGCCGTGGCGATGGACTGCACGCAGTTGTTCTCGAGGATGCTCATGTCGCGGGCGCCGAGCCGGGAGAACACCCGGTACAGCGCAAAGGCCAGGATTACCGAGGTGAGGCCCACGCCCAGCGTCCAGCCGGTCTTGGCTCCCACATACAGGTTGGTGACGCTGAGCAGCGCCCCGAGGCAGAAGCCGGTGAGCGCCGAGCGCAGCGTGAGTTGCGGCATGCCGCCGCGGAACACGTTCTCGAACCACCAACGGTCCTTCTGCTCCCGCGTCCAGGTGCGAATCTGTTCGTCGGTCAGATGCTGCAGCGCCATCGGTGCACCGGGGTGGTCTCAGGTCGCAGAAGAATACCTGCAAATGCGAAGCAATCACCGGCCTTCCGCCCGGTCCCGGCGCTCGCGTCCGCGGCTCCGTCCCGGCTACACTCGGCGCAGGTTCCAGCGCTCGGGGGACGCGCAATGAAGCAGCACACGGTCTGCCGTACGGACGAGATCCAGAAGGGCCACATGAAGGCCTTCAGTGTGGCCGGCAAGAAGATCGTCGTGTACCACCTGAAGGACGGTTTCTACGCGACCCAGGCGAGCTGCACGCACGTGTTTGCGCCGTTGGCCAGGGGCAAGATCGTGGACGGCTGCAAGGTGCAGTGTCCGTTCCACCGCGCGCGCTTCGACATCCGCACGGGCGAGGTCATCGACTGGGCGACTTTCCCGATCGGTATCCAGCTGCTGAATGCCCTGCGCGGTGAGAAGGCGCTCAAGACCTACAAGGTCAGCGTCCGCGACGGGGAAGTGCGCGTCGCCGTCTGAGCTGGGCGCCCGCCTGCTCCCGCCTCTTGGCGGCTGGTCGCTGCGGATCGCGTGGCCAAGCGTCCGCTGAGTCAGGACAGTACGGGCCCCGCGGCAAGGCGCATCGCTATGCGTTGGCCAGCGCAAGCGCCCAGGCGCCAGCAACGACCGCCAGCGCCAGCGACCCCGCGATGACCTGAGCGACCGCGCCGCGAGGCACGCGCCACGTCGCATGCGCGACGCCTGCGAACGCACCCATCGCAAAGCCGGTGAGATGCGCGAGTACATCCGTGCGCTCCCCGCCGGCGCCGGTGATGCCAAGCAGGATCACACCGGCCACGAGCGGTGCCCAGCGGTACGCCCACCGGTCGCCCTGGTCGCGACGGCGATGCCAGGCGTAGGCTGCGAGCAGGCCCAGCGTTGCAAACACGGCCGTCGAAGCGCCGACCGACGAGTAGGTCGCCGGCTGCACGAAGGTGTTGAGCAGGTTGGCGGCGCCTGCTGTGACCAGCACCGTGGCCCACGCAACGCCGGGGCCGAGCAGCTGGCCGGCCAGCAACCCGAAGACGACGCCGAAGCCGAGGTTGGCCAGCAGGTGGCCGACGTCGAGGTGCAGGGTGAGCGCCGTGACGGCACGCCAGAATTCGCCGGCGCGCGTCCGGCCGGCCAGCAGCGCCCCGGCGTCCACCCAATCGGTGTTGAGCGCCAGTCCGCCGGCAAGATATCCGGTCCACAGGATCACGGCAGCGTAGGCGAGGGAACCGAGCCATGCGGCACGATGCAGGGGTTCCGGCGCGGCCGGCCGCCGGCGCGGTGGATTCTCACGCTCATAGTGTTCGAGCTGCGCCAGCGCCGCAGACTGGTGCGCGGCGGGTACGAGCAGCGCCCAGGCGCGCCCGAGCCACACCACCTGGGACTCGATGCCGACCGCGTGCAGCACGAAGCTGCGCTCCTCACAGGCGCTGCGCCAGAACGAACGGAACACTTCCACGATCTCGACGGGTGACGTCGTGTTCACGGGCCCGGGCCGGGTGTGCTGTGGCTATTGATTCGCCAGCAGCTGAGCCTGCACCGGCTCGAGCAGCGCGGCTGCCTGCTCGACGTGCGAACGGCCGATGTCGATCGCCTCGCGCGCCCGGTGGAAGTCCATGAGCTGGAAATCCCCGAGGTCTGGCCGCAGCACGAGGTCGGCGGGGTCGATGGCGAAACGGCTGCGGGTGATGCGGTCCTGCATGATGTTCACCGCGTTGTTCATTACCTCGAGCAGGCCGGGCTCGGTGCGCTTGCTGCGGAAGGATTCAACGAGGCCGTCCACGAGGCCCGACCACTTCTTCAGGATGGCGGAGCCTTCGTCGGTCACCGTCGCACCCGTGGTGCCGGCCTGGGCCGCGGCATTCGTTGCGGTGTCATTCACGCGCTCGCGTGCCCGCATCGTCACTTTGGTGACGGACCGGCTCAGGTCCACGGCAATGACGATGTCGGCGCCCAGCGCGCGGCACAGCGATACCGGCACCGGGTTCACCACGCCGCCGTCGATCAGCCAGCGGCCCTCGTGCCAGGTTGGCGCGAACAGGCCCGGCACGCCGCTAGACGCGCGCACCGCCGCCATGAACAAGCCCTCGCGCAGCCAGATCTCCTCGCCGGTGTAGAGGTCCGTGGCCACCGCGCCGAACGTCACGGGCAGCGACTCGATCGGCGCGTCGCCGATGCCCGCGGCGATGGCCTCCATCAGCCGGTTGCCGGTCATGACGCCGCCGCCCCGGAACGTCGTGTCCACCAGGCGCCACACGTCGCGCTGGGTGAGCGCGCAGACCCACCGCTCGAGATCCGCGAGCCGCCCGGCGGCGCTTGCGGCCCCGACCAGTGCGCCGACCGATGCGCCGGTAATCACGTCCGGCACCAGGCCGCGTCCGGCCAGCCCCTGCAGAACGCCGATGTGTGCCCAGCCGCGCGCCGAGCCGCTGCCAAGCGCGAGCCCAAGGCGCGGTCGGTTCATGGGCGCAACGCCCGGTAGAGGAACGGCAGGCTCGCGTCCATCCGGTAATCGATGTCGGAGTGGTCGTCATCGAATTCCTCGTAACGGTGCGGTATGCCCGCCGCGGCGAGCCGTCGCGAAAGTTGCCGGGTGCCGTAGTGAATGTGGTACTGGTCGCGCCAGCCGCAGTCGATGTAGATGCCTTTCAGCCGGCGCAGGTTCCGCGCATGGCGACCAACGAGGCGCACGGGATCGTGTTCGAGCCATTGCTGCCAGCGGCGTTCGATGATCTCGCCGGTGTCGAGGTGGAAGGGCAGGCGGAAGCCGAGCGGCACCTGCGGGTCCGGATCGTACGTCGCGGCCATGCACACGTTCATGATCGCGTGCACCTCCGCACCA
>Ga0079037_100000493_pt1 | contig 17942 bp, 13 predicted proteins | sample Mud3Dept4metaG_FD_71479 | JGI IMG/M metagenome (GOLD analysis project Ga0079037, IMG submission 71479) | Freshwater wetland microbial communities from Ohio, USA, analyzing the effect of biotic and abiotic controls - Mud 3 Core 4 Depth 4 metaG | ecosystem: Environmental > Aquatic > Freshwater >... | reverse complement strand
TCTGCTGCGCAATCTGCTCGCGCTCGTCGGTCTCGCCGCGCTGGTGGCGGGCGGGGTCGGCTACGTCAAGCTCAAGGACTTCCAGGCGGCCCTCGACCCGGGCGCGGCGAAGATGTTCGAATCGCTGGGCTCGCGCTACATGGAGACGCTCGACCCCGGTGTAGCGGTCGTCAAGACGGTCGCTGTCAAGGAAGGCATGAAGCCGGAGGACGTCGTCGACTCGCTCAAGAGCCTCGCCGTGCAGCACGGCATGCTGTTCGTCGGCGAGTCGCCGTTCTACAAGCAGGTGGAGGCGGTCACCGGCAAGCCATACCGCTTCATCTCCTTCTACTCGTTCTGCGACGCCAGCGTCGGCGCGATGATGATCGAGTACAACAGCGCCTACAGCGCCTTCATGCCCTGCCGCATCGCCGTCGCGCAGGACAAGAACGGCCGCCTCTGGCTGCACATGATGTCGCTCGACTTCTTCATCCACGGCGGCAAGCCGCTGCCCCCCGACCTGAAGGCCGGGGCGATCAAGGTACGTGACGCGCTCGACAAGATCATGCAGGGCGCGGCCAGCGGCGAGTTCTAGCAGCGGCCCCGCTTGACCCGCGCCGTGCCGCGGGGGTGCCGTGCGCGGCGCGGGATGTCCCCGGCCGCGGCCGGCGGGTGCTGGCGGGCTCGAATCCACCCGACGAGGGACGCGGGATGTCCGCCCTTATCTGCGGCTCGATCGCCTTCGACACCATCATGGTGTTCCACGACCGGTTCCGGAACCACATCCTCCCGGAGCAGGTGCACATCCTCAACGTGTCCTTCCTCGTGCCGGAGCTGCGGCGCGAGTTCGGCGGCTGTGCCGGCAACATCGCCTACAACCTCGCGCTGCTCGGTGGTGACGGCCGGCCCATGGGCACCGTCGGCGAGGACTTCGGCCCCTACGCCGAATGGCTCGACCGGCACGGCATCGCGCGCGACCACGTGCGCGTGGTGCCGGGCACCTACACCGCGCAGGCCTACATCACCACCGACCAGGACGACAACCAGATCACGGCCTTTCACCCCGGGGCCATGAGCCACGCCCACCTGAGCCGGGTCGGCGATGCCCGGGGGGTGACCATCGGCCTCGTCTCGCCCGATGGCCGGCAGGGGATGATCGAGCACGCCGAGCAGTTCGCCGCCGCCGGCATTCCCTTCATGTTCGACCCAGGCCAGGGGATGCCGCTGTTCGACGGCGCGGAGCTGCAGCGCTTCGCCTCGCAGGCCACCTGGCTCGCGTTCAACGACTACGAGGCGAAGCTCATGGCGGAGCGCACCGGCAAGGGTCCGGAGGCCCTCGCCCAGCAGGCGGCCGCGGTGGTCGTGACGCGCGGCGCGGCGGGCTCGCTGGTGTTCACGCGGCAGCGCGTCTACGAGATTCCAGCCGCGCCGGCCGCGGCGGTGGTCGACCCCACGGGCTGCGGGGATGCATACCGCGCCGGCCTGCTCTACGGTCTCATGAACGGCCTCGACTGGGAGACCACCGGGCGCATCGCCGCGCTCATGGGCGCCGTCAAGGTCGAGCAGGCCGGGACGCAGAACCACCGCTGCAGCCGCGACGAGCTCGCAGCACGGTTCAAAGAGGCCTTCGGCTTCGACTTCGGCTGACGCGGGGGCGCGATGGGACACAGCCACGGCGACGCCGACTTTCTGCCGCTCGACATCGCGGTCCGGATCGGGAAATGACCGAAAGCGCTTGCACCCCCGGGGCCAGCGGCCTGCGCTCATACGACGAGGCGCTGGCGCTGCTGCTCGGCCACGCCCGGCCGGTCCTGCGGCACGAGCACGTCGCCCTGCACGACGCCCTCGGGCGCGTTCTGGCCGCGCCGGTGGTGAGCCGCATCGACGTCCCGGGCTGGGACAACAGCGCGATGGACGGCTATGCGGTGCGCAGCGCCGACCTGGCGGGCGATGGGCCGCGGCTGCGGGTCGCGCAGCGCATCGCGGCGGGCACGGCCGGCGCGGGCCTCGAGGCCGGCACGGCTGCCCGCATCTTCACGGGCGCGCCGGTGCCGCCGGGCGCCGACACCGTGGTGATCCAGGAGGCCTGCGAGCGCGACGGCGATTTCGTGTCGATACGGCAGGTGCCAAAGGTCGGGGCGAACATTCGCCGCGCGGGCGAGGACATCCGGGCCGGCGCCGACGTCATCGCCGCCGGCACGCGGCTCGGGCCGGCCCATCTGGGCCTGGCGGCTTCGGTCGGCGTCGCCGAGCTCGCCGTCCGGGAGCGCCTGCGCGTCGCCCTGTTCTGCTCCGGCGACGAGCTGGTGATGCCGGGCCAGCCGCTCGGTCCGGGCCAGATCTACAACTCGAACCAGTTCACGGCCGCGGCGCTGCTGCGTGCCCTCGGCTGCGAGGTGGTCAACCTCGGGATCGTCGAGGACAGCCTCGACGCGACCTGCGAGGCGCTGTCCCGGGGTGCGGCCGCCGCCGATCTGGTGCTCGCCACCGGCGGGGTGTCGGTGGGGGAGGAGGACCACGTCAAGCCGGCGGTGGAGCGCCTGGGCTCGCTCGACCTGTGGAAGATCGCCATCCGGCCCGGCAAGCCGCTCGCCTTCGGCCGGATCGGCGACACGCCCTTCATCGGCACGCCCGGCAACCCGGTGTCGCTGTTCGTCACCTTCGTGCTGTTCGCGCGCCCGTTCATCCTGCGGATGCAGGGGCGGGGGGACGTCGATCCGGTCGTCGTCCCGGCGGTCTCGGACTTCGACTGGCCCAAGCCCGACAAGAGGCGCGAGTACGTCCGGGCCCGGCTCGAGGCGGCCGAAGGTGGCGTTGCGCGTGTGAAGATCCACCCGAGCCGGTCCTCGGCCGTGCTGAGCTCGGTGGCCTGGGCCAGCGGCCTCGCCGTGATCCCGGAGGGCAGGGTGCTGGAGCGCGGCGACCCGATCGATTTCCTGCCGTTCAGCGAGCTGCTGGCGTGATCCGCATCTGCTACTTCGCCAGCCTGCGCGAGCAGCTGGCGCTCGTCGAGGAGCCGCTGGCCCTGCCCCGGGGTGTCCGCGACGTGGCCGGCCTGCGGGCCGCGCTGCGCGCCCGCGGCGGGGTCTGGGCGGAGGCGCTGGCCGAATCGCGGCCCGTACTCTGCGCGGTGAACCAGGTCATGGCCCGGCCCGGCCAGGCGATCGCCGACGGCGACGAAGTGGCCTTCTTCCCGCCCGTGACCGGCGGCTGATGTTCAGCGTTCACGTCCAGAGCGAGCCTTTCGACCCGGCCGCCGAGGTTGAGCTGCTGCGTGCGGGCAATCCGCGGATCGGCGCGGTGGTGGCCTTCCTCGGCCTGATGCGCGACCTCAGCGACGGTGAGCGCGTCGAGGCCATGACGCTGGAGCACTATCCCGGCATGACCGAGAAGGCGCTCGAGGCAATCTGCGCCGACGCCGCCTCGCGCTGGGCGCTGGAAGGGATCCGGGTGGTGCACCGCGTCGGTGAGCTGCGTCCCGAGGAGCCGATCGTGCTGGTCGCGGTCGCCAGCCGCCACCGTGGCGAGGCCTTCCGCGCCTGCGAGCTCGTGATCGACTACCTCAAGACCCGCGCGCCGTTCTGGAAGAAGGAGCGGCTCGCGGGCGGCGAGCGCTGGGTCGAGGCGCGGCACGGCGACAGCGAGGCCGAGGCGCGCTGGGACCAGCGCAGCGACGGGGCCTGACGCGCCCTGACGAACGCAGGACGACCTGCGCACCGCCCGGCTCGGTGCGAGGGCCTATCCCGATAGGGATAGCCGACCGCTGCTCCACCCCCTCCCGTTTGGCCCATTACCGCAGGCAGCACAGGGACTATCTTCGTATTAGAGGACTCTGATCTTCTGATCGAGGGCGGGTGTTCCCCGCCCGACGGCGATGCCCGGGGGCTCGCCCCGGCACGGCACCGGGGGTATCCACCATGAAGGGCAAGCACCGTTACCGCGTGCGCCGCTTCGGCGTCATCTCGAAGATCCTCCATTTCTTCGTCGAGTCCCCCCTGACGCCGCTGCTCGCCGTCGGCGCCATCCTGCTCGGCGCCCTGGCCGTGGTCCTGCTGCCACGCGAGGAGGAACCACAGATCGTGGTGCCGGTCATCGACGTGTTCGTCGAGATGCCCGGCTCGACGGCCGCGGAGGTGGAGCAGCGTGTGACCCGGCCGCTGGAAAAGCTGGCCTGGGAGATCCCCGGCGTCGAGTACATCTACTCGACGTCCAGCCCCGGCCAGTCCCTCACCATCGTGCGCTTCCTGGTCGGCTGGGACGAGGAGAAGGCCATCGTGCAGCTGTACCAGAAGCTGTACGCGAACCTCGACCGGATCCCCGAAGGGGTGTCCCGCCCATTGCTCAAGCCGAGACGGATCGACGACGTGCCGGTCCTCGCGCTGACCCTCCACGGCGGTGGCCAGGACATGCACGATCTGCGGCGCATCGCCGCGGCGGTCGACGACACCGTGAAGCAGGTGCCGGACGTCTCCGAGACGACCCTCATCGGCGGCCATCGGCGCCAGATGCGGGTAGAGCTCGACACCACGCGCCTCACCGCCTACCAGATCGATCCCACCCACGTGCTGCGGACCCTGCGCGCCGCCAACCAGGAAAGCAGGGCGGGCAGCGCCCCGGTGGGTGACCGGGAGACATTGGTCGAGACGGGGGGGTTCCTGCGCGACCGCGCCGAGGTCGGCGCCGTGGTGGTCGGGGTCCACCAGGGCCAGCTCGTGTATCTGCGCGACGTCGCCGAGATCATCGACGGCCCTGAGGAGCCCGAGGACTACGTCCTGTTCGGGCATGGCGCCGGCGCTGCGGCCAATGGCGCCGTCGGGGAGGAGCCCGCGGTGACCCTCGCCGTCGCCAAGCGCAAGGGCACGAATGCCGTGCGGGTGGTGGCCGAGGTGATGCGGAAGGTCGAGCTCCTGCGCGGCAACCTGATACCCGACGGGGTCGAGGTGACGGTCACCCGCGACTACGGCCGCACCGCCACGGAGAAGTCCGACGAGCTCCTGTTCCACATGGGGCTTGCGGCGGTGGGGGTGACGCTGCTCGTCGCGCTGGTCCTGGGCTGGCGCGAGTCCATCGTGGTGGCGATCGCCATCCCGGTGACCCTGGCGCTGACCCTGGCGACCTTCTATCTGCTGGGGTTCACGCTGAACCGCGTGACCCTGTTCGCGTTGATCTTCTCGATTGGCATCCTCGTCGACGACCCCATCGTCGACGTCGAGAACGTCGTGCGCCACTTCCGCCTCCCCGAGAACCGCGGGCGCCCGCTCAAGGACGTCACCGTCGAGGCCGTGAACGAGGTGCGCAGCCCCTTGATCCTCGCCACCCTCACCGTCATCGCCGCCGTCCTGCCGATGGCTTTCGTGCAGGGACTCATGGGGCCGTACATGCGCCCCATCCCCATCGGCGCCACCGCCGCCATGCTGTTCTCGATGGCGGTGGCCTTCGTCGTGACGCCCTGGGCGGCCTACTACATGCTGCGCTGGCATGCCCGGCACGGTGGCGAGCGGACGACCGAGCACGAGGACTGGACCACGCGCGCCTACCGTCGGGTGATGGGTCCGATGATCCGCCGCCCGCTCCTCGGCATGAGCTTCCTCGGCGGCATCACGCTGCTGCTCCTCGGCGCCTGCGCCCTGGTCGCCATCGGCGCCGTGAAGGTGAAGATGCTGCCCTACGACAACAAGAGCGAGCTGCAGGTCATCATCGACATGGACGAGGGCACCACGCTGGAGCGGACCCTCCGGGTGGCGCAGGACATCGTCCGGCTGGTGCGTACGGAGCCGGAGGTCTCGAACTACCAGATCTATGCCGGTACCGCCGCGCCCTACAACTTCAACGGTCTGGTGCGGCACTACTTCCTGCGGCGTGGCCCGAACGTGGCCGACGTCCAGGTCAACTTCGTTCCAAAGGAGCAGCGTGACGACCAGAGCCACGAGATCGCCAAGCGCATCCGCGAGAAGATCACGCCGCTCGCGAGGAGCCTGGGCGCACGCGTCAAGGTCGCCGAGGTGCCACCGGGCCCGCCGGTGCTGCAGACGATCGTGGCCGAGATATACGGCCCGGACTACGCCGAGCAGATCGAGATCGCCCGACAGCTGCAGGCGCTGTTCGAGGCGACGCCCGGCGTGGTCGACGTGGATTCCTACGTCGAGGCGGACCAGCCGCGCCTGATCTTCCGCTTCGACCAGGAGAAGGCGGCGCTTCACCGCATCGGGGCGGAACAGGTGGCACAGGTCGTGCGCGTCGCCGAGGCGGGCAGCGAGGCAGGACTTCTGCACGCTCAAAGGGAGCGCGAGGATGTCCCGATCCGGGTCCGCCTGCCGATCCGCCAGCGGGCCGAGCCGGCCCATCTGCTGCCGGTCCCGGTGTGTGCGGGCGAGAAGTGCGTGCCGCTCGGCGAGATCACCCGCGTCATCCGCAGCGTCGGCGAGAAGAGCATCCACCGCAAGAACATGCTGCCGGTGGTCTATGTGACCAGCGACGTCGCGGGTGCGGAGGAAAGCCCCGTCTATGCCCTGCTCAAGCTGAACCAGAAGATCGCCGACTACATCCCCGCCGGCCGCGATGCGCCGATGGAGGTCTGGAACGTCCGGCAGCCCTTCTCGACCCTGGTCCCGAGCATGAAATGGGACGGCGAATGGCACATCACCTACGAGGTGTTCCGCGACCTCGGCGCGGCCTTCGCGGTGGTCCTGGTCCTGATCTACACGCTGGTGGTGGGCTGGTTCCGGTCGTTCCGCACGCCTTTCATCATCATGGCCGCAATCCCGTTCTCGCTGGTTGGCATCCTGCCCGCGCACTGGGCGCTCGGGGCCTTCTTCACCGCCACCTCGATGATCGGCTTCATGGCGGGCGCCGGGATCGTGGTGCGCAACTCGATCATCCTCGTCGACTTCATTAAGCTGCGGGCAAAGCAGGGGATGCCGCTGGCCGAGGCGGTGATCGACGCCGGCGCCGTCCGTTTCCGGCCGATGATGCTTACGGCGATGGCCGTGGTCGTGGGCGGCAGCGTCATCCTGTTCGATCCGATCTTCCAGGGCCTGGCGGTTTCGCTGATGGCGGGCGAAGTGGCGTCGCTGCTGATCTCGCGCATGGCGGTGCCGGTCATCTACTACCACGCGATGCGGCACGTCCCCGACGAACCGGCCGGGACTGGCGACGATGCCTCGCTCGGCCAGGCAAGGAAAAAAGGCCCGCCGAAGCGGGCCGGAGGAGGGACTGTGACGGGCCCGACCGAGGTCAGGGCTTGACGTAGGCAAAGCCCTGGGACTGGAGGATGCCGAGCTGGGCGACGCCTGAGGGTACGAGATCCTTCTGGTCGAAGTCGTACAGGTCCTTGGAGTCGACGTTGCGGCTCTTCAGGGTGGTGGCGCAGACCTGGAACTGCACGCCCAGCTGCTTCAGTCCGGCGATCTTGGACTGCGTCTCCTCGGTGGCATTGGCGGCCTTCATCTTCGTCTTGGCGAGTGCGTCCGGGTAGAGCAGCAGGGCGAGGCCATCGCCGTGCAGCACCACCTTCAGCTCGATGTTGTCCTTGCCGATCGCATTGATGTGATTCTGCATGTTGCCAAGCGCGAGGGACTGCAGCCGCGCGTCGTCACCGTTGATGTGATAGACGACTTTCTGCTTCGGGATCGCCTGGCCGGACATGCCGCCCATCCCGGACATGCCCCCCATCCCGGACATGCCCCCCATCCCGGACATGCCGCCCATTCCCGACATGCCGCCCATTCCCGACATGCCGCCCATTCCGGACTGTGCGCCGTGGACGTTGATGATCGTCATGCCCGTTCCCGGCGCTCCGGACATCCCCGACATGCCACCCATCCCGGACATTCCCGACATGCCTCCCATCCCACCCATGCCGTTCATGGCGCTCGCCACGCCCTGCAGACCCGTCATGGCCAGGACCGTGGCCAAAGCAGCAATCGTTCTCTTCATAGGTTTCGATCTCCTCGTCTCGGTCGTTGGTGGCGGAAACGGCCGGCCCGCCACGCGGGGCCGGCTCGAAGGCGTCCTAGCATTGCACGTATTCCGGATCCTCGCGCCCGGTCCGCGTTCGATGTCGCGCAACCTCATTCCGCGGCCGGCTCGCTGGTCGCCAGTCGGCGGCCCAGTTCGGCGAGATCGGCCACCGGCGCCTCGCAGTGCGTGCCACGACAGACGTAGGCCACGCAGCCCGCCGGCGGTGCACGGCGCTCGGCCAGACCTTGCGGCAGGCCGCTGGCAGCTGACGGGATCGCGAGGCTCAGGCGGCGGGGCGCATAGCGGATAGTGGCGCGGCGGTGCCATTCGGGCAGCGCGCCGTCGCCGCGCAGCACGATGATCTCCGGTGCCTCCAGGTGCTCGTCGAGCGCGTCGAGCAGGGTGGCGTGCGCGTAGGGCAGACGCGAAATCTGGGGCCAGGCGTTGCGCAGCGTGCGCTCGGCCGCCTCCAGGTACCTCGGCTCGCCCAGCAGGTGGCCGAGCCGGCCCAGGGCGACGGCGGCGACGCCGTTGCCGGCGGGGAGCGACTCGTCGCCGTAGGGCTTTGGGCGCTGGATGAGGCGCTCGTGGTCGTCGGCCGTGAAGAAGAGGCCCCCGTTCTCCGCGTCGGCGAAGTGCTCGAGCAGGACCTCGGCCAGGGCCACCGCAAAGTCGAGATCCGCCGTCCGCCAGCGCGCCTGCAGCAGCGCGATCAGGGCGCTGATAAGGAAGGCGTGGTCGTCCAGATAGGCGGGCAGGTTGGCCCTGCCGTCCTTCCAGCTCGCGAGCAGACGGCCGTTGCGCCAGAGGTCGCGCCGCACGAAATCCACCGCCCGCTCGGCCGAGGCGAGCCAGTCGGCGCGGCCGAGGACCCGCCCCGCGCGGGCCATGCCCTCGATCATCAGCGCGTTCCAGCTGGCGAGGACCTTGTCGTCCCGGCCCGGCCGGATGCGCCGGGCGCGCGCCTGGAACAGGATCTCGCGGGCAGCGGCGAGGCGCCCCGCGACGGTGGCCGCGTCCTCGCCCGTCTCGGCCGCGATCGCCGCGATGTCGGCGCGGACGTGCAGGTGCCAGTGGCCCTCGAAGTTGGGCGGGCCGTCGAGCCCGTAGCGGCGGGCGAAGGTCCGGTAGGTCGGACCGTCGAGCAGGCCGGCGACCTCGTCGCGGCTCCAGACGTAGAACCTGCCCTCCTCCCCCTCGCTGTCGGCGTCCAGCGACGAGTAGTAGCCGCCTTCGGGACTCTGCATCTCCCGCAGCACCCAGCCCGCGGTGGCCTCGCAGACCGCCGCGAACAGCGGCGCGCCGGTGACCTGCCAGGCATCGGCGTAGAGGCCGAGCAGCGGGCCGTTGTCGTAGAGCATCTTCTCGAAGTGCGGGATGCCCCACTCGTCGTCCACCGAGTAGCGGCAGAAGCCGCCGCCGAGCTGGTCGAAAAGGCCGCCGGTCGCCATGCGCTCGAGCGTCAGCGTGGCCATCTCCAGCGCGCGCCGGTCGGGCTGGCCCGCGACCGCCGTCGCCGCCCAGTGCCGCAGCAGCCGCCCGATCTGGGTCGGGTGCGGGAACTTGGGGGCGCGCCCGAAGCCGCCGTGCACGGCGTCGAAGCTGCGGGCGAGCTGCTGGCGCGCCACCTCGAGTGGTGCCGCGTCCAGTCGGCCCGCGTCGTCGCCCGCGGGCTCGAGGTCCCGCAGGGCGGCGTGCAGCGCCGCGTTCTGCTCCGCGATGGCGCCCCGCTGCTCGCGCCATGCGTCGTCGATGTGGTGCAGCAGCTGGGTGAACGACGGCAGGCCGTGGCGCGGCGCCTTCGGGAAGTAGGTGCCGGCGAAGAACGGCGTGTGGTCGTCGGGCGTGAGGAACACGGTTAGCGGCCAGCCGCCGGGGCGCTGCGCGAGCAGCTGGTGCGCCGTCTGGTAGATCCGGTCGAGGTCGGGGCGCTCCTCGCGGTCGACCTTGATGTTCACGAACAGCCGATTCATCAGCGCGGCCGTCGCCTCGTCCTCGAAGGACTCGTGCGCCATGACGTGGCACCAGTGGCAGGCCGAGTAGCCGATCGACAGCAGGATCGGACGGTCCCCGCGGCGCGCCAGCGCCAGCGCCTCCTCGCACCAGGGCCACCAGTCGACCGGGTTGTGGGCGTGCTGCTGCAGGTAGGGGCTGGTGGCGTCGGCCAGGCGGTTCGCGGGGCGGGTGCGGTCGGTCATAGGGTGCTCGAGACAGTGGCCGGGGACGCGACTCTACCGCAGGGTGTCGCGGCGGAAACCGCTGGGGGTGGGGGGCTTTGGTTCCAACGCTGAGCGGCCATTTTGTGCGCCCCCGACGCGGGCCGCCGTCGCTGGTCGCCGAGCGGCACACGGGAATGTGCGCGGTAGCGAGTGGATCCTGGATGGTCTCCGAGCGGCGTGGTGACCGGGACGCAAGGCCCGCGTGAACCGCGCTGTTCGCAGCAGGCGCGCACGACCCGCTCGGACACGCCGTGAATACGTCCCTGTAGGCTCGGAAGCGGCATCCCTGCCGCTTACGGTCCTCGCAGATCGTGCCGCGCCTGCTGCTTCGACGTCCGCCGTGGGTGACCGGAACGCCTGAGCGGTGGGCCGGCCCCGGGTGGCACCGAGCAGCGCACAGGGATGTGCGCGGTAGCGAGTGGATCTTGGATGATCCATCGAGCGGCGAGGTGCCAGCCGGGGCATGGCCCGCACGTGAGGGATGCCCCGATCAAGACGAAATCAGGCGTGGTACGGCCGGCTCAGCTCGTGCACCGCCTGGACCAGCGCGGCCGGGCGTTCGGGGTCCACGTCGGGGTGGATGCCGTGGCCCAGGTTGAAGACGTGGCCGTGGCCGTGGCCGTAGCTCGCCAGAATGCGGCCAACCTCCGCGCGGATCCGCTCGGGGGAGGCGTACAGCATGCAGGGGTCGAGGTTGCCCTGCAGCGCGACCCGGTCGCCCGTGCGGCGGCGTGCCTCGCCGAGCTCGATGGTCCAGTCGAGACCGAGCGCGTCGGCGCCCGAATCCGCCATGTCCTCCAGCCACTGGCTGCCGCCCTTGGTGAACAGGATCACGGGAACGCGCCGGCCCTCGGCCTCGCGCGTCAGGCCGGCGATCACGCGGCTCATGTAGCCGAGCGAGAACTCGCGGTAGTCGCGCGGCGACAGAACGCCACCCCAGGTGTCGAACAGCATGAGCGCCTGCGCGCCGGCCGCGACCTGGGCGTTGAGGTACGCGGTGACGGCGTCGGCGAGGCGGCCGAGCAGCTCGTGCATGAGCGCCGGCTCGTCGAACATCATGCCCTTGCAGCGGGCGAAGTTCTTGGCGCTGCCGCCCTCGACCATGTAGGTCGCTAGGGTCCAGGGGCTGCCCGAGAACCCGATCAGGGGAACGCGGCCGCCGAGGGCACGGCGGATGGTCCGCACCGCCTCCATCACGTAGCCCAGCTCCTGCTCCGGGTCAGGCACCGGCAGCGCCCGAATCTGCGCCGCGCTGCGGACCGGGCGCTCGAAGCGCGGGCCCTCGCCCTCCGTGAAATACAGTCCCAGCCCCATCGCATCGGGCACCGTGAGGATGTCGGAGAAGAGGATCGCGGCATCCAGCGGATAGCGCTCGAGCGGCTGCAGCGTCACCTCGCAGGCCAGCTCGGGGCTCGTGCACAGGTCCATGAACGAGCCGGCCCGGGCACGGGTCGCCCGATACTCGGGCAGGTAACGGCCGGCCTGCCGCATCATCCACACGGGCGTCGCGTCGACCGGCTGGCGCAGCAGCGCCCGCAGCAGGCGGTCATTCTTGGGAGCCGTCATCGTCTTCCTTCCGGCCGGTGCGAAAGGGCGGCAGTGTACCCGACCCGTTCGCCGGCGTGGGCGGGCCCGAGGCCGGGGGAAGGAGGGGCATCCGGGTCGGTGGCGGCCGGGGGACGCACCGACCCCTGTTCAACTTTGCCCCTGTCCCGCCGTTAGCCGCATGCCGCCCCATCCCGCGGCAGGAGAGGCCCGTCCGAGGCACGGAGCGCATGTCCGCCCAGCTGGAAGTCCCGGTGCACGCCGCGATGCCGGCCTACCTGCACGCGCGGGTGCTGGTGGTCGACGACCAGCCGCCGAACACCCTGCTGCTGCGCAAGCTGCTCGAGGCCGAGGGCTACCACCAGGTCGTCACCGTCAACGACCCCACCGAGGTGATGCCGCTGCAGCGCCAGGCGCCGTTCGACGTCATCCTTCTCGACATCCGCATGCCCAAGCTGGACGGCTTCGGCGTCATGCGGCTCCTGCAGGAGGACGCGGGCGACGACTATGTGCCGATCATCGTGCTGACGGCACAGACCGACGAGGAGACGCGGCTGCGCGCGCTGGCCGAAGGCGCCAAGGACTTCGTCACCAAGCCCTTCAACCGCGCCGAGGTGCTGAACCGCATCCGCAACATGCTCGAGGTGCGGCTGCTCCACCGCCGGGTGCGCGAGCAGAACGAGCTGCTCGAGCAGCGCGTGCAGGAGCGCACGCTCGAGCTCCAGGAGACGCGCCTCGAGATCGTGCGCCGTCTCGGCAAGGCGGCCGAGTTCCGCGACAACGAGACCGGTTTCCACATCATCCGCATGAGCAAGTTCGCGGAGCTCATCGCGCGGGCGATGGGACTGAACGACAGCGTGGCGGAGCTGATCCTGCACGCCAGCCCGATGCACGACATCGGCAAGCTCGGAATTCCCGACGGCATCCTGCTCAAGCCCGGTCGCCTCGACCCCTGGGAGTGGGAGGTCATGAAGACGCACACCGAGATCGGGGCCCAGATCCTCGACGGCCACCACTCCAGGCTGCTGCAGATGGCCGCGCGCATCGCCCACGCCCACCACGAGCGCTGGGACGGCACCGGCTATCCGCGCGGCCTGCGCGAGAAGGAGATACCGCTGGAGGCGCGCATCGTTGCCGTGGCGGACGTGTTCGACGCCCTCACTGCCCGGCGACCCTACAAGAAGGCGTGGACGGTCGAGGCCAGCACCGAGGAGATACGCTGCCTGACCGCTCGGCAGTTCGATCCCGCGGTCGTCAAGGCGTTCTGCTCGGTGCTCCCACAGATTCTCGACGTGAAGGCCCGTTATGCCGAGCCCGACAGGGACCCAGACGCCGAATTCGACACGGCCCTGCTCGCCTGACGCGGCGCACGGGACCGACGCGGTCGCCGCTGCCGGGCTCCGGCACGAGCAGGTCCGGCTGCTCTACGAGCAGCTGCCCCTGAGCGTCCTCGGCGCCCTCCTGATCTGCGGCCTGATCGCGTCGTGGTTCTGGAAGCAGAGCGCGCCGGCGGTGGTCCTCGCCTGGCTCGGCGCCGTGGTCGTGGTGAGCGTCGCGCGCCTCGGGCTCTGGCTGCGCTGGCGCCGACGGCCGGCGCGGGCGGCCGACGCGCCGCGCGAATTCGCACGCTTCGCGGTCGGCGCAGTGATCTCCGGCAGTCTGTGCGGACTGGCGCCAGTGCTGTTCGGCGCGGGAGCGGGCCTCGAGTCGCTGGCCCTGCTGCTGGCGCTGGTCACGACGCTCGCCTTCCTGGGCCTGATCGCGTTCGGTGCCGCGCTCGGCGTCAGCCTCGGCTTCGTGCTGCCACTCACCCTGCCGCTGAGCGCACGCCTGTTCCTCGACGCCCATCCCGCCGCCCCATCGCTCGGGGCCGTCAGCATCGCCATCCTCGGGCTGCTGGTCGTCGCCGCCCTGCAGCGGCGGGCGAGGGCGCTGCAAGCGATCCAGCAGCACCTGCTCGGCGCAGCCAGGGCCGAAGCGCTGGCTGCGCGGGTCAACCTCCTCCAGGTCGAGACCCAGCAGCTCCGCGAGACCGAGAAGGACCTCGCGGGCCACGTCGCCAAGCTGGAGCAGACGAGCCAGTCGTTGAGCCAGGAGGTAGCGGAGCGGACGAAGAACGAGGAGTTTCTCGCGCGGCAGGCCCTCGCGATCCTCAAGAGCGAGGTGCGGCTGCGCGCGATCTTCAACAACGCCTTCGACGGCATCGTCACCTTCGACGCCGAGGGCCGCGTCCGCGACGCCAACCCGGCGGCCGAGCACCTGTTCGGGACCAAGGTCGACCAGCTCACGCGCCGCCGGATCAGCGACCTCCTGCCGGATATCCGGCCGGACGATGCGACGCCCAGCATGGTGTGCGAGCTGAGCGGGCTGAAGCCCGACGGCAGCAGGTTCCCCGCCTCGCTGTCGGTAGAGCGGACCGAGAGTGGGATGGAGACCCTGTTCGTCTGTCTCGTGCGGGACAACACGGCGGAGCAGCAGGCCCGCCAGGCGCTGGTCGAGGCACGTGACGGCGCCGAGCGCGCCAATCGCGCCAAGTCGGAGTTCCTGTCGAGCATGAGCCACGAGCTGCGGACGCCGATGAACTCCATCCTCGGCTTCGCGCAGCTGCTCCAGACCGACCCCGACAACCCGCTGAGCGATACCCAGAAGGAGAGCGTCGACCAGATCGCCCGGGCGGGCTGGCACCTGCTGCAGCTCATCAACGAGGTGCTCGATCTCGCCAAGGTCGAGGCGGGCAAGATCGACGCGATCCTCGAGGACGTCGACCTCGACATGGTGATGGCCGAATGCCTCAGCCTGGTCATGCCGCTCGCCGAGAAGCACGGCATCGAGCTGGTCGACCAGGCCACCAGCACCGGCCTCCACGTCCGTGCCGACCACACCCGGCTCAAGCAGGTCGTCCTCAACCTCGTCTCCAACGGCATCAAGTACAACCGCAGGAACGGCAGCGTGGCGATCGAGGCGCAGTGCGTCGAGGAGTGGTGTGAGATCGCCGTCATCGACACCGGCGTCGGCCTGACGACGGAGCAGATCGACCGGATCTTCGAGCCGTTCGCACGGGTGGCTGCCCGTCGCGACGAGATCGAGGGCACCGGCATCGGCCTCACGATCACCCGCAAGCTGGTCGCGCTGATGGGGGGCGTCATCGGGGTGGACAGTCGGCCCGGCGACGGCAGCCGCTTCTGGGTCCGCATGCCCCTCTTCCAGGGCATGCCGGCCCGCGCGCGGCCACCGGCAGGCGCCCAGGCGGCGCCGGTGGCGCGTGCCGCGGCGACCGGGCATCAACAGACCGTCCTCTACGTCGAGGACAACCCGGCGAATCTCACCCTGGTCGAGTACGTCCTGCGGCAGCGCCGGCCGCACCTCAGGCTCCTCAGCGCACACACCGGCGAGCTCGGGATCTCGCTCGCGGAGAGCCAGCGTCCGGACCTCATCATCCTCGACATCTCGCTGCCGGGAATGGATGGCTACCAGGTGCTCGGCGTGCTGCGCAACACGGCGGTGACGCGCGACACGCCGGTGTTCGCGCTGAGCGCGAACGCCATGCAAAGCGACATAGAGAAAGGCCTGGCGGCCGGCTTCGACGACTACCTCACCAAGCCGATCGACGTGACCAGGCTGCTGAGCACCATCGACATGCTGCTCGAGCGCCGCGCCGCGGCCTGAGGCCGGCCGGATCGGGTCACCGCCTCTCGCTCGGCTTGCACAGGCGCGCGACCTCGTTGCGCGCTGTTCGGATCTCGGCGTCGCGCTCGCCGTCGCTGAGGTAGCGCCGTTCTCCGTTGGGCTGCGGGTCGTAGATCCGGCCGGATCGCTCGTAACGGTCGAGGCGATCCTTGGCATGGGCGCAGCGCTGGCGACGCTCCTCCTCATCGGCCTTCTGCTTCGCCTGCCGCTCTTCCTTCTCAAGCCGCTCGTCGCGGTACATGTCGAGCAGGCGTTGCCGGCGGGCGGCGCGCTCGGCGTCGGTAGGCGCGGTCGAAGGCGCGGTTGCGGGCGGCGCGATCGGCACGCTCGCCGCCTCGCCCGGCGGGCGGTCACCGAAGTGCACGCGACCCTGCGCGTCCGTCCATTTGTAGACGCCCTCGGCCATCGCGCCTTGCGCGGCAAGCGCGAATGCGAGTGCGGCGACCCGGCGGTTAATCATCGGGGGCGGCCCTGGTATCGTTGACGGCGCTGGCGCGGGGACGTCCACCCGCCCGATGTTCAGGATACAGGAGATGATGGCATGGCCAATCCCGAGATACCCCAGAAGGCCCCGTTTGGCCTGCAGCTCGAGCCCGGGACCTACTGGTGGTGCGCCTGCGGGCGCTCGAAGGACCAGCCGTTCTGCGACGGCTCGCACGAGGGCACCGGGTTCGCGCCCGTGAAGACCGAGATCGTCAGCACCAGGAAGGTCTGGCTCTGCGGCTGCAAGCACACGAAGGGGCCGCCGTTCTGCGACGGCAGCCACAACGACCTCTGAGTGGCGCTTTGGAAGTGCGTCGTCGAGTTGGGGCCGCTGGCTTCAGGCGGACAGCTCCCTGCTCGGACGCGCCGTGAATACCTCCCTGTAGGCTCGGAGGCGGCGTCCATGCCGCCTACGGTCCTCGCAGGGACTGTCCGCCTTCTGCGGGCGCGCGGCCCGCGGCCAAGCCACAACTAAGAACGGGCGCCGAAGCGCCCGTCCGAGTGCCGTCTGGCGGTTGCGGTCAGATGATGTAGCCGCGCTCGCCGTGCAGCGCCGTGTCGAGACCCTCTGTCTCTTCCTCCTCGCTGACCCGCAGGCCCACGATCAGGTCGACGACCTTGAGGATGACGTAGCTCGCGATCGCGGTGTAGACCACCGTGACGAGCACGCCCTGCGCCTGCACCATAACCTGGCTGCTGATCGTCATGCCCTCGGCGAGCCCCTTGCCGCCGAGCGAGGCATCGGCGAACACGCCCGTGAGGATCGCGCCGATGATGCCGCCGACCGCGTGCACGCCGAACACGTCGAGCGAGTCGTCGTAGCCGAGCGCGCGCTTAATCTTGGTCGACGCGATGAAGCAGCCCAGGCCCGCGGCGGCACCGATGGCGATGGCGCCCATCGGGCCGGCCGTACCGGAGGCGGGCGTGATGGCCACCAGGCCGGCGACCGCACCCGACGCGATGCCGAGCACCGACGGCTTGCCGTGCGTCGTCCACTCCGCGAACATCCACGCGAGGGCCGCCGTCGCCGTGGCGATCTGCGTCACGAGCATGGCCATGCCCGCGTTGCCGTCGGCGGCGACCGCGCTGCCCGCATTGAAGCCGAACCAGCCGACCCACAGCATCGACGCACCCATGATGGTGTAGCCGAGGTTGTGCGGAGGCATGGCCGTCGTCGGGAAGCCCTTGCGCCTGCCGAGCACCAGGGCCGCGACCAGGCCGGCGATACCCGCGTTGATGTGCACGACCGTGCCGCCAGCGAAGTCGAGGACGCCCCAGTCCCACATCAGGCCGCCGTCACCGCTCCACACCATGTGCGCGATGGGCGCATACACGACCGTGAACCAGATGCCCATGAACAGCAGCAGGGCGGAGAACTTCATGCGCTCGGCGAAGGCGCCGACGATGAGGGCCGGCGTGATGATCGCAAAGGTCATCTGGAAGGTTGCGAAGACCGACTCCGGGACCGCCAGCGTCAGGCTGTCGCGGCCCACCCCTGCCAGGAACGCCTTTTCGAGCCCGCCGATGAAGGAGTTGAGGTTCATCACCCCCTTCTCCATGCCGGTCGTGTCGAAGGCGATGCTGTAGCCGTAGAGCACCCACAGCACCGTTATCAGCCCGGTGATGGCGAAGGTCTGCATCATCACGGACAGGACGTTCTTCGACCGGACCATGCCGGAGTAGAAGAGCGCCAAGCCGGGGATGGTCATGAACAGCACCAGCGCCGTCGCGGTGAGCATCCACGCCGTGTCGCCGGCGCTCAGCGTCGGCGTGGCGGCCTCCTCGGCTAGGACGAGGCCTGGTACGGCAGCCAGCGCGGCCGCCGCCAGTCGATGGAAAGGCTTGATCGTAGACATTTTGAATTCCTCCCGGGTCCCGTCAGATCGCTTCCGCGCCGGACTCGCCGGTGCGGATGCGGACGGCCTGCTGCAGATCGAACACGAAGATCTTCCCGTCACCGATCTTGCCGGTGCGGGCCGCGGCGGCGATCGCCTCGATGATCGCGTCGAGGCGGTCGTCCGCGACCGCGACCTCGACCTTGATCTTCGGCAGAAAGTCGACGACGTACTC
>Ga0079037_100000492_pt1 | contig 17956 bp, 17 predicted proteins | sample Mud3Dept4metaG_FD_71479 | JGI IMG/M metagenome (GOLD analysis project Ga0079037, IMG submission 71479) | Freshwater wetland microbial communities from Ohio, USA, analyzing the effect of biotic and abiotic controls - Mud 3 Core 4 Depth 4 metaG | ecosystem: Environmental > Aquatic > Freshwater >... | reverse complement strand
GCTTTAATCAAACAGCAATTTCCCCGCTAAAGAATGGCTAAAGAAAATCGTCAAAAGTAGGGTTTTTGATAGAAAATTTTCCTGAATCTTCTCTTCGATTTTCTTTTTCAATTCGGCAAGTTGTGGAATTTCAAAGGAAATGAAAAAAGGAACTGTATAAACTTTTAAGTCCCTTGCGTCTGCCAATTCCGCCACTCCGGCGTCTATAGGACAATAAAAAATATTTCTGATTTTTACGTTTTGATACTATACAAAATTGCCTGCGTAATAGTCCAGAATAGTCAATGTCCAACATCTTCATGATATACATCATACTAAATAGCATACCCTTTTAATAGAATAAATCCATGCAAAGCTCAGACATCGAAACAGGGACGGTTCTTAAGAACGAGGGGAGCCAGGCCATTGTCATAACCAACAAGCACAAGTCCTGCAAGGAATGCGGAAAGGCACAGGCCGGGGTATGCGGGAAGAGCGGTTCGGGCATGGTTCTGAAGGTGGATAATCCCTTGGGCGCTGAAAGGGGCGATACTGTCGAGCTGGGGCTTGAGAAGACAGCGCACGTGAAAGGATACTTTCTCGCCTTCATCCTTCCGGTAATTGTCCTTTTTCTTGCTGCCTATGCAGGAGATGTCCTGTCTCAGCTCACAGGAGTCAGATATCTTGATGTGACAGCAGCATTGACCGGATTAATATTGGCAATCATTTATTCTTTGGGAAAAATCCGCGAACTCGATAAATCAACACGACTGCATATCACGAGAATATTATACGGCTATTCCTGTTATGGGCTTGGCACCTGCGCTGAAGAAATAGACTATCTCCACGCCTTTAAGAGAAGCAATTAACCGCCAATTCTATCATCCTGTTGCGTTTCCTTTTTTCAGCTAATGTTCAGCCTTTTCCAAACCATATTTACTGATTAATCCGTTAAACCAATATGATAAACATCATATTATGTTTAACAAAGAAGGATTATATTATTTTTAGAAGCAGAAGGCAGAGAAAATTATTGCGGGTTCAGGAGTAGCAGTAATGAGGGTATAACCCTCTGATAAACGGAGTAAAAAGATGATACTAAAATCAAAACAGAGTAAAAACATGCCATACACAGACAATGAAATTAATCGGTATTGTGAGAGCGTAGAAAAGTTACTGATAAAAATCAAGGAAGACAGCCTTGCCAAGAAAAGGAAAAAGGTAAGGGAAGTTGTCGTGGAAGAGAAACATATTGAGGAATATATTAATGAAGAGGAAGATGATTTCGTGTTATCGTGATGGCGTATCTTCCGGAACCGGTTTTCTCAAATAAAGAAGATACTCGATGTTTCCTTTTGGCCCTCTAACAGGGGACTCAGTTACCCCTAATATATCCAGTCCCATATTTCCTGTTTCGCCTTTGATATGCTGAACAATTGCGAGCCGCTTCTCCTCACTTCTGACTACTCCGCCTTTTCCAATGTCTTTTCTGCCTGCCTCAAACTGCGGTTTGATCAACGCTACTATCACTCCGGAAGGCTTCAGGAATCCCATAACATTCGGGATGACTTTAAGTAGAGAGATGAATGATACATCTATAACAGCAATCTCTATTTCATCAAATATGAGGTCATTGTCGAGATACCTGATGTTGGTCTTTTCGAGGAGTACAACTCTCTCATCAGTCCGTAATATCCAGCTGAACTGCCCGTATCCCACATCAATCGCATACACCTTACCGGCGCCGTACTGCAATAGACAATCGGTAAACCCGCCGGTAGAAGCGCCTACGTCCATTGCTATTTTGCCTTTAACGTCAATGTCAAAGTGCCTTATTGCATGCTCAAGCTTCAGGCCTCCCCGGCTGACATAGGGCATCTTGTTTACCACCGTCAGCTCATCATCAGATCTTACAAGCAAACCGGCCTTGTCGACAACGATACCGTTTACAAGAACACTGCCTTCCAGTATAAGGGCCTTTGCCCTTTCCCTGCTTTCCACAAGCCCTTTTTCAAATAATAGTATATCGAGGCGGGTTTTTTTAAAATTGCTGGTGCCCATAAAAATGTACGTTTAAGTGTTTCGGCGGGCAATCATAGAATTTGATTTTTTTCCGACCAGGGCCAATGCCTCTCTTGCAATGCCTTCCGCATCCAGTCCTAACTGCTGCCTCAGGAAGTTCTGTGTCCCGTGCTCGATAAACCTGTCCGGAAGCCCGAGCATCCTGAATTTTAATCCTGAAACACCGTTTGCTGTCAGTTCTTCCAGTACCGCGCTTCCGAAGCCTCCCAAAACAGTATTTTCTTCGACCGTGAGAACGTTCCCGATTTCTTTTGCATAGTGCGAGATCAGTTCGATATCAAGCGGTTTAACAAATCGTGCATTCACTACACAAGCCTCGATATCAGCGCCTGCCAGGAGTTCAGAAGCAGCAACCGCCGGCTCAACGGTGTTCCCGATAGCAAGGACCAGTATGTCCTTCCCCTCTCTTACAACTTCAGCCTTTCCTGCCGGGATGTTTCTTAATTCAGCATCCTCATGATTATCGACCACAGATCCCCGCGGGTATCTTATTGCCGCAGGTTTATTAAGTGACAATGCTGTCTTGAGCATACATCTCAGTTCATGACCATCCCTGGGCGCCATTACGATCAGGTTCGGGATTTGCCTGAGATAAGAAAGGTCAAAGGTCCCGTTATGGGTAGGCCCGTCATCTCCGACTATTCCGGCCCTGTCAATGGCAAAGACCACCGGCAGGTCCTGCAGGCAGATGTCATGGATGATCTCATCATAGGACCTCTGCAGAAATGTCGAATAAATCGCTACCACGGGTTTAAGCCCCTGGGAAGCAAGCCCTGCAGCAAAGGTAGCGGCATGCGGTTCTGCTATTCCCACATCATAAAACCTTTTGGGGAAGGTCCTGACGAATTCTGAAAGGCCTGTGCCCTCTGTCATTGCGGCGGTTATGGCGACGATACGATCATCATCTGCAGCGAGTTTGGTAAGGCAGCTACCGAAGATTTCGCTGTATGATTTCCTGGATGAAGGTTGTGATTCACCTGTCTCGATATCGAACGGCCCAACACCATGAAAGTTCCAGGGGTTCTTCTCCGCAGGTTCATATCCCTTGCCCTTTTTGGTAATAGTATGAATAAGGACAGGCCCGGGAAAGTCTTTAAATGTGTTCAGCGTCTCTATCAGTGCATCTATTTTGTGTCCGTCCACAGGCCCTACATACTCAAATCCAAGTTCTTCAAAAAGCAGGCCCGGGACAAAAAGCCCCTTCACCGTGTCCTCGGCCTTCTGGGCTATCTTGAGCACAGGTTCACCGACTCCCGGGATCCTCTCGAGGAACAGTTTTGTTTCCTTCTTGAACCTTGTATACAGGTCCCCCATCATGATCCTCCGGAGATATGCGGAAAGGGCGCCGACATTGGGGGAAATCGACATTTCATTATCATTAAGGATGACGATAATATCTTTCTTTAAATGTCCCGCGTGATTAAGGCCTTCAAAAGCGAGTCCCGCGGTAAGCGCGCCGTCGCCTATCACCGGGATGACCTTGAATTTTTTCCTGTTATGGTCCCGTCCCTCCAGTATCCCGAGCGCAGCGGATATGGATGTGGAGCTGTGTCCTGTGCCAAAGGCATCATGAGGGCTTTCAGTCATCTTGGGGAATCCTGAGAGTCCTCCATGCTTTCTTATAGTTGAGAATGAATTAAATCTGCCGGTGAGCAATTTGTGCGAATATGCCTGGTGACCGACATCCCAGATGATCTTGTCTTCAGGGGAATTAAATACATAATGAAGGGCGATGGTCAGGTCCACTGTGCCAAGATTTGAGGCAAGATGTCCGCCGTTGGTCGCAACGGTCTGAATAATAATCTCCCTCAACTCCTGGGCAAGCTCCTTCAGGTCAGGAATCGTGAGTGTCTTTAAGTCTGCAGGGCTTTTTATTTTTTCTATGTACATGGCTCTTCTCTAATGGCGTCTTGTAATTATGTATCTGGCAATCTCTGCCAGCGGTTCCGCCTTCTTGTTTAAATATTGTATTGCCTTAAAGGAATCATTTACAAGCTTAACCGCCATTTTCTGTGATTCCTCAAGTCCGAATGTTGACGGATAGGTGTTTTTACCCCTGGCATCATCCGCCCCTGTTGTCTTGCCCATTTCTTCTTTTGTGCCTGTTATATCAAGGATATCATCAGCTATCTGAAATGCAAGTCCCACTTTATCTCCATATTCGGTCAGCGCCTTAAGTGCCGCCGGTGTACATCCGGCCATTATGGCGCCGATCCGGATTGAGGCACGTATAAGCGCTCCTGTCTTGTGAGTGTGAATATAGAGAAGGTCCTTTTTCCCGGCCTTCGTCCCTTCAAGCATCAGGTCGACTGTCTGGCCCCCGACCATACCGTCAGGGCCTGCGCCATGGGACAATTCACTGATAACCTTAATTAACCTTGCCGGGTCCGCTTTTGTATTTGAGATGATATTGAAGGCGTCCGTAAGAAGCGCGTCCCCTGCCAGTATCGCCGTCCCTTCACCAAACACCTTGTGCGTAGTCGGCTTGTTCCTCCTGAAATCATCATCATCCATTGCAGGAAGGTCGTCATGGATGAGCGAATAGGTATGAATGAGTTCAAGAGAGGATGCCACAGGGAAAATGCTTTTTGCTTTGCCGCCCGCAGCCTCGTACGCTGCAATAGCAAGGATAGGCCTTACCCTTTTACCCCCTGCCATAAGTGCATAACCCATTGCATCCGATAACTTCGCGGGACAATCCTTCTGTTTCTTTTTAGAGGCAATATAATACCCGAGAAAATCATCTACAATTTTTCTTTTCTTCTTTAAATAAAAGTTAAGGTCCATGGCGATTTATTTATCCCGGATTAACTAAACTTATGAAGCAATAATTTAATGCCCTATAGTATACAAAATATTCCCGGCTTTTGTGATGACTGGAGCATGATGTGCTTGAAAATGATATATTATGGGAATACAAAAATAGGACTTCGGCTGATTCCGGACATAAGATGAATCACTTTCTCAACAGCCAGAAATATCTCGGAAAGGACATGGCCTCTTGACACTCGACAATTTACTGTCCGAAAGTGCGGGGCAGAATTCAAACAGGACTTTTATCAAGTTTGAAGGCAGAAAACTGTCATATGCCAAGGCAGACCATCTCGTAAGTCTTTGCACGGGGGGGCTTAGGGCGATCGGGCTGCAAGCCCGGGAACGCGCCGCAATTCTGATGGAGAACTGTCCTGAATATATAATTACCTATTTTGCGATACTCAGGGCCGGAGGAATCACTATCCCGGTTAATACGTTTCTGACCCCTGATGAGGTTTCCTATATTCTCAGGGACTCGGGCACTAAAATGCTCATCTATAGTGAAGGTTTTGCATCCCATGTTGAAAAGCTAAAGAGATCTGTACCCGAGCTGAATGCATTAAAATTTGATGACATCCCACGGAAAGAGATATCTCCACCTGTCATCTTTGACAGTGATGTCGCCGTGTTCCTTTATACTTCCGGCACTACAGGTTTTCCCAAAGGGGCCATGCTCACTCATGCCAATCTTGTCTCCAATGCTAAGTCATCAGCCAGGGCGCTGCAGGTGACCCGGCGCGACAGGTTTCTGCTGTTTCTCCCTTTATTTCATTCATTCGCGTTTACTGCCTGTGTTCTCGTTCCCATATATTCCGGGGCCAGTATAGTACTGCTTAAATCAGTCAAGCCGTTTTCAAATGTGATAAAAAGCATCATCCGTCACAGAATAACCTTATTGGCCGGCGTACCGACGATTTACAATATACTCGCCAACAAGAAACTGCCTGTCCTGATGAGAATTTTCCTAAAACTTCTCTTAAATATCAGGGCCTGTATATCCGGAGCGGCAGCCCTGCCCGCAGACACATTACGTACGTTTGAGACGCGCTTCAAAGTGCCCCTGATCGAAGGCTACGGGCTCACTGAGGCATCGCCTGTTGTGGCCGTCAATCCGTTAAACGGAATACGAAAGCCTTCTTCTGTCGGGCTTCCGGTGCAGGGAGTTGAGGCTGCGATAATTGACGAGGACGGGATAAAAGCCCCCGCCGGAGTGGTCGGTGAACTTCTTGTAAAAGGGCCCAATGTCATGAAGGGATACTTTAACAAAGAGGAAGAAACCTGGGCGGCATTAAGGGACGGCTGGCTTTATACAGGAGATCTGGCCAAAATTGATGAGGACGGTTACATTTACATCGTCGACAGGAAAAAAGACATGATCATCGTTGACGGGATGAATATTTACCCGCGTGAAGTGGAAGATATCATAATGAAGATCGCCTCAGTCGAAGAATGCGCGATGGTTGGCATTCCTGACGGCAGGGGATCAGAGGCACCGCTGCTTTTTATAAAGAAGAAAGAAGGCGCTGTTGTTAACGAAGCAGAGATTAGGGATTTCCTTAAAGGGCGGATAGCGCCATTTAAGATTCCAAGGAAAATAATATTTATTGATGAATTTCCAAAGACTGCTACAGGGAAAATAAAGAAGACGGAATTAAGAAAAAGGCCGGTTTGAAGTTATCGGGGCTTTTGGGATAACATAGATGGCATGAAAGCTATCATCCTGAGCGGCGGCAAAGGGACACGTCTGAGGCCGTTGACCTATTCAGGCGCAAAGCAGCTTGTGCCTGTGGCCAACAAGCCGATACTTTTTTATTGTATAGAGAATATTGTGCAGGCAGGCATACAGGATGTCGGCATCATAATATCACCTGAGACCGGACAGGAAATAATGACTGCGGTTGGTGACGGAAGCCGATGGGGAATTACCATAGAATATATCCTGCAGGATGTGCCCGGCGGACTTGCACATGCCATAAAGACCGCCAGAAATTTTCTTGCTGCATCCTCATTTGTCATGTATCTCGGAGATAACCTTATCGGGACCAGGATTGACACCTTTGTCAGAGAATTCAATCAGAATTCCCCTGAGGCACTTATTCTTCTTAAAGAAGTGGAAAACCCGAAACAGTTCGGCGTTGCAGATGTTACCAAAGAGGGCAAGGTATTGAGGCTTATCGAAAAACCGGAAGTCCCGCCCTCGAACCTGGCACTCGTCGGAATATATATCTTTTCTCCGAAGATACATGAAGCAATAGACAAGATACGTCCTTCCAAAAGAGGAGAACTGGAAATAACAGACGCCATTCAGGAATTGATCACTATGGGCTGCAATGTGGAGAGTTTTATTCTTGATATGTGGTGGCTCGATACAGGGAAAAAAGATGACATGCTGACAGCAAACGTGATTGTCCTTGATGAATTGCTCAAAGCGGGTATTGATGGAATAGTGGATGATAAAAGCAACATACTCGGCCGGGTGTCGATCGGTAAAGGTTCTGTTGTCAGGGAAAGTAAAATACGCGGGCCGGTCGTGATCGGTGAGAACACGATTGTCGAGAATTCTTTTATAGGCCCATATACAAGTATAGGCAGTGGTGTGAACATCATTAAATCTTCTGTAGAGCATTCAGTAATAATGGACGGGAGTGAACTGAGGGAGATTGAAAGACTGGAAGAAAGCCTTATCGGACGGAATGTCAGGATCTTCAGGAACAATAAAATGCATAAGGCGTTGAGGCTCATGATCGGTGATGATTCAGTGGTGGAGGTTTAGATGGAGGGAGTTGAGATAAAAGAATTAGCGCTTTATAATGACCAGCGGGGGTGGCTCGCTGAGATACTCAGAGATGACGAAACCCGGTTACGGCCGCTAATGTCATATCTGTCCATGACGAATCACGGCGTTACGAGAGGACCCCATGAACACAGGGAGCAGACAGACTGCTTCTGTTTTATCGGCAGGTTCAGGCTTTACCTCTGGGACAACAGGGAAACATCGTCTACATACAGAGAACATAAAATTATAGATACATCGGACAAACCGACAGTTGCCATTGTGCCTCCCGGCATCGTGCATGCGTACAAAAACATAGGCAGCAGCAATGGACTTGTAATAAACCTGCCCGACAGGCTTTACAGAGGATGGGGAAAAACAGATGAGGTCGATGAAATAAGATATGAAGATGACCCTGAATCTCCATTCAAAATAGGGGATTAAGGATGAAGCTATTGGTGACCGGCGGTGCAGGGTTTATAGCATCTAACTACATTAGACATGTCCTCTCCACGCATCTTGATTATCAGATTATCAATCTGGACAAACTTACCTATGCCGGCAATCTTGAAAATCTTAAGGATATTGAAGCATCAGACAGGTATACCTTTATTAAGGGAGATATTTGTAACGGAGAATTACTGCAGAAGACAGAATTCGACGCAATTATAAATTTTGCCGCGGAGAGCCATGTGGACAGAAGCATTCTCGATGCACAGCCTTTTTTGCAGACAAATGTCATGGGTACGTGCAGCCTTCTCGAAATTGCGAGGCAAAGAGGGTGTGTGTTTTTACACGTCTCAACTGATGAGGTGTACGGCTCCACGCCGGAGGGTGCATTTCACGAAGCCTCCCCGTTGTTACCGAACAGCCCTTATGCGGCAAGCAAGGCCTCATCAGATCTGCTGGTCAGGTCCTATGTGGAAACCCACAATATTAAGGCGATGATTACAAGGTGTTCAAATAATTACGGGCCGTATCAGTTCCCCGAGAAGCTCATCCCGCTTGTTATTTTAAACGCGATAAACAGGAAACCGGTCCCTGTATATGGAGATGGAATGAATGTGAGAGACTGGATTTACGTCACGGACCATTGTAAGGCGGTGGATGAGGTTTTTCATAAAGGAACGACAGGGGAAATATACAATATCGGTTCAAGGAATGAACGGCCGAACATTGAAATTGTGAAGCTGATACTGAGGAAAGTCGCTGAAAAACTCGGCCTTGCTGAAGGCGTCCTGACGAATCTGATAACCTTTGTTGATGACAGGAAAGGGCATGACCGGCGATACGCGATCGATCCTGCAAAGATCGAGCGCAAAATCGGGTGGAAACCTGAGATGGATTTCGGGGAAGGGATCACCAAAACGATTGAATGGTATATGTCCAATGAACAGTGGTGGCAGAGAATATTGTCCGGAGATTATATGGAATACTATCATACCCAGTACGGAGAAAGGCTGAAGGCTTGAAAATCGCATTGACCGGATCAGACGGAATGCTCGGCAGTGATATAAGCAGTGTTTTTTCGGATGTTGAACTCACGGCTTTTACATTAAAGGATTTTGATATTACCGATCTTGATGCCTCTGTTGCAGCAATAAGAAAAATCAGACCGGACTATCTGATACACGCTGCGGCATACACAAACGTAGATGAAAGCGAACAGGCCCCTGACCATGCATATCTTGTTAATGGCATCGGCACAAGAAACTTGACCATGGCCTGTGAAGAAGTCGGATGTCCCATTATCTACATAAGTTCCGACTATGTATTCGACGGTGCAAAGACAGAGCCCTATAACGAATGGGACATGCCTAATCCGATTAATTATTACGGCTTGTCCAAACTTCTCGGCGAGAGGTATGTGACTTCCCTGACTAACAGGTTTTACATTGTAAGGACTTCATGGCTTTACGGCAAGAGGGGGAAAAATTTTGTGGATACAATCAGCAGACTGCTTATTGAAAGAAACGGAATAGACGTTGTCACCGATCAGGTTGGCTCACCGACTTATACCCTCGATCTTGCAAAAAAACTGAAAGAGCTCATCAGCAAGGGATACGGGACATATCACATAACCAATTCATCATCATGTTCATGGTACGAATTCGCAGTTGAGATCGCCAGGCTGCGATCAAGCAATACGGAAATCAGACAAACAACTTCCGATGTATTTAAACTTCCTGCGAGAAGACCGGCCTTTTCCGTGCTTAATAACACCATGCTGAGGCTTGAGGGGATCAAGGAGACCAGGCCGTGGAAAGAAGCACTGAAAGACTATCTTGGTCAGTAATTGTGCAACTACATTAAAAGCCATGACAGTCATGCACGCTGTATTGAGTGATAATACAGGGTTATATGATCTCCATCAGCTCAATCTCAAAGGTGAGATCTTTTCCAGCAAGAGGATGGTTAGCATCCAGTAACACGGCATCACCTTCAACTGATGTAATTACCGCATTTACAATACTGTCCTCCGGACTTTTCAGGCTTAGCTGTAATCCCGCTATCGGTACAATATTATCGGGGAAGTGTGACCTGTTTATCTTTATAACAAGCTCATCCCTGTGGGCGCCATATGCTTCGCTAGCAGTGATTTTCACTATCTTTGTATCACCGACATTCATACCGGTTACAGCCTTTTCAAAACCGGGGATCATCTGTCCATCCCCTATTACAAATTCAAGCGGATCATGATCCCTTGAAGAATCAAAGACATTCCCGTCATCTAAAGTCCCTGTGTAGTGCACCTTAACCGTATTGCCGCTCCCGGCTGATCTCATAATTAATCCTCCCTATGCAGTGTCCATCAGCGATTTAAGCTGGAAGCACACTCCATAAATTGATATGGTTACGATTAGGAATTCATCCGCTTTTATGCTTCTTATGAAAGATGACATAGCAGTAAGTTAATAGTCAAGATGTTGATATTCGCATTAATATACAGATATCCTTTCAATACTGGCAGACGCTTGCTGCATAACCCGAAAGATCGCCGTGGTATGGGAACAAATTATTTCATATCTGAAGTTAATATCCCCTCCCGTCACGGGAGGGGATATTGATCGTGTCCTGCCTGGCAACATAAGATGAAATAATTATAGTAACTTGGCCAATTAAATCATACTCGTTTTTTCCTGAGAGACCTGGCCGCCATAGTCGCCCCACCGGTAATAAAAAGAATGGAGCTTATGGGTTCTGGAGCCACAGGAGGAGTAGAATCACCATCACGTACGGCCCAGGCATAACGAGCTGTTGTCTTTAGACTGACATCCTGGGTGCCATACTTAAAACTGAACCGCCAGGCATTTAATGGATTAGCAGTATCTTCAGTATCAGACCAGTACATGGAAGGCTTTACATCTGCAAACAAACCCGGAGTTGATGATGTAACACTTTCATTATAAAAAATATGTCCCATTTCACTCCCTGTACAGGAATTTCCTGAGCAAGACGCATCGGTAGACGGGAGCCGCCAGTCACTATAGTTCTGAAAAACAAGATTATCAACCCAGTTTACGGCATTATCCCATGTCATCGTATTCCCGGAATAATTTGCGTTCTGCAGCCAGGTAACATCCAGGACATCATCATAGATGAGGCCAGATCCACGGTCATGCAATGCTGCATTTGCCAACGATATACAAGCCAAAACCTTAAACACTGTGATAAAAACGATTGTAATTTTCTTCATTTTCTTACCTTTCTTTAATGTTTTTTGAGATTAATAAAAAGACATAGCGCTATTGTCACAAGTATCCATCAGCGAGTCATGATCAATATAAATTGACCTGACCCGTGTAAATAGTTACTTGCATCACCTATAGGTAAATCTGCAAAATTTTGCTTGGTACTGATTTACTAGGAAATTAAATAGAGGACTTCAAAGAATAGCTTTGCCCAATTTTTTATTTCCCATGTCCCCGATGACATATATTTATAAAATATGGCCGTCTTTTTGTCAAGTACTATTATAGCTAAAAGCCGTTACGTTCTCTTTAGCCCTTTTCAGGCAAGTAGTTAAGCACCTGCTATACCGAACGTATGATCGTAATTATAGCAAATTATGTTCCATCATTCACGAGTGATTTGAAAATTAGGTCCATAAATTAAATAGGCCTGCAATAAGCTAAGGCAACCGTCTATTATTAAAAGAAATTAAGCATGGAAGGGACCATTTTGCGATTATGCTTAAAGTTTTCTGATAATTTTCCCGAGTTATATAAATATAACAAATGACACAGTGACCTTGTGTGCCAATTTTGCCATGTCACATAATTATGTTATTGTAACAACATTGTGTCGGTCAGGTACGGTTATCGCGGTTACCGTATAAACATTCATATAGTTGTTTTTATTATTACGTTGTTAATGGCTTCATGAGTTCTTTGCTTAAAGGTTGTACAAAAAATTATATTATGCTTGAATCAGCTAATGAGAATTAAGAGAATTTTATGTCATTAACAGTTAAACATGTCTTCGATGAAAAGGACCTGAAAGACATTTACCGATTGCGTTACAAAATATACTGTTATGAGTGGGGGTTTGAGAAACCGGAAAACCATCCTGATGAATTTGTTACGGATATCTATGATAATAATGCGTTACACTTTGCAGTCAAGGATGATGCACAAAAGACTGTTGGAGCCGTCAGTTTAATACTTCAATCATCTGAAGGGTTCCCAACTGAAAGGTATTGCGAATTAAATATAAACCGGGAGGAAATTCCCAGGGATTCCATAGCAGAAATTTCTCGGCTTGTAATCCACAGAGATTACAGGAGAAGAGCTGAAGATAAGTACATATATGGCCCTGATGAGGAAAGAAGGAGTATTGGCAGCTTTAATTATTCGTCAAACTATTCCAATAACCTGCCTTATGTCAGGAGATCAGATGATAAGTACAAACATAAAGGTGCCAGGCGGCCTAGCGAATCGTATAGTGAGAGAAGAAAGAGACATGAAGTAGTGATTAATTTATATAAAGCCATATACCGGGAAAGTAAGCGTCGAAAGATAACGCACTGGTATGCGGTCATGACAAAAGGGATCGTTATTTTACTCAATAAGTTTGGATTTATTTTTAAGGAAATCGGTGATCCCGTTGATTATCATGGTATCAGGACACCCTATTTGGGGAATATAGAAAAGATTGAGCAACAAATAATGCAAGAACATCCGGAGTTATACGAGGAACTCAATAGAGATTTATAAGTTCATCTCCTCCACATCCGATCTGAATATAACATGAGGGAACAACTACTATATCTGATGACAGAATTATATCCTTCAAGATATACCTATAAGAGGCAAAGGTCGTAAGATAAAGATATTCCTAAAATATATCCGCTGATAATAAAACTGACCTAACTATGTTATAGAAAGTGCAATACGGAAACCGTTCTATCTTGTCGCTTTTTAAAGATATTAATAAGTTGGGGGCCTTACTATTGATCAAGAATTAGCAAATAATTGTATGTCAAATTAAATAGAATACACGGTCAAATCTTGACGGAGACTGTTTCTGCTATTATTATAGATACAAAACATAAAACATATTTAGACAGAACTCGATATTACTATTTGTTAGATTCACTTAAAAGGCTTTTTTCAGGTAGTCGTTATGTATGAACAACATTTTTCTTTCAGGTGCAAACCATTTGAGTTATTGCCAAATCCCGATTTTTTATTCCAGAGCAGCACACATAAAAAAGCCATTACTTATCTTGAGTACGGGATAAAAGAAAAAGTAGGATTTATTCTGCTCACCGGCGAGATTGGATCAGGGAAGACCACACTTATCCGGAACTTCATAAAAAATCTCAACAGCTCAGTTAAACTTTCAAGAATTAATAATACAAAAGTCTCTTCTCAACAGCTCATATCCATGATCAACGAAGACTTTGGCCTGGATGTAGAAGGAAAAAACAAAACCAAATTATTGAGTGAGTTGAATGATTTTCTTATAGACCAGTATTCAAAAAAATCCCAGCCAATATTACTTATTGATGAAGCACAGAACCTTTCTCCCAACTTGCTGGAGGAGATAAGATTACTTTCAAATCTTGAAACAGACAGGGCGAAACTTCTTCAGATAATACTGGTGGGGCAGCCTGAGATGAACAAGACGCTCATGCTTCCGGAAATGATGCAATTACGCCAGCGAATTAACATTAATTACCATATCAGTCCACTGACTATTGATGAAACCATCAAATATATTACACACCGTCTTACTATTGCTGGCAATACAGGCGTTATGAAATTTCAGGGGGACATGTCAGAACTCATTTACCGGTTCAGCAGAGGCATTCCCCGACTTATTAATATCTTATGCGATTTTGCACTGTTAACCACTTTTGTAGAAGGCAAAAAAGAGGTTAGTTCAGATATTGTTCGTGAAGTTGTAAAAGATCTTGAATCGCGCGACTACTCCTATATTTCTCAGGATACTGTTATCTCTGAAGAAAATAATAAAGATGACGATCCGGCGTATCGGGCGCTGGCCGGGGATATGGCACTAAGAATTATCGAGCTTGAGGAAGCTGTCAAGAGAAGCATAGGAGAAATTACTTCGTTATCAGACAGGATTGGACTCTTAGAGGCTGAAGTTGCCAAGATAAAAAGTGTTGAGTCAGATGACCAATTAAATGTACTTTTGCAACGAATGTCTATTCTTGAGAAGAGGACCACTTCCAGTGAAGGAGAGGTGACTGACAGTCATGACAAGACAAATGAAAAGTCTCTGGCCAACCACGCTGAATCTCTGAAAAATATATTAAGCAATGTCAACAATAAATTGAAAAACATATAAGCTGCTATGTAATCAAAATGCTTATATGAATTCGGCACAAATCATATTACATTTATATTTGTAGCGTTATACTGCTTCTATACGGTACATTGAAAATTCAGTACGTTAGAATAAGAAAAACAGCGAGTTATGTTAAGTTTCTCTTGTCCTGTTTTACCTTAAACTATATTCGAGTCGACATATGAAGAAATCTGTTGAAGAACATGATGATAAAGTAGTCATAATTGGTGCCGGACCTGCAGGACTTACCGCTGCTTACCAATTATGCAAGCTGGGTAAAAAATCAATTATTCTGGAAAAAGATTATTTGGTAGGCGGAATTGCCAGAACAGTTAATTATAAAAATTATTTTTTTGATATTGGCGGTCATCGGTTTTTTACAAAAATAAATGAAGCAAAACATATGTGGCAAGAAGTTCTCCATGATAATTTGCTGCATCGTAAAAGGCTGTCACGGATTTACTATAACAAAAAGTTTTTCTATTACCCCATTCGTCTCCTCAATGCTTTGTCAGGACTTGGAATATGGAACAGCTTGATGATTATATCAAGTTATATCCGTGCGCATGTGTTTCCTTACAAACATGAAGAGACCTTCGAGCATTGGATTACAAACAGATTTGGGAAACGATTGTATGATACTTTTTTCAAATCGTACACAGAAAAGGTGTGGGGTATACCATGCAGTGAAATAAGTGCTGAATGGGCGGCTCAGCGGATTAAGGGTCTTTCACTGAGAAGCGCGCTGAAAAACACCTTAATGAGACCGTATAAAAAAAACAATGGCAATATTGCTAAGACGCTGATCAATTCCTTTCATTATCCCAAATTAGGTCCCGGGATGATGTGGGAAACCGTATCAAGTATTGTTCAGGAGAATGGATCGATTGTCCACCTGGGAAGTGAGGTCGAGACAATTAGGTGGAATAAAAAGAAGAAAAGAGTGGATTCAATAGAAGTTCGTGCCAACGGACAGAAAACACTTTTTTTTGGAAAAGACTTCATAAGCACTATGCCAATAAGGGAGCTAATACAGAAAATACACCCACCTGTGCCAGAAAAAGTACTTGAAGCTGCTAACAATCTCAGCTATAGAGACTTTCTAACCGTAGCATTAATTGTTAATCAACCTGATCTGTTTCCTGACAACTGGATATACATTCATGACCCCCTTGTCAAACTCGGGAGAGTCCAGAACTTCAAGAACTGGAGTCCTGATATGGTAGCCAATCAAAATAAATCTTGTCTGGGACTTGAGTACTTCTGTTTCGAAGGAGATGAGCTTTGGAATATGAGGGATGAAGATTTAATAGAGCTTGGCAAAAGAGAATTGGAGATCATAGGGCTTGTCAAGTCGGCTGATGTAGAAGACGGTAGCGTTGTCCGTATGCCCAAAGCATATCCAGCTTATGATTCGAAGTACCGGGCAATGCTTAGCATTATACGACAATATTTAAAAGAACTCACTAACCTTCAACTTATAGGTCGAAATGGATTACACAGATATAATAATCAAGACCACTCTATGTTAACCGCCATGTTGGCAGTTGAAAATATTCACGGTGCCAACCACGACTTATGGAGTGTAAACGAAGAAAATGAATATCACGAAGATAGTACCAGTAGTCTCCCTTCCTTCAGAAGGGAATAATAACGGCAAATACTCTCTGCGAACCATTAGTAATAAGATGCAAATAGTGCTGCGATTAAATCGTTAAATTATTTAGCAACACAAAACAGGTTTGAATCATTATATTGTCTTGCATGCCTCGTTCGAGTAACCACTTTCATTGCCTGCACTATCATAGGCTGTGGTGGCAAAACACCATGTTCCTGAGGATAAGTTGCTGATCACCGCGCTTGTTGTATTTCCAATATCAATTGATTGCGTATAGTTATTTGAGGATGTACCGTAATATACTTTATATCCAGCCAGGTCATTTAAATCAGATCCGTCACTATTTGAATCAGGTTTATCCCAAGCTAGTGTTACAGAGCTGCCTATGGATGCCCCGGGTCCTTGCTCGCTACCACTGTCTCCGGAACCGCTGATTGCATTTCCACTACTCACTATCCTACCACCTTCACTGCTTCCGCTGCTGCCACTCCCTCCGCTTCCACATCCTCCTAACGTTAAAAGAAGAACAAGCATTATAAAAAATTGTGTTTTATAAATTTTATTTACACAAATTATTCTCATGATATTATGGTAAAAGGAATTGGAGATGAAAGATGTGATTCAGGTCACGAATTTCGAATTTATAAACGTTCCTTTTTGATTCATGCAATCATAATCTTCATGCAAATGCGCTACGTTTTTCTGACAGGCAGAGCTACAATTATCACTAGTTCGAAATAAGACAAAATCAATTTCTAAAACATAATACTATTTAGAAATACAAAGAGGGACTTAGAGGAAAGCATATTCTATCATTTGCGTCTGGAATCCTTATGCTGTCTTGTTTCTTGATGAAAATATGTTCTTAAGAAGAGAGGAGGCTGGACGATACATCATACATAATCGGGATCAAACCATAACCATCGGACGAGATATTATATTGTTTTACACATCTCATTTGAATATTTACTCTCATTACCTGAAACATCATAAGCGGTTACAGAAAAACACCATCTCCCTGAAGATAAACTGCTAATTACAGCATCCGTAGAATGTCCAACATCGACTGACCGGGTATAATTCATTGAAGACATTCCATAATATATTTTATATCCGGCAAGGTCATTCAAAGTTGAACCATTTGCATCTGATACAGGCTGCTTCCATGCTAGAGTTACAGAACCATTATTAACAGAACCATTATTATCAGAGGCAGAGCTTGTCCCGGTACTTCCACTCGTTACACTTTCAGTACCGCATCCAAAAAAGATTACTGACATTACTGTAATAATATAAAAAAGACATATTCTCGTAATTAAATGTAATATTTTATTATCCTCTTGTCCGTTGTCTTTTCTTAAAAAAAGCTGCAAATATTATGCACAATTTTTTAAAAAAATAAAGAATAAAAAATTGCTTATCTGGCATACATAATATTTCATGATACATAGCCTTGATTTTTAACATGTTGTTAGCCCGTTCTTCCTGAAGCACTATGTCCTGTTTTCGCTCCTTTCCAAGGAACGGAATGTCTTTGATCCCCACCAATTAATAGCGTCGATGAATTCTCTTAATAAGTTGTATAATGCATTAAGTAAAATCTGAGTCTTTTTTTCAGTCTTAAAATATATGGCATCGATCACACTGAAAGCTCAACGTGAGAAATCACTTCTTCGCCGCCATCCATGGATATTTTCAGGCGCCATTGCAAAAGTGCATGGCTCGCCGCATACCGGAGAGAGTGTCGACATCCTTGGCGCAGACGGTAAATGGTACGGAAGAGGCGCATTTTCGCCGCATTCGCAGATCACGGTCCGTGTATGGACTTTTAACAGGGAAGAAGAAGTCTCCCCTGCGCTATTTCGTTCCCGCCT
>Ga0079037_100000491_pt1 | contig 18023 bp, 13 predicted proteins | sample Mud3Dept4metaG_FD_71479 | JGI IMG/M metagenome (GOLD analysis project Ga0079037, IMG submission 71479) | Freshwater wetland microbial communities from Ohio, USA, analyzing the effect of biotic and abiotic controls - Mud 3 Core 4 Depth 4 metaG | ecosystem: Environmental > Aquatic > Freshwater >... | reverse complement strand
GTCGACTCGCCGATCCTGACGCCGAACGCCTGCGAGGGGACGTCGAACCTCTTCGAGACGGAGTACACGGAGGAGGAGAAGGCCTATCTCTCGCAGTCGGGACAGCTCTACCTCGAGCCGGCCGCGGCGGCGCTCGGAAAGGTCTACTGCTTCGGCCCCACCTTCCGGGCCGAGAAGTCGAAGACGCGGCGGCACCTTCGCGAGTTCTGGATGGTCGAGCCCGAGGTCGCCTTCCTCGAGATCGACGGCCTCATGGACCTCGCCGAGGAGTTCGTGAAGGAGCTGACGGCGCGGGTCCTCGACCGCCGGAAGGAGGAGCTGAAGCGGCTCGAACGGGACGCCTCGAAGCTCGAGCCGACGCTCGCGAAGCCGTTCCCCCGGATCAACTACCGGGACGCGGTCGGGATTCTCGGGAAGAAGGGGATGCCCGTGAAATTCGGGGACGACCTCGGGGGCGACGAGGAGACGGCGCTGACCGAGGGGTTCGACACCCCGGTCATGGTCACGCGGTACCCGGCCTCGATCAAGGCGTTCTACATGCAGCCCGACCCGCGGGACCCCGAGGTCGCTCTCTGCCTCGACATGCTCGCGCCCGAGGGGTTCGGCGAGATCATCGGCGGGTCGCAGCGCATACACGACCACGACCTGCTTCTTTCGCGGATCACGCAGCACGAGCTTCCCGTCGAGGCGTTCCAGTGGTACCTCGACGTGAGGAAGTACGGCACCTTCCCGCATTCGGGCTTCGGCATGGGCCTCGAGCGCTTCGTCGCCTGGATGTGCGGCGTGCCGCACCTGCGCGAGTGCATCCCCTACCCCCGGATGCTCTACAGAATCTATCCGTGACGAAGAAGCTCGAACTCCCCTCGGTCGGCGTCGTCTCCCTCGGCTGCCCGAAGAACCTCGTCGACACCGAGGTGATGCTGGGGCACCTGAAGCAGGACGGGTTCGCCCTTTCCGACCCGGAGAAGGCCCGCGTCGTCATCGTGAACACCTGCGGCTTCATCGACGCCGCCAAGGAGGAGTCGGTCAACGCCATCCTCCGAGAGGTGGGGCGGAAGGAGGCGGGTGAGGTGGACCGCGTCGTCGTGGCCGGCTGCATGGTCCAGAAGTACGGGCGCGAGCTGGCCGACGAGATCCCCGAGGTGGACCATTTCCTCGGGCTCGACGAGCTGGAGAAGGCCCCGGCCGCCGCCCTCGGCCTCCCGTCGCTCCCGCGCTTCACCGAGAAGCCCCTCGCGACGCGGCTCTACGACGACCGGGCGCCCCGGGTCCTGACGGGCCGGAAAGGCTACGCCTACCTGAAGGTGGCCGAGGGGTGCAACAACCCCTGCACGTTCTGCACGATCCCGCAGATGCGCGGCCTCCAGCGCTCGCGCACGGTGGCGTCGCTCGTCGCGGAGGCGCAGTCGCTCGAGGCGCAGGGAGTGAGGGAGCTGGTCCTCATCTCGCAGGACACGACGCGCTACGGCGAGGACCTCGGCCTCGGGCGGACGGGCCTCGTCTCGCTCGTCGGGGCGCTCCTCGCGGAGACCTCCTTCCCGTGGATCCGCTTCCTCTACGCCTACCCGAAGACGCTCGACCCGGGCCTTTTCACGCTGATGGCCCGCGAGCCCCGCTTCGTTCCCTACGTCGACATGCCGCTCCAGCACGTCTCGCGGCGGATTCTTGCCGCGATGATGAGACGCGGAGACGCGGCCTCCTTCCGAAAGCAGTTCGAGGAGGTCCGCGCGATCGTCCCCGACATCGCGCTCCGCACGACCTTCATCGTCGGGTTCCCCGGGGAGACGACCGGAGATTTCCTCGAAGTGAGGGAGTTTCTCGAGGCCGTGCGCTTCGACAACGCGGGCGTCTTCACCTACTCCCCCGAGCCCGGAAGCGGCGCCGAGCCGCTGGGGGACCCCGTCCCGCAAGAGGTGAAGGAGGAACGGCTCGCCGCCCTCATGCAGCTCCAGCAGGAGATCTCCCTCTCGAAGAACCGCGCGAAGCGCGGAAAGACGTTCGAAGCCCTGCTCGAAGGCCCGAGCGACGAAACCGAGATGCTCCTCGAGGCGCGACTGGCGGCGCAGGCCCCCGAGATCGACGGGCGGGTCCTGATCAACGACGTCCCCGACGGCTGGACGCCGCGGATCGGGGAGATCGTCCGCGTGACGGTGACCGAGGCCCACCCCTACGACCTCGTGGCCCGCGTCGTGGCCTAGGATCCGGTCCCGCCTTGATCGTCATCCGCGACCCGCTCCGGACCCATGACCTCCCGAAGGGGGGGATCGTCACGGTGGGCAACTTCGACGGCGTCCACCTCGGGCACCAGAAGATGCTGCGCGACGTGGCCGGGCGGGCCGACGCCCTCGGGGTCCCGTCGGTCGTCGTCACCTTCGACCCTCACCCGCTGAAGGTCCTCCGGCCGGAAGAGGCGCCCCGGATGATCCAGACGCTCCGGCAGCGGGAGGAGGCGATCGAGGCGTGCGGGATCGGCGCCCTTCTCATCGTCCCGTTCACGCGCGACTTCTCGCTGACCCCGGCCGAGACGTTCGTCCGCGAGCTGCTCCTCAGAAGGCTCGGGGCCCGCGAGGTCCACGTCGGCGAGCGGTTCACCTTCGGGCACCAGAAGGGGGGGAACCTCGCCCTCCTCACCCGGGTCGGCGCGGAAGGAGGGATGGCCGTCGTCGGGATCTCCGACGTGACGGACGGCGAGGCGCGGATCTCGTCGACGCGGATCCGGCAGGCGATCGGCGCGGGGGACGTCGCCCTCGCGGCGAGCCTCCTCGGCCGCCCCTACGCCATGGACGGCTTCGTGGCGAAGGGGGACCGGATGGGGAGGAAGATCGGCTTCCCGACGATCAACCTGAAGCCGGAGAACGAGCTTCTCCCGTGCGACGGCGTCTACCTCTCCACGCTCTACCTCCCGTCCTTCGAGCGGACCTTCGGCTGCGTGACGAACATCGGCCGGCGGCCGACGGTCTACGAGGACTACGCGACGACGGTCGAGTCGTACGTCCTCGACTTCTCCTCCGACGTGTACGGCGAGAAGATCCGGATCGCCTTCCTGGGCCGGCTCCGGGACGAGATGGTCTTTCCGTCGATGCTCGAGCTGACCTCCCAGATCCGGAAGGACGTCGAGGCGACCCGGCTCTACTTCCTCCGGAACCCGGTTCCATGACGACGGAATCCTGGCTTCGCATCCTCGCTGCGGGGGCGGCGGTGCCCGTCGGCCGGTCGGGGAGCCGCCCGGCCCTCGCGGTCTCGGGCCTTCTCGCCGGCTTCGCCGTTTTCGGCGGGGGGCCGTCCACTTTCCCGGGCCCGGCCCTATCGGCTCTCGGCGTCGGCGGCGTCCTCCTCGTCGCGCTCGCCGTCCTCCTTCCGCGCTGGCTCCCGATCACCGGCGACGGCGTGTTCGCCGGGGCGCTCTTCGGCCTCCCCGCGTCGGTCGTGGCCGGCGTCGCGATCCGTGGAAACGGGGCGCTCGCCGCCCTCGCCGCCTTCGCCGTCGCTCTCGCGGCCTTTTCGCTCTTCTCGGCGGAGGCCGTACGGGCCTCGGCCGAGGCGGGCGGACGGAAGGCGGCTCTTCTGGCCTGGGCGGTCGCGGCGCCGGCGGCCCTCTCGGCCGGGGCCGCGGCCTTCGCGAGGCCGGATCCGCGCGGCGCGGCCCCGGCGCTCCTCGCGGGAGGCCTCGCCCTGGTGCCCCTCGCCTGGCTTCCGGCCCTTCTCGTCGAGCGCTCGCGGGTCCGGCGCGAGCTGGACGAGGAGGTGCGCCTCGGCCTCCTTCCGGCGGAGGACGCCGCGTCTCTCGAGCTTCCCTGGCGGCGCGCCTTCGAGAAGCGGTTCGGCCGGCCGGACGAGAGGCGCGAGTACGTGAGGAGCGCTCTCCTCCTCGCGGTTGCGCGGGCACAGCAGCGGGGGAGGTCGGGCGAGGCCGAACGCCTCCGGCAGCTCGAGGTCCTGACCTTCAGGACCCGGCTCCGCCGGACCCTCGAGGCGCGGTCCGTCCGCCACGCGCGCTCCGAATCGGGCGAATACCCCGCCGCGGCGTCCGAACGCTGACGGACCCCGGCCGCGGCCTCAGTTCCGCGGGCCGTCGGGGTCCCAGAGGGTGACCTCGCCGAACTCCTCGAGGACGGGACGGAGGCGCGAGGCGTCGCCGACGGCTGCGAGGACGCCGACCGACGGGTCGAAGAAGTCCCGGGCGGCGTCGCGGGCGTCCTTCGTCGTCACGGCGGCGAGCCGGTCGCGCCAGGTCGCCCACTCGTCACGGGGAAGACCGTTCAGCAGGCGCGAGACCTCGTCCTGCACGATGGCGCCGGGAGTCTCGCGCGCGAGGACGAACGTTCCGGAGAGGTACCGGAGCGACCGCTCGTGCTCGTCCCGCGTCGGCCCCCCTCCGGCGTAGTCGCGGACGAGGCCGAGGAGGCCCCCGAGGGCCTCGCGGGTCACGTCGGTCCGGCAGTCGATGGAGGCTCCGAAATGTCCGGCGCGGACACGCGGCGAGAGGGAGGAGTAGGCGCCGTAGGTCAGCCCGCGCTCCTCCCGGAGGACGTGGAAGAGGCGCGAGGAGGCGCCTCCCCCGAGCGACTGGTTGGCGGCGAGAGCGGTCAGATAGCGGGGATGGCTCCGGGCGATGGCGGGGCGGGCGAAGAGGAGATTCGTCTGGACCGATCCCGGCCGGTGGACGAGATGGACCGTGAAGTCGGGGATCGCCGGCGCGTCGGGAACGCCGGGAGGATCGGGGGTGACCGGCCTCGGGAGACCGCCGAGTTCCCGGTCGGCGGCGGCGAGGAGGCGGTCGGGCGCGGCCGCCCCCGCCATCAGGAGCGTCCCGCGTCCCAGCGAGAGGCGCTCCCCGGCGAAGCGGGCGGCGTCGTCCCGGGTCACGGACGCGAGGCCCCGTTCGGTCGGAGTGAGACGGCCGTAGGGGTGCGCCGGGTAGAGGCGGTCGAGGAGGCGCTCGTGCGCCAGGAAATCGGGCTGGGCGCGCTGTTCCGTGAGGGTGTCGACCAGCCTTCTCCGGCTCTTCTCGAACTCGTCCTCCGGAAAGGCGGGCTCCGTCAGGATCTCGGAAAGAAGGGCGAGGCCGGCGTCGAGGTCGGGCTCGAGGACGAAAAGGCGCGCGACGGCCGAGTCGCTCCCGGCCGAGACCTCCACGATCGCGGCGAGGTCGTCGATCGCCGCCGCCAGCTCCCGCGCGCTCTTCGTCCGGGTCCCGGACAGGAAGGATTCGGCCACGAGCTCGGCCGTCCCCTCGCGTCCGGCCGGGTCGGAGGCGCTTCCGGCCCCGGGAAAGACGATCGAGACGGCGACGGTCGGCCGCTTTCCCCAGCGGGCCGCCCGGGCCGGAAGGCCGGAGCGAAGGGCCGTCTCCACGAAGGGCGGAGGCGCGAACGGCCTCGGCGGTCCGGGGCGCGGGGGAGAGACGGTCACGCCGCCTCCGCGGGATGGACCTCGACGACGGAGATCCGCCCGTCCGTGAAGGTCCGCCGGGCGACGTCGCGGACGGACTCGCGGTCGACCGCGAGGATCCGCTCGAAGTCGGGGCGCCAGAGGCCGGCGTCGCGGTCGTAAAGGCCGTATTCCGAGAGGAGGAACGCCACCGCCTGCGTCGTCTGCGTGGAACGGACCATGTCGGCGGCGAGCATCCGGCGGGCCCGCTCCATCTCGGCCGGGGCGGGGCCCTCGTCCGCGAGCCGGGCGAAGCCCTCGCGGATCTCCCGCTCCAGGAGGGCGTGCGGGACGCCCGGGCGCGCGATGCAGAAGGCCCGGAAGAGCGACGGCCCGCGCCGCTCGTCGAAGTGGATCGAGAGAGAGAGCGCCTTCTCCTCGTCCTTGACGAGGCGGCGCCAGAGGGTCCCGCTCTCGCCCGCGCCGAGGATCTTCTCGGCGTAAAGAAGGGCGAACGAGTCGGGGTGCCGCCGGGGAACGGTCTTCACGTTCACGTGGAGCGCCGGCAGCGCGGCGTGGAGGTCCTCCGTCCGCGCGCGCCGCTCGCCGCGCGGCTCGGGCTCCTCCACGTGGAAGGGGGAAGGCCTCCCGCGCGGAGCGACCGGAGCGAAAGCCGCGGAGACGCGGCCGAAGGCGTCGTCGGGATCGACGTCCCCGACGACGCAGAGAAGGGCGTTCCCGGGAGCGTAGAAGCGCTGGTAGAAGTCCCGGGCATCGTCCAGCGTCGCGCGGTCGAGGTCGTCCATCGAGCCGATGACGGGGTGCCGGTACGGAAAGGCGTCGTAGGCCAGCGCGTCGGCCGTCTCGAAGGACGAGGCGTAGGGCTGGTTGTCGACCCGGAGGCGCTTCTCCTCCTTGACCGCCTCGCGCTGGTTGTCCAGCTTCTGCTGGGTCAGGACGAGGGCCCTCATCCGGTCGGCCTCGAGGAAGAGGGCGAGGTCGAGGCATTCGGCCGGGAGCGTCTCGAAGTAGTTGGTCCGGTCCTCCGACGTCGTCCCGTTCATCGTGCCCCCGGCCTCGGCGACGAGCCGGAAGTGCTCTCCCTTCCCGACGTTCTCCGACCCTTCGAACATCAGGTGCTCGAAGAGGTGGGCGAATCCGGTCTTCCCCTCGGGCTCGACGCGGCTCCCGACGTCGTACGTGACGTCGACCGTGACGACCGGGAGCCCCGGCTGCGGGGCGACGACGACCGTCAGGCCGTTCGGGAGCGTGCGGGTCTCGCACGGGATGTCGAATCCGGGCTTCATGAGGACGGAGGGCCGAGGGAGCAACCTTTCCCGCGCCCGGTTCGTATCATACGGGCCGCCTTGAGTTGCCCCCGTGCGCGCCGGTCCACGGCGCTTGCCCTCCTCGCCTTCCTCCCGGCCGCCGCCCTCGCTGAAGGGGAGCCTCCGGCGCCGCCCTCCTCTTCGAAGATCGGGGGAGCCGTCGTCGTGACCGGTTTCGTGCCGCTCGAGAGAGGAGAGGAGGCGACGGCCGATCTCTGGTACGCGTCGGTAACGGGTTCGTTCCGGTCGAAGGGGTTCGGGGCCCGCGCCGACGTCCGGGGCGCCTCGGGAGGCTTCCGCCCGTACTACGGAACCGACGTCTGGCTCCAGGAGGGATACGCCTTCGCCCCGACGCCCGCGGGCGAGCTCTCCGTCGGCAAGAGCGAGCGTGCCTTCGGCCTTCCGGACGAGACCTTCTCCGGGACCCTCTTCTCGGCCAACGGCGTCACGCGGAACCCGATCTGGGGGGGCGCGCTCTCGGGAGAAGCGCGGGTCGGCTACGACAGCCTGACGTGGGCCGTCCGATGGGAGGGGCTCTCCGACAAGGCGGGCCCATGGGAGGAAGAGGGGCGCGGCGCGGCGTCCGATCCCGGGACGAAGCTCCGGGACGGAGTCTCGGCCCGGCTCACCTACCTCTTCTACAAGGGGCTCGTGACGCTTCGTCCGGGCCTCTCCGCCTCGTCCGTCCGCGTCGCGCACGACGACGGCCGCCCCGGTTTCCGGCTGAACGACGCGGCGCTGGACGTCACGCTGACCGCCGGCCCGATCGCGCTCCTGGGGCAGTTCTTCGTCCGGGGGGGCGAGCGGCAGACGCCCGGAGCGGCGGAGACGCGACTCGCCTATGATGACGCGACGGCGGGGCTCGTCGGCCTCCGCGCCGAGTTTCCGACCGTCGCATTCCGCTATTACTGGACCCAGTGGAGTTACCGGGGGGCGGACGCCAAGGAGTGGCTCCACCAACCCGCCGTCGTCTGGACCCCGGTGAAGGGGATCGAGGCGACCATCGAATACCTCGCGCGCCGGCTCACCGGCCCGGGAGGGCGCCGGTCCGGCGACGCCTTCCGGCTCGGCCTGGCGCTCCGCTTCTGAGAGGCCGGACCCGATGTCAACCGAACGCCCTTCCGAACGTCAAAACCTTGTGGTGTGTCGATGAAGAGAATCCTCCTCCTCGCCGGAATCGTCGTCGTCGCCGCCGCCGCCGCCGGCGCCTTCTTCTTCATGAAGCGCGGGCCCAACGGCGAGGCGAAGTTCCGCTGGACGAAGATCGACCGGGGCGACGTGACGGCCAACGTGACCGCCACCGGGACGCTCTCCGCCGTGACGACGGTCAACGTCGGGAGTCAGGTGTCGGGGATCATCGCGAGGCTCCACGTCGACTTCAACTCGCAGGTGAAGAAGGGACAGCTCCTGGCCGAGCTGGACCCGACGCCGTTCCAGCAGTCGGTGGACCAGCGCCGGGCGGATCTCGAGAGGGTGAAGGTCGAGCTCCGCAACGCGGAGATCTCTCTCACCCGCTCGAAGAACCTCTTCAGACAGCAGCTTCTGGCGCAGTCGGACCTCGACGCGGCGCAGACGAACCGCGACGCGGCCGCCGCGTCGGTCGCGCAGTCGCAGGCGGCCCTGAAGCAGTCCGAGACGAACCTGTCGTACACGAAGATCACGTCGCCCATCGACGGAGTCGTCGTGACGCGCGCCTACGATCTCGGCCAGACCGTGGCGGCCTCCTTCCAGGCTCCGACCCTCTTCACGATCGCCCAGGACCTGACGAAGATGCAGGTCCTCACGAACATCGACGAGTCGGACGTCGGCCGGATCCGCGTCGGACAGGTCGCCAGCTTCACCGTCGACGCCTTCCCGGACACGACCTTCAAGGCGAGCGTGTCGCAGGTGCGCCTCTCGCCGCAGACGGTCCAGAACGTCGTGACCTATCCCGTCATGCTCGACGTGCCGAATCCGGAGCTGAAGCTCCGGCCCGGCATGACCGCAAACGTCCTGCTCCCGGTGGACACGAAGACGGCGGTCCTCCGCGTCCCGAACGCGGCCCTTCGCTTCAAGGCCGACACCGCCGATCTCTGGGTCGATCCGGCGAAGAAAGGGCAGAAGGCCGGCGCGGCGCCCGAGAAGGGGGCCGAGGCGAAGGGGGAACGGGACGCACCCAGGACCGCGGCGGCCGCTCCCGGCACGGAGCCGAAGACTCCGGGCGCTCCCGGAACGGGGGGCGAGCGGATGGCGGGCCGGGGCGGTGCGGGCGGCGGCGGCCGGCCGGGCAACGCCGGAGGATGGAGCGGACGACCCGGAGGCGCCGGAGGAGCCGGCGGGGCGGGGGCGTCCTCTCCCCGCTCCGGCGGGGGGCGGGTCGGGACGGTCTACGTCGACGCCCCGGGGACGAAGGGAAAGCTGAAGGCCGTGTCGCTCCGGACGCTCCTCACGGACGGGAACTTCACGGCCGTCGAATCGCCCGACCTGAAGGAAGGGGACGAAGTCGTCGTCGGCCTCGCCACGGCGCGGGCCGGCGCCGTGGGCGGAAGCCCGGGCGGCGGGGGCCCGGGCGGCGGCCGGCGGCCCTTCTGACGGAGAGCCGCTCGTGAGCCGTCCCGTCATCCGGATCGAGGAGCTGACGCGCATCTACACGATGGGTGAGTCCGAGGTGCGCGCGCTCGACGGGGTCTCGATCGACGTCGAGCCGGGCGAGTTCGTTGCGATCATGGGCCCGTCCGGCTCGGGGAAGTCGACCTTCATGAACATCGTCGGCTGCCTCGACCGCCCGACGGCGGGCCGCTACGCGCTCGACGGCGTGGACGTCTCCGGCCTCGACCGGGACGCGCGCGCCGAGATCCGGAACGACAAGATCGGATTCGTCTTCCAGAACTTCAACCTCCTCTCGCGGACGAACGCCCTCGAGAACGTCGAGCTTCCGCTCCTCTACTCGAAGAAGTCGAAGCTGACCGACGCCGAGGCGAGGTCGCGCGCTCTTTCGTGCCTGAAGCGCGTCGGCCTCGAGGACCGCTGGGACCATACGTCCGCCCAGCTCTCGGGCGGCCAGCAGCAGCGTGTCGCCATCGCCCGGAGCCTCGTCAACGACCCGGCCATCCTTCTGGCCGACGAGCCGACCGGCAACCTCGACTCGAGGACCTCCGTCGAGGTGATGGCGATCTTCCAGGAGCTGAACGAAGAGGGAAAGACGATCGTCCTCATCACGCACGAGCACGACATCTCGGAGCACGCGAAGCGGGTCGTCACGTTCCGCGACGGGAAGATCCTGAGCGACGTTCCGATCGAGCATCGGCGCCACGCCGGGCGGCCGGCCGGGAGGAAGGCCTCATGACCAAGACGACGAACATCCTCAAGGTGGCGTTCCGCGCGCTCGGGCGCAACAAGCTCCGGTCCCTTCTGACGGCCCTCGGCATCATCATCGGCGTCGCCTGCGTCGTCGCGACGATCGGGATCGGCGAGGGGGCGCGTCTCCAGGCCGAGAACAACCTCCGGTCGCTCGGGACGAACTTCCTGATGGTCTTCCCGGGCACCATGACCTCCGGCGGTGCCCGGATGGGGATGGGGACGAGCTCGAAGCTGTCCGAGGACGACGTCGAGGCGATCCGCAGGGAGGTCGGGTCGGTCGCGTACGTCTCCGCGGCGATCCGGACCGCGGCCCAGACGATCTACGGAAACCAGAACTGGTCGACGTCGATCCAGGGGGGCGAGGTCGACTGGCCGCTCATCCGCTCCTGGAACCTCTCCTCCGGGCAGTTCTTCACGGACGCCGACAACAAGGCGGCTTCGAAGGTCTGCGTCCTCGGCAATACGGTCGCGACGAACCTCTTCGGGAGCGAAGACCCGATCGGCAAGACGATCCGGATCAAGAACATCCCGTTCAAGGTCGTCGGGGTTCTCGAGCCGAAGGGGGGCTCCACGATGGGGCAGGACCAGGACGACGTCATCATCGCCCCCTACCAGACGGTCCGGAAGAAGATCATGGGGACGACCGCGGTCGGGTCGATCCTCGCCTCCGCCGCGTCCAACGACATGGTGCCGCGGGCCCAGGAGGAGATCACCGCTCTCCTCCGCCAGCGCCACAAGATCAGCCGGGGGCAGGACGACGACTTCATGATCCGGTCCCAGACCGAGATGCTCCAGCAGGCCGAGGAGCAGAGCCGGACCATGAGCGCCCTCCTCTGGTCGATCGCGGGCGTCTCGCTCCTCGTCGGCGGGATCGGGATCATGAACATCATGCTCGTCTCCGTCACGGAGCGGACGCGGGAGATCGGCGTGAGGATGGCCATCGGCGCGAAGGGGAGCGACATCCGGGCGCAGTTCCTCGTCGAGGCCGTCGTCCTCGCGATCGCCGGCGGCGCCATCGGGATCGGCGTCGGGATCGGGATCCAGAAGCTCGTCGCCCGCTTCGCCGGATGGCCCGTCTCGGTGGAGGCCAACGCCATCTCCCTCGCCTTCGTCTTCTCGGCCCTCGTCGGCATCACCTTCGGCTTCTATCCGGCGCTCAAGGCGAGCCAGCTCGACCCCATCGAAGCCCTGCGCTACGAGTAGCCGCCCGGCACGCTAAGCTCGCGCCCGGTGAGCGCCGCCATCCCCCCCCGGGCCGCCCCGACGACGACGGGGGAGCGTCCGCGCCTTCGCGGGCCGGGAACGTGGGATCCCCGCCGCTCCCTCGTCGCCCGCTTCCTCTGGCTCCTCCTTCCGATCAGCCTCGTGCCGGTCTCGGCCTACTGGTTCTTCGCGGACCGGGTGGAGAAGAGATCGGAGCAGGAGGTCGTCGGGATCCTCATCGACCAGGCGACGGAGCGCGAGCGGGCCCGGCTCCGCTCCGAGGTCGAAGCCCGCGTTCACGAGCTGGAGGATCAGGCCGCCCGCGTGGCCCAGACGCTTGCGACGGCCACGGCCAACACGGCCATCGCCCTCCGCCTGCCGAAGGAAGCCCTTCCGCCGTCCCGGCCGCTCGAGAAGCTCCCGGAGGGGGTCCTCCGCACGCGAAGCGGCGGCGTCAGCGCGGCCCTCGTCAGCCGCGCCGGGATCGGGTCGGCCGAGGCCCTCCGCGAGCTGGCCGCGACGGAGACCCTCGAGAAGCCGTTCCTCGCGATCCTGGCCGGCCAGACCGACTTCGTGACCCTCTTCGTCATCACCCGCGGCGGAGTCCTCCGGGCCGTCCCGGCCGGCGACATCGCCCGCTGGATCAGGGAGAGCAGCTTCCCGGCCGACTTCCGCGCCCCGACGCGGCACGTCGCTCCGCTGCTCGAGCCCGGCATCCCCCTCGAGGGAATCGTCTGGACCGACTTCTACCCGGATCTCTATGGAGAGCGGGGAACTCTCGTCACGGCCCTGCGGGTCATCCGGGGAACGGACGGCGGCGTCGTCGCCCAGGTCGGCCTCGACTGGGCGATCGAGCGGTTCCTCTCGGGAGACGACTCGGCGGGCGTCGCCCCGGTCGTGGAGATCCTCGTCCCGGAGGGGGGCAAAGCGCCGGTCGTGCGGCCCGAGAAGGGGCTGACCGAGGACGAGGTGGCGGCGATCCGGAGCCTCGTCGCACGCGGCGCCGAAGGGGTCCGCGAGCTGTCCGCCCACGGGGAGCAGCATCTCGTCGCGGTCCGCCGCCTGGCGGGCCTCCCCTGGTCCTACGCCCGGCACGCCTCGCTCTCTTCCGTCCGGGCTCACGCCGAGGAGCAGGCCCGGTCCATCTTCGAGGCCGACCGGCGGCGGCGGAACCGGCTCCGCGTCGTCTACGTCGGCGTCGTCCTCGCGCTCGCGGCCCTCGTCTTCGTCGTCGTCCGGAACGCGGTGGAGCCGATCCGGCGCGTGGCGAGGTTCGCCGACGCCATCACGGCCGGCTCGGAGGCTCCGGACCTCGGAAGCCACGACCGGCTGGACGAGGTGGGGCGGCTCGTCACGGCGATGAGGAATCTCGACGGGCGGATCCGCCGCCGGATCGCCACGATGGCGCGGGCCCACCAGCTCGCCGGGACGGCGTCGGTCATGACGAGCCAGGAGGAGACCTTTGCGCGGCTGACGCGCCTCGTCGCGGAGGGGATCGGCGCGGCGAAGTGCTGGCTGGCGCTCTGGGAGCCCGAGACGCGCACCCTCGCCTTCGTGCCGCCGGGGCATGGGCTCCCGGACGACGCGCTCCGGGGCGTCCGGCTCGGCGTGACGGACCGCTCGCTCGCGGTGGCGTGCTACCAGACGGGCGAGACCTTCGTCGTGAACGACGCGCTCGCCGATCCGAGGCTCTCGCTCGTCTCGTTCGAGAAGCTCGGCATCATCCGGAACGTCGCCTTCTCCGCCCTGAAGACCGAGGCGGGAATCCTGGGGGTGCTCGCCGTGGCGGACAAGCCGGGCGGCTTCGACGCCGACGACCGGGCCGCCCTCGAGAGCTTCGCCGACCCGGCGGCCCTCCTCCTGCGGAACGCCCGCCTCTACGACGAGCTGCAGCGGAGCTACGAGCGCCTGCGCGACGCCCAGCGGAACCGGGATCACCTCCTGCAGAACGTGAACCACGAGCTGCGGACGCCGCTGACGGCGATCCTCGGGTGGAGCGAGATCCTCTCGGAAGACGAACTCGACGCCGAGACGATGCGGACGGCGATGGACCAGATCCGCCGCTCGGCGCAGTTCCTCCTGACCCTCATCTCCGACCTCCTCGACCTGTCGCGGTTCGAGGAGGGGCGGACGAAGCTCGAGCCCGAGGAGGTGGACCTCGCGGGCGTCGTGGCCGACGCGGTCGAGCCCGTCTCCGTGATGGCCGAGGGGAAGGGGATCCGGATCTCGGTCTCGGCGCCGCCACGAGGGGAGGCGGTCGTCCGCCTCGACCCGGTCCGGGTCCGGCAGGTCCTCTGGAACCTCCTGCACAACGCCGTGAAGTTCACGCCGCGCGGGGGGCAGATCGAGCTTCTCGCCCGGACGACCGGCTCGGGGGTGGAGCTGACGGTGAGCGACACGGGGGTCGGCGTCGACCCGAAGGACCTCCCGTACATCTTCGAGCGGTTCCGGCAGGCCGACGGCGGGACGACGCGCGCCTACCGCGGAATGGGGATCGGCCTCTCGCTCGTGAAGGCCTTCGTCGAGCTGCACGGCGGGACGGTCACCGCCGAAAGCCAGCCGGGCCACGGGACGACCTTCCGCGTCTCCCTCCCGAAGCTCCCGGACCCGTCGGCGGCGGCCTAGAAGAGCTTCCGGCCGCGCGATCCGACGAACGGGTTGAGCCGGGCCTCCTCGGCGATCGTCGTCGGCTCGCCGTGTCCGGGGAGGACCCGGAGGTCGCCCGGAAGTGTGAGAAGCCTCTTCTCGATGGAGGAGAGGATCTCCGGCGTCGACCCCCCCCAGAGGTCGGTGCGGCCGATGGAGCGGCGGAAGAGCGTGTCGCCGGAGAAGAGGATCGGCGCCTCTCCGCCGAGGCGGAAGCAGACGCTCCCCGGGGTGTGGCCGGGCGTGTGGAGGACCTCGAGGAAGCCGCCGCCGCAGGCGACGCGCTCTCCGTCGGCGAGAAAGCGGCCGACATCGGCGGGCGCCTCGACCGGGAGGCCGAAGAGCCGCCCCTGCTCTTCGAGGATTCCGTACAGGGGGAGGTCCCCTTCGTGAAGGAGGATCGGCGCCCCCGTCTCGCGCGCCACCCGCGCCGAGACCCCCGCGTGGTCGAAGTGGGCGTGCGTGTGGGCGAGGGCGACGGCGGTCAGGCCGCTTCGCGAGAGGACCTCGAGGATCCGGTCCGCCTCGTCGCCCGGGTCGAGGACGATCGCCTCCCTCGTCTCCGGGTCGGCGACGACGGCGCAGTTGCAGCCGAGGGGGCCGACGGGGAACGTCTCGACGAGGAGGAGGGGCATGGCGCGCGGATTCTGCCATCCGGCTACACTCCGCGCCCGTGAGACTCTCCGACTTCCGGTCCGACACGGTGACGAAGCCGACCCCGGCGATGCGCCGGGCGATGGCCGAGGCCGAGGTGGGGGACGACGTCTACGGCGAGGACCCGACGGTCCGGGCGCTCGAGGCGGCGACCGCGGAAGTCCTCGGGAAGGAAGCGGCCCTCTTCGTCCCGACCGGCTCGATGGGGAACCAGATCTCCCTCCGGGTCCACGGGCGTTCGGGGACCGAGGTGATCGTCGAGGCGAAGTGCCACATCTTCCATTACGAGATGGGGGCGATGGCCGCGCTGTCGGGCCTCCTGCCGCGCCCCGTGGCGGGAGACGGAGGGCACCTGACGAGGGCCCTCGTCGAGCCGTGGGTGAGGCCCGAGTCGGTCTACTACCTCCCGCGCACCTCGGTCCTCGCGCTCGAGAACACGCACAACTTCGCGGGGGGCGCGGTCCTCCGGGACGAGAACGTCGCGGAGCTTCTCTCCCTCGCGAGGGAGAAGGGGATGGCGGCCCACCTCGACGGGGCGCGGCTCTGGAACGCCGCGTGCGCGCGGGGCGTCCCGGAGGCGAAGCTCGCCGAAGGGTTCGACTCCGTCATGGTCTGCTTCTCGAAGGGGCTCCGGGCCCCGGTCGGGAGCGCCGTGGCCGGGACGAAGGCCTTCGTCGGCGAGGCGCGCCGCGTGAGGAAGCTCTTCGGGGGCGGGATGCGGCAGGCGGGCGTCGTCGCCGCGGCGGCCCTCGTCGGGCTGACGCACGAGCGCTCCCGCCTGAACGTCGACCACCGGCGGGCGAAGCGCCTCGCGAAGGAGCTGGCGGAGATCCCCGGCGTCCGGCTCGACCCGGCGGCGGTCGAGACGAACATCCTGATCGTCGGGCTCGACCCGGCGGTCTTCGGCGACGCCCCGTCGCTCGTTTCGCGCCTCTCGGCGGCTGGAGTCCTCTCCGGCGTGGCGGCCCCCGACGCCGTGAGGCTCGTCACACACGCCGACGTCGGGGATGCCGACGTGGATCATGCCGTCGCCGCCTTCCGGGCGGCGGCGGGCCGAAAGGCCTGAGTCTGAAGGGCCACTTCCGGCTGGCGGTACGCGACTTGCCTTCGGCGTTAAATTCAGGCCGGGACGGCCGCTCGAGAGGACAGAAGGAGAACGGGATGAAGTCAGTTTTTCGGATTCTCGCCGTGGCGGCGCTCGCCTTTTCGTCGAGCGCGTACGCCGGAGACGGGAAGGAAGAGGCCCCTGCGGGCGAGAAGCCGAAGGCGGCCGCGGAGAGTCCCGCACCCGCCAAGGTCGCGCCGGCGCTGATCGCGGTCGTCGACCCGGTGACCGGCGAGCTCCGGGCTCCGACGGCGGCCGAGCGCGCGGAGCTGGCCCGGATCGCCGGGAAGAAAGCTCTCTCCCGCGCGGTCTCCGAGCCGATTGTCGAGATCCGCCCGGACGGCGGAAAGCGAGTCCGGGTCGGCCCGGAGGCCTTCCGTTATTCGGTCGCCACGGTGGAGCCGGACGGAACGCTGCGTACCGACTGCGTCCCGGCAACCCGGAAAGAGCTTGCCCCGCCGGCGGCCCCGGCCGCGCCGGAGAAATGACGTGCGACGGCCCGTCCTGACCCTCGCCTTCGCTCTCGGGCTCCTCGTCGCCACCCCGGCTCCGGCCGTGACGATCACGATCGTCAACAAGGACGCGGCCGGAAAGGGGCTGAACGACCCGACCCCCGCGACGCCCGTCGGAGGAAACCCCGGCACGACGATCGGCCAGCAGCGGATGAACGTCTTCCGGAAGGCGGCCGAGATGTGGGGGCAGACCCTCCCCGGGAGCATCGAGATCAAGGTCGACGCCTCGTTCTCCGAGGATCCGGCCGTGATGCCCTGCTCGGCCACGTCGGCCGTGCTCGGCTCCTCCGGGCCTGTCACGATCGATACCGTGGCCAACGCTCCGGAGCCGGACCTCTGGTACGTCGGTGCCCTCGCGAACCAGATCGCGGGATACGACCTCGACCCCGGGTATTCCTCGATCGAGTCGACCTTCAACGCCCGGCTGGGCCAGACCGGGTGCCTGACCGGACGCTACTTCTACTACGGCTTCGACACGAACCAGTCTTCGTCCAGCATCAACTTCCTCGTCACCGCTCTCCACGAGTTCGCCCACGGCCTCGGGTTCGTCTCCCTCGCCGACGAAAGCACGGGAGCCTGGCTCGTCGATAACCGGGGCAGCATCTTCGACAAGTACGTCCTCGACACGACCGCCGGGAAGACCTGGACCCAGATGACGTCGAACTCCGAGCGGCAGGCCTCGGCCGTGAACACGGGGAACGTCGTCTGGAACGGCGCGGCGACGACCGCCGCGGCAGCGACCTACCTCTCGGGGCAGCCGCTCCTCTTCGTGACGGCGCCCCCCGCCGCTGCCGGAAACTACACGGTCGGCACGGCCACCTTCGGCGGGACGATCACGGCGACCGGCGTCTCCGGGACGATGGTGGCGGCGACCGACGCGCTCGAGGTCGGGGGGAGCGTCACCGACGCCTGCTCGTCTCCTCTGACGAACGCCTCGGCCGTAGCCGGGAGGATCGCCCTCGTCGACCGGGGCAGCTGCGACTTCACCATCAAGGCGCGGAATGTCGAGCTGGCCGGTGGCATCGGGATCGTCATCGCCAACAACGTCGACGGCGCCCCGCCACAGATGAGCGGGACCGACCCGTCGATCACGATCCCGGTCGTCTCGGTCACGCTCGCGGATGGCGGGAAGCTCCGGGCCAACCTCCCGGCCACCGCGAAGATCGCCCTCGACCCGCAGGCGCGGGCGGGCGCCGACGCTCAGGGACGCGTCTTCATCTACGCGCCGAACCCGGTCTCGCCCGGCTCGTCCATCTCCCACTTCGACCGGTCCGCCATTCCGAACCTCCTGATGGAGCCGAACATCAGCTCCGACCTTCCGATCGGCCTCGACCTGACGCCGGCTCTCTTCGCCGACATCGGCTGGTTCGGCTCGACCCCCGGCGGGGCGGCGCTCTATTACCTCCCGACGAGCGCCCGGTCGAAAGGGGGGACGCCGACAGCCCCGGCCTACTACACGTCGGACCTCTTCATCGCAAACCGCGGGGCGGGAACCGCTCACTACACGCTCAAGTTCCTCGGCCACGACCAGGACGGGACCAACGGGCCGGAGGAGAGCTTCGTCCTTCCCGCGGGACAGGCCGCGACCTTCCGGGACGTTCTCGGTTCGGTCTTCGGCCTCTCCTCGGACGCGGACTACGGCGCCATCCGGATCTCGGCGGACTCCACCGATCTGAAGATCGGGAGCCTGATCACGACGCCGACGCCGGACAGGACCGGCGCCTTCGGCCAGACCGTTCCGGCCGTCCCGACCTCCCGGCTGATCACGCCGGCGGCGCCCGCGGCGATCGTCGGCCTCCGCGAGGACGGTACGGCGCGGACGAACCTCGTCCTCATGAACGCGACGACCAGCACGATCGAGATCGA
>Ga0079037_100000490_pt1 | contig 18052 bp, 18 predicted proteins | sample Mud3Dept4metaG_FD_71479 | JGI IMG/M metagenome (GOLD analysis project Ga0079037, IMG submission 71479) | Freshwater wetland microbial communities from Ohio, USA, analyzing the effect of biotic and abiotic controls - Mud 3 Core 4 Depth 4 metaG | ecosystem: Environmental > Aquatic > Freshwater >... | reverse complement strand
CAATTATATCCGGGAGGAACAATTCATTTGCCGTTCGTCTGTGCTTTTTCTCCATTCAATACTCCTTGATATTTCCTTTTTCCGGAAGTGCCAAATTTACAGAATATTTTGAAATGTAATCAGAATTGGTTTCTTACAATGATTGTGCCAGAAGTCATGAACTTCAATAAAAAGGGGCTTCTGTGAAAGCCCCTCAAAATACCATGTATTCTGTATTACTTCTCCTTCTCCTTTTCTCTCTCCTTCTCTGTCTCCTTACCCTTCTTCTTACCGACATGATTCTTGTAGCGGTTCATGAATTTATCAACCCTTCCGGCTGTGTCCACAAGTTTCATTTTGCCGGTATAGAACGGATGTGATGTATTGGAGATCTCGATCTTGATCAGGGGATATTCGTTGCCGTCCTCCCACTTGATATTTTCCTTTGAAAGAGCAGTTGATTTGCTTAAAAAAGCATACCCGTTTGACATATCCTGAAATACGACAAATCTGTAATTCTCCGGATGTATTCCCTGTTTCATTGCTTTCTGATTTAATGCTTCCCTGTTACTTTTAAAATGTATCTGTTTGGGGATGCAAAATTAATCAACAATTTTTAATTCACAAAATGAATTTATTATTCCGATTATTTTATATCAATAATATGGCGGTCGACAAGGATAAAGACAACTGTAGTAAGCAGAGAATATATAACCCATACCCTGAGAGGGATATACTCAGTAGGCCTGATTTTCATTTTTATCCAGAGGTATCCTGCAAGGAATATCTTTTCGACGAAATAGACGATTAATGTTGTCAGAGCTACACCCACGATCCCATAGCCCCATTTTATCATGAGCAAGCTGAGGGGGATATTTATACCTATTTCAAGGATTGCGGCGATGAGTGTAATCCGTGTTTTTCTTCTGCCGATAATAATAGTCTGGGGAAATACCAGCCTGGGAATTATCAGCATGGTATAAACAAGGAAAACCCCCGCACTTTTATGGAACTCGGGTGAAAAGATACGCGGATAGAACCATCTTGTAAAGAGCAATAGCACCATTGTTATGGGGAAGAGCAGATGCATAAGTTTTTTTGATTTAAGCTTGATCTTCTCCAGGGATTCTTTCATTTTTGTACGTGTAGAGAATTCCGGAAGCATTGCATTGCTCAGTCCGTTTGCCAGCAGAAGAACCAGCGGGAATTCCTTTGCTCCGTAGCGGAACCAGGCAAACAAAGCCGGATCGCGATATACTGACGAAATGATTACACCATCAATATACTGGGCAGAACCGCTTATGAGAGTAGTCAGGATCAATGGAGCGCCGAGATACAGATGTTCTTTCATGAACTTCCAGGAAACTTCTATTTTCGAATACCTTCTCAATAATATGAGCAGCCAGATCCACCTTGCCAGGGTAACGATCAGCAATCCGTATATCGACCATATTATATCTTTCCCGAAGAGGATCGGAGCTATGACGAGTATTAGCTGGGCCGAAAATGTATATGTTCCATATTGAATGATCCTGTACGACCTGTTATTAAGCAGATAAATGTATTCGATAAGGCATACAGGACTGCTGAGCATAAGATAGAGCAGCAGCAGGTTAATATACGGGACATTACCTGACAGGTTGAATACCGAAATACTGTTCTTTATTGAATGACCGAATACAAAAAAAATCAGGCTGAAAAGGGACAGGAGGAGGAATGCATTGAATATCTCAGGTGATTTGACTGTGCCGGTATCACCCATTTTATGGTATGTTCTGTTGCGGTGGTAAAGCGGCAGAAGGGACTGAATGATCCCTGTAACCCAGAAAAAGCTCAGCAATCCGGCAATGAAAAGGAACATTTCCCACTTTCCGATCTCAGCGCTCGAAAGATGGGTTTTGGTGAATACAATACTTATTATCAGAAAGACGGTGAATTTCATCAACTGGAAGATCTGAAGACCCGAGATGTTATCGATGAATTTTATTTTTTTCAATCCCGTCCTGATATTTTACAGTTTATGCCTGATAGGATATTCCATAATTGAACAGGCCCTTCCGGCTTGTTTTTTCCGAAACGCACAAAGATAGTAATTGAACGCTATTGCGAGAAATTAAAACCAAAATTTTGCGGATAGAAATATTGGGCGTATTTTTGCATTTCTGAAACGGTGGATGTAGTTCAGCTGGTTAGAATGTCGGATTGTGGTTCCGAAGGTCGTGGGTTCGAATCCCATCTTCCACCCCACTGATAAAAGCAATCGAAGGTAATTACCTGATATTATGATAATTGCCTTCGTTTCTTTTCTGCTAATTTAAGCTTCCAAACCATATTCTATCCTGACTTTGTAAAAAGTGATCTTTATAATTAAATTGATCCCGGACAAGACTGACTGAAGTAAAAATTTAATACTTTTATGGTAGTAAAACTACTGCTAAAGAGTATATTTAATTTCAGGATTATGAAGACATTCAGAATAAATATATTTATACTGTTTGCAGCAATTTTTTTAATTGGATTCTCATGCTTAAAATCAGTAAAAACCAGAGCCGTTGATATTAAAAGGATAGAAGTATCCATTAATGGAATGACTTGCACAGGATGCGAGCAGATTATTAAGAGTAATGTGGGGAAACTGGCTGGAGTCAAATCAGTAGAAGCGACATATACGCTCAATAAAGCAATTATTGAATTCGATTCAGAAAAAGTTGACACTGCAAAAATCAGAACTGCAATTACAGGATCAGGTTATAAAGTTGCAGAATTTACTTATCTTCAGCTTAATGACTCAATTAAATAAATTCAAATGAAAAAAGTAACGACAATCGGAAGAATCCTTTTTGCCCTTCCTTTTGCAGTTTTTGGAATCAATCATTTTTTAATGATGGATTATTATATGGGTATGTTAACTTCATTCATTCCCAAGACAGGATTTATTATGATCCTTACAGGAATAATGCTGATAGCAGCTAGTATCAGCATCATAACCAAAAGGCTTGTAAAATTATCAACAATATTGTTGGCAATTCTTCTTTTCATATTTATTATAACAATACACATCCCGCATCTGGTCAATGGGAAAGACACAACAGCCACGCTTATTGCTCTTTTAAAAGATATATCCCTGATAGGAGGATCACTAATGATAGCAGGTATGTATTCGGAAGAGGAAATACCAGGTAAGAAGTAAAATACCTGAACAGACCTTCTGAAAGAAGATTTTTTTAGTTTTATACATTTAAATTATGTAAAACTTTTCTATGAACCACGTTAAACTGTTCTTTACATTATTTGCTTTATTGTTGAATATTGAATCATTTTCGCAATCCTCTCTTTTTGATCGGCAGATGCAGGTAGGTTTTGAAGAGAAACAAGGGCAATACGCAGCCATGGATATAAAACTGGTCAATGAAAATGGTGATACAGTTCTTTTTAAAGATTTAATAAATAAACCAACTATTCTTAACCTGGTCTATTTTCAATGCCCCGGAACATGCAGTCCATTGATGTGGGGTGTTTCAAAATTCATTGACGGATTGGATCTTCAACTTGGCAAAGACTATGCGGTAGTAACAATCAGTTTTGATCCGACAGAAAGGATTGATCTTGGTATTAAGAAGAAAGCCAGCTATATAAGCGCAATGAAGAAAAAAGAGGAAGCTGAAAACTGGCAATTTTTTGTGTCTGACAGTATTAATATAGCTAAACTGACTCAATCAGTCGGATTCAATTATCAAATATTAAATGATCAGTACGTCCATCCTACCGGGCTGATAGCTCTTGCGGCTGACGGGAAGATAGTACGATACCTTCGAGGTATTGAGTTTTTGCCTTTTGATATTAAGATAACTCTTGTTGAAGCCGCCAAAGGAAAAATCGGCCCAAGCATCAATCGGCTGCTTGCTGTTTGTTATGGATACGACAGCAAAGGAAATGAATTTGTTTTTAATGTAACAAGGGTTTCGGCTATTGTTATTCTGTTCATTGTTATTGTAGTCTTTTTAGTTCTTGCCCTGTCGCGGATAAAAATAAAAACAAATTCCAATAAATGAGCCCAGAGAAAAACGCTGCAGAACACAATTATCTGAATTATAAAGGAAAATATAAAGGTATTTTTTCCTGGATATTCTCCACTGATCATAAGAGGATAGGTTTATTGTATCTATTTTCCATTCTTTCATTCTTCATAATAGGAGCCACTTTAGGCTTATTAATGAAGTTTGAGCTGATTGCCCCTGGCAGTACTATAATGGATGCACAATCCTATAATGCCTTCTTCACCCTTCATGGAATTATAATGATTTTTGCTGTGGTTATCCCGGGATTGCCAGCTGTGTTTGGCAACTTCCTTTTACCTATAATGATCGGAGCAAAAGATGTTGCCTTCCCCAAAATTAATCTCCTCTCCTGGTATCTTTATGTAACAGGCGTCACTCTGGTGTTATTATCTCAATTTGCCGGACAAGGCCCCCCTGACACAGGATGGACATTTTATGCACCTTACAGCTTCAGAACTACCAATACAATGCTTCCGGCAGTATTCGGTGCATTCGTCCTTGGATTTTCGTCAATTCTTACAGGGTTGAACTTTCTGGTTACAATTCACAGGATGCGCGCCCCGGGTATGACCTGGCTAAAAATGCCATTATTCCCATGGTCGCTATATGCAACAGGATGGGTACAGCTGCTGGCGACTCCAATTATCGGGATTACTTTGCTTATGATCGTTGGAGAAAGAACATTACATATAGGTTTTTTCGATCCGACCCTTGGCGGCGACCCTATTCTCTATCAGCATTTATTCTGGACTTACAGTCATCCGGCAGTCTATATTATGATATTACCAGCCATGGGAGCAATCTCTGAAATAATATCAACATTTTCTCATAAGACGATATTCGGATACAGATTCATGATAGCTTCTTTATTAGCCATTGCCTTTGTGGGATATTTCATCTGGGGTCATCACATGTTCACCTCAGGCATGAGCGGTACAGCCCTTTATACATTTTCACTTCTTACCTTTCTCGTTGCAATACCAAGTGCAATAAAAGTATTCAACTGGATATCTACGATGCATAAAGGTTCAATTGATCTCCAAACTCCTTTTTATTGGGCCATGGCTTTTATTTTTGTATTCATGATCGGAGGATTTTCGGGACTGATTCTTGGTTCCCTTGCCGCAAATGTGCATTTGCATAACACTCATTTTGTTGTTGCCCATTTCCACTTTATTGTATTCGGAGGAACTGGTTTTGCTTTTTTTGGAGCAGCACATTACTGGTTTCCCAAAATCACCGGCAGGATGTACGATACAAAATGGGCAAATATTGGTCTGGTCCTGTTTTTTTTAGGATTTATCACCCTTTATGGTCCAATGTTTTACCTGGGATTTAAAGGTATGCCCCGAAGGTATTTTGACTATGATGAGGTATTTCATGCAGGGAACATTATTTCAACGATGGGTTCGTGGGTACTTTACTCAGGATTGGCAATAATTTTAATTAATCTGTTTTCTGCATTAAGAGGTGGTAAAAAGGCCGTATCAGATCCCTGGGGCGGAAAAACCCTCGAATGGACTATCCCGTCCCCTCCGCCAGTTGAAAACTTTGTTGAAACACCCTTTATCACCAGGGGACCGTACGACTATAAATGAATACCCATGCATATATACACCGGGATGATCTGACATCCAAAACAGGGATGTGGCTGTTTCTGTTTACTGAAATGCTGTTATTTGGCGGACTGTTTGTGGTCTATTCAGTTTATCGTTTCAGGAATCCATTGGCATTTCATATGGCAGCCGGGGAACTGAGTGTGTTTATCGGCACATTAAATACTGTTATTCTCCTGACCAGCAGTGCTACAATCGCTATGTCGGTTACAGCAATGCAAAAGCAAAATAAGAAACTGACCCTTTTGCTTCTTGGTATAACTATACTACTTGGTGTAGCTTTTCTGGTAAATAAATACTTCGAATGGGGAGGTCATATCAGGGAACATATATATCCGGGTTCATCCGTTCTTGCACTTCGTGGCCAGGGAGATGTTCTTTTTTATGGTTTATATTATTTTATGACCGGACTCCACGCTTTACATATTGTAATTGGATTGGTATTTATAGGCTTCATTACAGTTTTTGTTTTCATAAACAAAGTCAATACTGAGAATTTTGTCCTTCTTGAAAACAGCGGTCTATACTGGCATCTGGTAGACCTTATCTGGATTTTTCTGTTTCCGTTGTTTTATCTTATTACATAAAACCGATGGAATCAATGGGAAATGAAAAAAATCATATTATTCCTTACCTGTCAATTCTTTATGTTCTGGCAGGGTTAATAGCATTGACCCTTACTTCGGTAACCCTGACGCATATCTTCCTGGGAACACTGACAGTTACCATAGCCCTGCTGATAGCGGCGATAAAATCCTTTTTTGTTTTGCGTATCTTTATGCATCTTAAATTTGAAAAGAGGATGTTTTCCATTGGAGTTACTGCTGTTGCACTGCTGATAAGTGTTGTTATAATTATAACTCTGCTCGATTACCTTTATAGATAATTTGTATGTATTCATCGACAGGATCTGAAGCTTCAAATTTTGTATCTACCTTCAACACATCATTTTACTTAATTGCCGGTATTTCTTTTGTATTCCTTTTAGGCCTTACCGTTTTAATGCTCTATTTTGTCTTCAGGTATAACAGGAAGAAGAATAAAACCGCGACCCAGATAGAAGGCAATACCCTGTTGGAGATAGCATGGACGGTAATCCCGATTCTTCTGTCGCTCGTTATGTTCTATTATGGCTGGGTAGGATGGAAACCAATGAACAAGGCTCCCAAAGATGCCATTAATATTACAAGTGTTGCCCGGATGTGGAGTTTCTCATTTCAATATGAAAACGGGAAAGAGAGCCCTGACCTGATTATTCCCGTGAATAGCCCTGTTAAAATCAATCTTGTATCCCTCGATGTTATTCACAGTCTCTTTATCCCTGAGTTCAGAATAAAATCTGATATGATACCGGGAAGGGAAAAATCGATGTGGTTTTTGCCGGAAACCAAAGGGGAATATGATCTGTTTTGTGCTGAATACTGCGGCTTGAGACATTCTTTCATGAATGCAAAGGTTAAGGTCCTGTCAAATGATGAATTTACTGCGTGGTACACCGACACGTCATCTGTTGCAAGCGTTGCTGAAGAAGTATCAACACCTGCTGCTCAGGGTCTGGCCATTATGAAAAATCTGGGGTGTATTGCATGTCATTCCACTGACGGATCTAAAATTGTTGGCCCGACTTATTTAAATCTATTTGGAAAACAACAGGTAGTAATCAGGAATGGAGTTGAATTGACCGTTACAGTTGATGAGGCATATATTAAGCAGAGGATTCTGGATCCTTCCTATGAGGTTGTTAAAGGATATCCTAAAGGAATAATGCAGAGTTATAAAGGTAAAGTCAGTGATGAGGATATCTCAAAAATAATCGAATACCTGAAATCCCTAAATGAAAAATAATACAGGGAAAAGACTTAAGAACTATCTGGAACTGGCTAAGCTGAAAATAATGTTACCGGTAAGTTTTACAGGATTTACCGGATATTTTATTTTTAATCCTCACCTTTCCGGTAAAATACTACTTATAAGCCTTGGGATTCTTCTTATGGCGGTCGCTGCTTCTATTCTAAACCAATTACAAGAAGCCGAAACCGACCGGATGATGAACAGGACCAAAGATCGTCCGGTTCCATCTCAAAAGATCAACGTCAGGCAGGGGATAATATTCTTTTTTTTTAATCTTGCTGCGGGTACAGCCATTATCTGGATCTGGGGAAATTTAAGTGCAGTCCTGGTTGGATTATTTACTATATTCTGGTATAATGGAGTATATACTTATTCTAAAAGGATTACTGCATTTGCAGTCGTGCCGGGAGCTATCACCGGCGCGCTGCCTCCCCTTTTAGGCTGGATTGCAGCAGGCGGGGGATTTTGGGAGAAGCCAATTATCTTTATTGGATTTTTGCTTTTTACAGGGCAGATACCCCATTTCTGGTTACTTATCCTGAAATATGGAGAAGAGTATAAAAAAGCCGGAATTCCAAATCTTACAGATCTTTTCAGCCACACTCAGATAAAAAGACTCACATTTACATGGGTGGTGACCTCTGCAGTAGCCGCCATATTCCTGTGTTATTTTGGAATTTTTAAATCTGGCCTGACTGCCGGTATCCTCATTCTTGCCTCGGCATTTCTGATCAGGGAATTCTGGGTACTATTAAGAATCCCGGCTGAAAAGTACAATTACCGGAAATATTCGACCATTCTTGATTCATACTTTTTACTGGTTCTGGTCCTGTTAATTTCTGACAGGATTATAGCATAAACAAGACAAAAGGTATCTCATGGCCGTTATAACAGCGGCATGAGCACTCTGCAGATGTTCTTTTATACGAATTTATGATTCAGGCTTTCTTCTATGTAAGGATGATTGGCAGGTATGACTTTTGCCCTGCCCAGGGATAAAGCCACCACCAGTGCAAATAACCCGGCATATCCAAGGAACAAGCCTGCTTCAATCCATCCAAATTTAAGCTGTCCGGTGGTCCCCGGGATGATCTGCATGAAAAGATCCACATACTGTCCGATGATGAGAAACAATATAACAATGGATATGACAGTTAAATTCCTGCTTGTCTTTACCGGAAGAAGCACCAGGAACGGGATTCCCCAGTTCAATCCGATTTCGAGGAAGAACAGCACTTTCCGGCCTTCGTTCCACCTTATGAAGTAGTAAGCAGTTTCCTCAGGGATGTTTCCGTACCATATTATCATAAACTGAGCGAACCAGAAATATCCCCAGACAATGGAGAGCATGAAAATATATCTGGCAAAATCGTGCAGATGATATTCATTAAGGAAGTAGAAATATCCCCTTTTATACAAAATGAATATTATCAGTGTCAGGATTGATGTGCCATGCAGAAATGCAGCAACCAGATTTTTAAGTGCGAAGATTGTACTGTACCAGTGTGCTTCCAGAGACATTATCCAATCAATAGCTGAAAGAGAAAATGTTACAGCAAAAATGAAAAGAAATATTTTTGAGAATAGTTCATTTTTATTGAAAAGGGCCTGAGCAGAAGCGTGATCAGCCGGATTTAACATATCCTCACTTAGTGAAATTCTTCTCATTATTCCGGTGAAAATTATCCATAATATAAAGAAGACTATCAGCCTGAAGAAGAAGAAAGGAACATTCAGGTACACCGATTTATGCTGCAGTAGAGGATCATTTGCAACAGTCTCCCCGTGAGACCAGCTGTAAAGATCGTGAATGCCGAAATAAAGAAGCAGGAAGAAAACTGCTGCAAAGGGGATATAGGCCATCATTGCTTCAGGAACACGTTTGAATGCAGCAGACCATCCTGACTGGGAGATACTCTGAATAGCCAGAAAGAAAGCTGCTCCAAGTGAGAGTGATAAAAAATAGTAATTGACTATCAGGTAATTTGCCCATGTTCTCACAGAATCTGAATTAATGCCGAAGAGAAAAGTCAATGCACCAATGAGAATCAATATTAAGGTAATTATTCTGAAGGTTGTGGGTATCTTTAATTGTTCCTTCATTATTTTATTTTTAACTTAATTGAGCTTATGTTATGTAATTCTCTCTGATACAGCTACTTGCTATTCCCGTTTTTTTCAATGTCTGAAGTATTTTCCGCTTCCTCCTGAAGGGTTCTGATATACAGAACCAAAGCCCATCTGTCTTCTGGCCTTATCTGAGATCCATGTGCCCCCATCGAACCCAATCCAAGTGTAATGGTATGAAATATCTCGCCATCCTTAAGGTTATCTGCAACGCTGCCTGCAAGCAGGCGAGGTTTCAGTGGGTAAAACCCTCTTGTAAAAAGGTGTCCGTCACCAGCTCCTTTTACACCATGGCATCCGATGCAAAATGCCGAATAAACAGTTTTTCCCCGCGCAAGCACTTCTGCTGTCGGGGAAACAGGATTTATTAGTTCAATTCCTGCCCGGACCCTCGACTCCGGATCAATGGTATAATAAAATGGAGTAAAATCACGGGGTACTGTACCAGCCGGGGGGACTCTCATAGTAATTCCATCCTCAAAGTTGGGATTTTTTGTAAACGTCTCATAAGCCGTTGAATAAAACATGTCCGGAAAATAATCCCATCCAGGAGTATTTCTGTTCCTGTCGCACCCGCTCATAACAACTGAGAAAATGAGAAGAGAGACTGCTCTGTTAACATTCCGGGAAATACAGATATTTTTCATGCATTGACATTTTCAAATTCTTTATCAATAATCTCAATTGCTCCCAGTTCTTTCATTATGTTTTCAGCCTTATCGGCTGCTGGTATGTCAAGCTTACCGGTATTCACGACTATCACAAATTTATCATCTGTTGCCCTGTGGTCGAAAATCGTATTGTCACGACCCGGAAGAAGTTTTGACCGTACTGAAAACACAGCCAGGCTTCCGATAGTGATGGTCAGAATTGTAAGGACAATTGTTATGATAATAAATGACGGGAAGGAGTTTACAGGTTTTCCTCCGTAAACGACCGGCCAGTCGATAACGGCGGTGTAATATAGAAATGCCAGTGTTGCAAGAATAGCTGCAAGGCCCATGAAATAAGCTGCTGCCGGAAGTCTCGATTTCCGTTTCAGCAAATGGAACACTTCATGTACCGGATATGGTGTAAATACATCTTGAATATTAAAATCCTTTTCCTGAAGCGATTTAATTGAGGAAATGAATTTTTCCTCCTCATCGAAAATTCCTATTTTAAAGATCCTGTTCATAGCTAATTACGGTTAATCCTCCTTTTTAGAACCAATATGTACCACCCCCTTTAATTCGCTTATGGCCATCATCGGTATATATCGCATGAAGAGCAATACACCTGTTGCAAACAATCCAATAGTCCCGACAAAGACTCCGACATCTATAAATGTAGGGGTATAAGATACCCAATTTGATGGAAGGAAATCTTTACTGAGCGAAGTCACTATTATTGTATACCTTTCCAGCCACATGCCAAGGTTAATAAGAAGCGAAACTGACAAAAGGGCGATCCAATTCCTTCTCATCTTACGGAACCAGAAAAGCTGCGGGATCAACGCATTACAAGCAATCATTCCCCAGAACTGGATTTTATAATCACCTGTAATTCTATTGTGGAAAAATGTAAACATTTCATATTTGTTGCCCGAATACCATGCAACAAAGATTTCAGTCAAATAGGCTGTGCCCATAATCAATGATATGAAAATAAGAATCCTGGCAATTGCATCCATATGGTTATCCGTGATGTAATCAGTAAGCCGGTAGATTTTCCTTATAAGTACCATCAGAGTCATAACCATTGCAAAACCTGAGAAAATAGCACCAACAACAAAGAAAGGAGGGAAAATAGTGGTATGCCAGCCTGGCTCCACTCCTACTGCAAAGTCAGTAGAAACAATAGAATGAACAGAAACCACAAGCACAGCTGCTATGCCGCCAAGAATAAAGCTCAGGGATTCAAACCGGATCCACTGCCGGCTTGAACCAGTCCATCCCATGCTGAAGAAACCGTATAAAGCTTTTCTTATTTTCGAAATTGTTTTGTCGCGGATTGTTGCCAGATCGGGCAGCATTCCAAGATACCAGAATGAAACTGATATCAGAAGATAAGCGGTGATGGCAGTAAAATCCCAGAAAAGAGGCGAGTTGAAATTAACCCATAACGGTCCGCGTGTATTCGGATAAGGAAAAATATAAAAAGCGAGCCAGATTCTTCCCATATGCAAAGCTGGCATGATGGCAGCACAAAGCACGGCAAAAACGGTCATGGCTTCCGCAGATCTGTTGATGGAAGTCCTCCACCGTTGCCGCAAGATCAGAAGAAAAATTGAAAATGCGGTCCCGGCATGTCCGATCCCAATCCACCAGACAAAATTTATGATCTCCCATCCCCACCCGACGGAATTGTTTACACCCCATGTGCCAATACCTTTGTAGACGGTTATATAAACAGCATAAATACCATATATAGTCGCCAGTGATGAAAGTCCGAGGGCAACAGTCCACCAGCGGCCGGATTTGGTTTCAAGTGGAGCAACAACCTCCCTGGTAATCTGACCCAGCGACTTATTCCCTTCAATCAGCGGACCTCTTATCTTACTGTTATACATCGGTCAATTGCTCTTTTTTATGAATTTTTCTTTTCGCCGTTCCAAATTCTGGTTAAGTAACCTACTGAAGGCAGGGTATGAAGTTCCTCGAGCAAATGGTACAGCCTGGGGCTCCCGAACAATTTTGAAACTCTGCTGTTTTTATCATTCAGGTTTCCGAATATTATAGCTTCCGAAGGACAGGCCTGCATGCATGCTGTTTTAATTTCATTGTCGAGGAGAGGTCTGTTTTCCAGCTTAGCCTGTAATTTTTTCTCCTGTATCCTCTGGACACAGAATGAACATTTCTCCACAACACCTCTTTCTCTTACAGTTACATCAGGGTTTAAGACCATTTTCCCAAGATCCGAAACAGTATTGAAATCAAAAGCTTTATTATTGGTATAGCGGTACCAGTTAAATCTTCTTACTCTGTATGGACAGTTGTTTATGCAGTATTTGGTACCTATACAACGGTTATAAGTCATCTGGTTCAACCCTTCGCTGCTGTGATTGGTAGCAGAAACAGGGCAGACATTCTCACAGGGGGCATTATCACAATGCTGGCACGTAAGCGGCTGGAAATAGACTTTGGGGTCAGCAGGATTATCTGAATAATACCTGTCTATTTTTATCCAATGCATAATTCTTCTGCGTTTCACCTCTTCTTTCCCTACTACGGGAATATTGTTCTCAGCCTGGCACGCAATTACGCACGAATTACAACCCACACATGAATTCAGGTCAATTGCCAGACCCCAGTGAAAACCGTCAAAATTCACTTCCGGATAAAGAGTTCTGTGGCCTGATTCATATTCTTCGTGAATCTCATTTCCTGAATGGGAGTCATTTAAATATTCACCAAGAGTCGTCTCTCTTACTATAGGTCTTCCCTCCATGGAATGATGGACCTGAGTCAAAGCTAACTGGCTTTTTTTCAATGTGTTTTCCAACCGTCCGGCAGTAAATCCATAATAACGGTTCCCTCCGTTAAGCCTGACCAGCGGATAAACATTCAGTCCGATATTATCGGCAACCGGACCGGAATTTTTATGTCCGTAACCAAGGGCGACAGAAACAGTACCCTCAGCCTGCCCTGGCTGGATAAATGCAGGAAGGATCAGGTCAGCCCCGAGTTTAATCAAATGGCCGGAAAGTATACCCAGCTCTTCAGCATCTTTTGGTGAGATGGCAGCTACATTATCCCAGCAGTGTTTTGAAACAGGATCAGGCAGTTCCATTAACCAGGGATTATTGGAATGCATTCCGGTACCCAGGGCGATACTTTCATAAAAAATCACTTCATATTCTTCTGCCGGAATGATTTTAAGATTATTCATAACCCGGGAAAGCTCTTCTTTCTTAAAAGTTGCTGGTTTATTATCCTGTTGATCATAACTGAAAACTCCGTTGCTAAGACATCTGTCCCAGAACCTTCTGAAATCTGGCAGGGCCGATTTCGGGAAAAATTCCTTTTCCCAATTTGCCATCAGGTAGTCATGCCAGGAAATCGGATTTCCTGACCATCTCAGCAATGAATCCTGGAAAGAACGAGTATTGAAAAGCGGATTAATACATGGCTGACTCAGGCTTAGCCGGCCGGGAGTAATCTCAGCATCATTCCATGATTCAAGGAAGTGATGAACCGGGCATTCAAACTTTGCTTTTCCGCTTGTTTCGTTGAGATGACCCGCCATATTGATTGTCAACACTGTCTTTTTTAATCCTGATAGAAATTTATCCGGCTGAGGATAATCATATGCAGGATTGACGTTGTACATAAGCAATGCTTTTATCCTGCCTGCATCCATATCGTTTACCAGCCCTTCCATCTTTTTGTCAATACCAGCTGAAATGTTCAGATAATTGTTCAGGTCAATGCAATCGCCATAATTGCCCAGCAGGTAGTTTATTCCGTTTGTAATGATCTGTATGTCAATATTATTGGTACCTGATAAAACAACAGATCTGCCCTTTGAAGCAATAAGATTGTCAGCAAGTTCCGAAAGGTCTTCCCGGAAGGAGGTTCCATGGAATGTCTCAGCACCGGTTTTTTGTGCTATCCTATTATAAAGATCGGCCAGAAGTATTATTTCCTCAGAAGGCTTTATTTTTCTTCTTACATCAGCATTGCTTCCGGTAATGCTCATTCCTGATTCGAAATGAATATGCCGAAGCATACTCTTTTCTCCGTTATTCAGTTTCCTGCGGGCAGTGTACTTCGGTATAAAATGAACCGGGGCAATCCATGTACCAAGAAAATCAGCGCCAACCGAAACCACGAGCTCGGCTTTCTCAAAATTATAATCGGGGATTACGGCTCTGCCGAAACAGGCAGAATTAGCTTCAATAACAGCAGAGTATGAAACAGAATCGTATTGTACCCATCTGAAATTCTTAAACCTGCCGCCGAATTCATTAATCAGTTTTAATGTGGAAGGTGAATTGATAGTCGAAGTGAGAAGAACTATCTCACCTCCGACTGAATTGATACCTGTAATATCATTTAAGATCTGTTCATCAATGCTTTCCCAGGAGACGGCTTGCTGATTTACCGACGGAGATTTCGGACGTGCATCATCATAAAGGCTTAAGACTGATGCCTGCACTCTAGCTGTAGTGCCTTCTCTGTTAAAAGGCGAAAGAGAGTTGCCTTCGATTTTTATCGGACGTCCATCCCGTGTTTTTACGAGTATGGCGGAATATTCATGACCATCATAAAATGTGGTTGCATAATATAATGGTTTCCCGGGCGTAATTTCGGGTGGCTGAATTACATATGGAATCGCCATATGAACAGGACGCTTGCATGCAGCGACAATAGCCGCTGAAGCAAAGCTGAATCCAAAAACTTTAAGAAAATTCCTCCTGGAAGAGCTCAGTTTTAAGAAATCATCTTCAAATAATTCGAGCAGCTGGTCTTTTTGTACTTTTGCACTGCTCCTGTCATTACCGTTGGTCAAACCATGAAATTCTTCCGGAATTTCTCTGTGTTTCTTCATATAAAACCTCTTTCAAACTTCTTCTTTTAATAATGGCATTTCATGCATTCCGTACCACCTATCATCTTAACGTTAATGCTGTCTGTTTCCCTGTTCCTTATCTTATCTGCCAGACCAGCATATTCTGTGTAAAATCTGTTATTGCTGAAATTGATATTCCTGCTTCGGTGGCAATTGATACACCATCCCATTGTCAGGTCACCGGTAAGTCTGATCCTTCCCATTTTCTCAACAGGTCCATGGCATTCCCGGCAGGCTATTTCCCCTGCGCCGACATGCTGCGCATGGCTAAAAAAAACATGATCAGGAAGGTTATGAACCTTGATCCATTCGATCGGTTTTTTATTTTCGTAGGCACTTATTACTTTGGTAATCTCAAATACTCCTGAGCGTTTCCCGTTGCGGACAAGCAAATGACAATTCATACAAATATTTTCTGCAGGAATTCCTGCCGTTTTACTGTAAGGAGCATAACTGTGGCAATAAATACAATCGGTAGTATTCTGACCTGCATGAACAGCATGTGAAAATTTTACAGGCTGATCAGGTTCATAACCAGGAGAATGACCAATGGCAATGGCTTCAACTACAAGAGTATTTGTTATGTAAACGACAGAAAATAACAGTATAACAATACTGATCCATCGTCTCCTTAATTTTTTGGTTATAACAAGATCAATTGTTGAGAAGAGAAATAACAGAGATGCCAGTATGAATAAAATACGATTTGTCAGAACAGGTTTATTCTGTTTAAGACCTATCCCGGGGAGCTTATCCATAAATGCCTTGATCATGGCAATATCTTCTGGAGATAACTTGAAATTCTTATGTGCCATTTTTATTTTTTGGCCAGAAGGGGAGAGCAATACTTTGCTTAAATCATCTGCGCTTTTACTTATATACTTTTTTGAAATTTCTACAGCATCAGGATTCCAGTTAAGCGAGTCAGAAAAGCCAGTGTTGTGGCACCCTGCACAATTTATTGACTTATCATCAAAGTAGACCAAACCATAAAAAAGCCGTTCCCCTCTGATAACCTCTTCCGCCCGGAATGTTTTTTTCTGAAAGATGGAGGACCCGTCTGGCTGACTTTGACAGGAGTAACCAGGAGTATTGAACGATAAAAGGAGTATGTTCAGGAAAAGATAAGAAAGTATTTTAAATGGGAAAAGTTTAAACATCACTTAATTAGTTAAAATGATACTCAAACAAAACCATGCGAATGTTATTATCACTAACTCCACGATTCTTCTTCATTAAAGGCTTTAACTTGCGTTACGACAAACCAGGTTCAGGATGATCGTTTGATTCTAAAGTAACTATTCCAAATATAAAGATATTTAAATAGATTTTAATTGACATTACAATTCATGCATTTTATATCTTACCATTAATGCTGATTCATTAGAGGTGTTAAAAACCTCTCAGATATATTTTTCCATTAACCCCGGCAAATGATGATCAATTTGATGCGGCCAAGTATGGTCAAGCACTGGCTTTTCCACCGGTATTTATTTGTTCATTTTGAAATGACAGGTTCTCTATTTGGTAAAATCGTATTTAACAAAACATTTTTAAATTTGTTATTGAGACAAGGTTATTAATTTAATATGAAATAATTATGGCATATACAATACAACCTGGTGAGAAAGTAATTGATTTTGATCTTCCGGCAACGGATGGTAAAACATATAAACTTTCTGATTTTGATAAATATAAATTTCTGGTCATTTTCTTCACGTGTAACCATTGTCCATATGTATTAGGATCAGATGAAGTTACCAGGAAAACAGCAGAGAAGTATATTAAAAAAGGTGTGGGATTTGTTGGTATTAACTCAAACAGTGAAAATACCTATCCCGAAGACAGTTTTGCTAACATGGTCAGAAGGATGGAGGAATACAGGTTCCCATGGGTATATCTTCGTGACAAAGATCAGGTTATTGTTAAATCTTATGGCGCTTTACGTACACCCCATTTCTTCGTTTTCGATGAACAAAGAAAGCTTGTTTATACCGGAAGAGGTGTGGATAACCCGCGGAATGTATCTCGTATGACAGTCAATAATCTCGAAATTGCCCTGGAGGAGCTTACATCCGGGAAGCCTGTCTCCACTCCGTTGACAAATCCAATCGGATGTAATATTAAATGGGAAGGTATGGAAGAACATTGGATGCCACCTGATGCATGTGACCTTGTGTGAACACATTAGCATCAGAGAGCAAGGTGTTTTATGGTCCATTTATCCTTTGAGGCCGAATAAGCTATCCTGTTGTGTAATCTGTCATCTCTTTCCTGACAGAACTCAAACCAGAGATGAATTAGTTTTTATCCAACCCATTCGGGAGGTTTAGCTAACCGCACAACGGGTTTGGAAATAACTTTCTTATCAACAACATTGTAATTGAGATGAAGTAACCTAACTGTAGTTTAGATTAAAAACCTTAAAATTGCAGGTGAACTTTTAAAAGTACAGCTTGTCGACAAAATTATAATTCCATGAAGAAAATAATATACCTGATTTTTTCTTTATCACTCTTATTTCCCTTTACAGGTTATACACAACCTGAATATAAGATCGGAACATCTCAGGTCAGCATTGAACCTGATAAATCCCTGATTTCTCTGCATCTGGGCGGTTATGGAGCGCCGCGGGATGGACGCTTTACCCTTCAATGGATCAGAGGCGAAGCTCTTAATGAAGTTACAGCAATCTCCGGAACATCAGACAGATTGTACTTAATCAGAAATGAATTTCTATTATTCAGGGAACTTTCAGAAAATAATTCCGGTTGGGAAAAAGCCGGGAAAGCTGAAAATATAATCTCCATTGCCGGTTTGAATGACAGGATATATGCTATAACCAACGATGGGGAATTGCTTGAAACA
>Ga0079037_100000488_pt1 | contig 18076 bp, 12 predicted proteins | sample Mud3Dept4metaG_FD_71479 | JGI IMG/M metagenome (GOLD analysis project Ga0079037, IMG submission 71479) | Freshwater wetland microbial communities from Ohio, USA, analyzing the effect of biotic and abiotic controls - Mud 3 Core 4 Depth 4 metaG | ecosystem: Environmental > Aquatic > Freshwater >... | reverse complement strand
TTTTCGTCTACGGCTTCCTTCAGATTCCCGGTCACCCGGGACACCCTTGCTTTCGACTATGAGATTCCGGTCATTACGGCTCTCTTGGGACTTGGGGTTTTAATCCCCCTCACCCTTAAGGTTTACTACATGCCCGGCACACCAATACCATAACCGCTACGCGGTAAGTATTTTACCATTGTGACTTATGTAACCCAATGGCTTTTGCTGCCAATAACGATTAATGCTAATATCCTCGATAAATTAAAATCAATTGCTTTATAATAGAGATCAATGCCATTCTAATACGTATGTAGATCATACCAGAAGAACAAAGGTGTATAAATAAAATAAGGATCAGAGGACGTAGAATTCCTGCCCTCTGGCCGGGATCTCGATATTCCTGAATCCTTCCTTCAGCAGCTCATCAGAATATTTCTTCTGGGTTTCATATTCACCATGGACCAGGAACATCTTTTCGATACCAACCTTCTCCTGGCAATCGAGAAAATCAATCATCTCCCTGTAATCGCCATGACCGGAAAAAGATTCAATCTTCCTCACATCAGCATTTACCTTGTAAACGGTTCCGTGAATTGACACTTCCTTATCGCCCCTGAGAATACGGGCACCCAGTGTTGCGGGAGAGCAGTAGCCAACTGCAAGCACCGTATTCTTTGGATTCGAAATGTTGTTGGCAAGATGATGCTTGACCCGTCCCGCTTCCATCATTCCCGATGCCGAAATAATAACGCATGGTTTTTTGTGATCATTCAGTTTTTTTGAGTCTTCCTGCCGTGTGATATAAAAGAGGCTGTTAAAACCAAAAGGATCGGAGTCGGATTTGAGCAGATTCTGGAATTCCTGGTTAAAACACTCGGTATGCATTCTGAATACCGTTGTTGCGTTCACTGCCAGGGGACTGTCAACAAAAATATCGATTTTTGGGAGCTTACCGTGATTAAAGAAATTATTGAGGGAATAGACAATTTCCTGCGTACGACCAACGCTGAAAGCAGGGATGATCAGTTTGCCGCCTTTATCGACACAGGTGTGTGTAAGTACATCAAGAAGTTCCCCGTCAGCTGCCTCATAATCCTGGTGAAGCCTGTCGCCATATGTCGATTCAGTGATGACGATATCAGCCTGGGGGAATGGCATTGGCAGGGCAAGCATCCTGTTTACGCGTCTGCCGATATCCCCTGTATATGCTATCCTTTTGATCTGCCCGTTTTCAATGATCTGCAGGTTGGCCACTCCGCTGCCCAGCATATGTCCTGTACTAGTAAACCTCACTTTAATGTTTTCGTCTATCCTGAAATTCATATCACCGGGGATCCCGATAAACTGGTTCATGCATGCCACCGCATCCTGCTGGGTATAGATCGGAGTCACAAGAGGAAGTCCCTTCTTAGCCCGTCGCTTATTGAAAGTATATGTATCATGCTCCTGTATAAAGCCGGAATCAGCAAGCATTATAGAACACAGATCACGTGTTGCATTTGTGCACACTACAGAACCCCTGAAACCGCATCTGTACATATAGGGAATCAGTCCGGAGTGATCAATATGGGCATGTGTAAGAATTATATGATCAATTGTCTCAGGTTCGAAACCAAGGTCCCTGTTCATCCCGTCTGTCTCAAGTCCTTTACCCTGGAACATTCCGCAGTCGAGGAGGAGCCTTTTGCCTGAGTCGGTTGTTATAAGATACTTGCTGCCGGTTACTTCACGGGCAGCTCCCAAAAATTTTATTTTCATCAGTATAAATTTTTAAACACACATCACAATGTTATTGAGTTCAGGCTGTTGGACGGGGAACCTTAAAGTTGTCAGATAATTATTTACTTATATCCTTAAGCCGAGAATTGTGACATCATCGACCTGATCAAAAGAACCTTTCCATTTTTCCAGCTCAATTTCAAGAATATTCCGTTGTTCAACCATTGGCCTGTAATAAATTTCCTGAAGCAGGTTCTTGAAATTGGATTTTTTGTATTTGGATCCTTCAGGTCCTCCGAACTGGGAGGCAAATCCATCTGAAAAAATATAGATAGTATCACCTTTGCTGACATTAATCACATAGTTGGTGAATGCTGATTCCTCACCGTGGTGTATGCCGATCGGCATTCTGTTTGCCCTGTATTCCCTCAGCTCGCCGCCCTGGACAATAAAAAGCGGATTAAATGCCCCCGAATACTGAAGCTTTTTCCTGTCCTTGCTGAGCACACAGAATGCTATATCCATTCCGTCGGCTGCTTCTCCCACTTTCCCGGTCTGGTGAAGTGCTTTCACCGTTTTTTGACGCAGAAGGTTCAGGACTTTGTTTGCCTGGAGATTTCGGTTATTGGAAACAATTTCATGCAGGGTCGATATGCCCATTGTGCTCATGAATGCCCCTGGCACGCCATGTCCCGTACAGTCAGCGACGGTAAAGAAAACCGATTTTTCATTTTCACCCATCCAGTAGAAATCACCGCTGACTATATCCCTGGGTTTATACAGGATGAAATAATCTGAAAAGGATTCCCTGAACAGGTCCTCCATTGGAAGCATTGCCTTTTGAATCTTTCCTGCATATTCAATGCTTGAAGTGATCTCTTGTTTCTGGGCTGCAATTTCCGCTGTCCTTTCATTCACTTTTTCTTCCAGCAGCCTGTTTTTCTCGTGAAGCTGTCTTTCCCTGTAACGGACAACTAAAATGACAAGAACCAGGAATATGAATCCGGCAAGCAAATAGAACAATAATGTCTGGGTGAAAAGTGCCGTAGTTGTAAACCTTACGGATTGAGGCTCCCCGATATTACCCCAGAGATCCTTCGCTCTCACCTGAAGGATATATTCACCTGGTTTTGTCACTGCCTTTTCATAATGAGTTCTGGTTGACCATGGTGACCAGTCGGACATGATCTTACCTATTATGTACTGATATTGAGTAGTGTTCTGCTTCAGGTAACCCGGCGCCACGATATCAAAATTGATCACGTTATCTCCTCTTTCAAATTTTATATCAGTCAGATTAAAGCGGGTCCCCTTCTGGTTGGATACGCTCTTGACAAAAACATTTATCAGGGGATTGATCCTTGAAGATTTAAGACGATCGATTCCGTAAAGCCTGCTGTTGCCCTCAACTATCCATATATTTTTATCTTCAACTGCCACAGATACCACATCATCAAAAATCTTCAGCAGGGATAATTCCCTTTTCATAATCCTGTCTGCTGAACCGGTTTCGATCCATTCATCATCGAGTCTTATCAAACGGCAATTAGACAGTGGAAAATGAAATATTGAATTTTCTCCAATGGAAGAATTGGCCGGAACATAAGGATTGAACTTGTGGGAGACTCTGTTATAATAATGCATTCCCGTTTCACTGTAGAGAAATACGGAGTCATTTATCATATCGAGAGTGTACCGTTCAGGGAAATCCTCAGTTATGGTATATGTGAAATAAATAATCCCCCCCTGATCCTCATTCAGCTCTGCCCTGTATACAATGTTATCTCCGCCAAGCCACAGGGTCTTGTCGTTTTCGCGGAAAACCGAATATACCGGATTATAAAATTCAGGATCAGGAACTTCTGTCTGCCATTGTCCATTCAGATATCTGACCGAAAAATAACCGTCGCTTGCACCAATAAAATATTGTTCTCCATACGGTGTCCAGTTTATGAAGTTTATATAACGGTCCGGAGTAACCAGTTCGGCTTTACGTTCATCAATGTTGAACAGACCTTTATTTGTAGCTGCAAGAATCCCGTAAGGAGTTGATACCAGCTGACGGCATTTTTCATTAAGTCCCTCAACTTTCTTGTACAAATGATTGATCGATTTGAGCTTGCTGATTGTTTTTTGTGTATATTTTACAACAGGTTTTGGTTTGGGTTCAGGAACCTTGGATGGTACAACCTTTGGCTGATCCGTTCTTCGTCCGAAAATCCGGGTGAAGATATTCTTCCTGGTGTTTCTCTGTTCCTGCTCAAGATCTGTTTCAGGAGTTACTGACTGAGGCACGGACGGTTGTACTTTTCTGACCAGAATTTGTTTTTCGTCATAGCTTTTAACCTCGGCCAGGTAAAAAACACCTTCGCTTGTTGCCACATAAAGTTCATTATTATAGCTGAGCGCTGCTGACAGGTTGCCCTTAAGACCTGGAAAAACACTGTAATTTCCGACCGGAAGGCTGAGGTCAGCTCTCGTAAGACCGTACTGATGCGACAGCCATAAACCTCCGGTATTATCCGAACCTATCGCAAAAACCTCATCATCAGGCAATTCATTCTGATTATTTATGGTAAACAGAAGATTCCGGGTTGATTTGTCAATGACAACCGCTCCTCCCTCGAGTGTTGAGAAAGCATAGGCTGTGTCGCCCAGAACAATACCTTCCGATAAAATATTGTCTTTTAAGTATCCTTCATCCTTTATCTGGTAATTATTATACTTCATTCCGTCAAAGAGAGAGAGTGTGCCATTTCCGAAACCAACCAGAACCAATGAAGAGTTATACGGAAGGGAAAAGAGAACATCTGTCTTTTCCGTAACATAACCTGAGACAATCGGGAAAAGAGTATCACTCTCAAGCCTGTGAAGGCCTTTATTCAGAACGTTGATAAATGTATTTTTGGGTGTAAGGAACATTCCCGTGAAAGGATAGCCTGGTTTTGCCTCAAGTTTCAGTTCAAGCTTGTTTGTTTCAAGATTATACCGGCTTACTGACTGTTCACTGTAGAGCCAGGCGGTCAGGCCGTTGAAAATGATCCTGGTGATGATACCTGTCGCGATCGAATCGCCTGACAGAGAAATATGATTATAAGCACCTGCCTGATCTTTTTCAATATAACCGAAACTATTGTCCCCTCCTATATAAATCTTTCCGTCTGCCGGATTTTTCTGCATAGCATAAGGGATTGTGGGGGTCTTTATGGTCAGCCAGTCCTGCCCGTCGAAAGAAAGGACACCTTTACGGTTGGCAAACAGCATAACCTGATTATCATCCTGGCATATAGCCCAACTCTGGTTTTCAATATCCCTGCTCTCTGTATAGTGTGTCAGAAGGGGGGATCCCTGCTGTGAAAATACAACCGGTACTATCAAAGAGATAAAAAACAGTGAAACAAACTTTTTCATGGTAAAAACATCAGATTTACCTGAATAGTTAATGCAGGGCAAATTTAAAGGAAAATTTCAAATATTAGATCAGTACAACAATCAGGTCCATAACATTCGTCATAGTGGGTCCGGTGCGGATATGATCTCCGGTTGATTTGAAAAAATGATATGAGTCAAATTCTTTCAGATACAACTCAGGATTTATATTCATGGATAATGCTTTTTGTATTGTGTCAGAATCCACGACAGCGCCTGCTGCATCAGTATCACCATCATTACCGTCAGTGCCGGCTGCCAGGAGTGTGATCCCGGGAATATCCCGGAGCCTGAACGCCGCAGAAAGTGCAAGATGCTGATTCCGTCCACCCTGACCCTTCCCGGTAACCCTTACAGTTGTTTCACCTCCGAACAACAGGCAGACTGGATTCTGTAATGAATTGTTATTCTTACAGTTATTTATAGAATCAACGATAAAAGAGCAGGCATTTTCAATATCACCTGCCAGTGTTTCCGTAACAATGAATGTTGTGAATCCCAGCTTCTCCGCTTCTGCTTTTGCGGCCTGAAGGGCTGTTTTATTGCTCCCGGCAAGGAAAGTAACGGTTTTACTGAAAACCGCATCACCTGATTTGGGAGTTTCAGGCCTAATCCCGTTCGTACCTTCATAAAGATGATTAATCAAGCCTGACGGTATTTCATCTTTCAATCCGTATTTCTCAATGACAGCCATTGCATCGGAAAATGTTGAATTGTCAGGTACCGTAGGTCCGGATGCAATTATGTCGGGCGGATCACCGACGACATCCGATAACAATATGCTTACAGATGAAGACGGCCATATTTGCAAAGCCAGTTGTCCTCCCTTTATTTTCGACAAGTGTTTTCTGACAGCGTTAATCTCCCTTATATCCGCACCGCATTTAACAAGCTTTACATTAAGCAATGCCATCTCTCCGGGTGAAGATGTTTCAGGACAATCTGCCATCAGGGTTGAGCCCCCTCCGGACCACAGACATATTACCAGGTCTTTCTCACCTGCCTTAACCGCGATCTCCCGTATTTCTTCCGATGCCCTGTAGCTGTTCGGATCCGGTATGGGGTGCCCGGCTTCTGTTACTTTAATATATCTTAGCTTGCAGGAAGATCCATACTTTGTAACAATGTGTCCATCTTTAATTACGTCACCAAGAATGGATTCCACATAATGACCCATAGCAGCACTGGCTTTACCGGCTCCCACAACATAAACATTGCTGATTTTCTCAAGGTCATAGCTCATGTAACCAATCTTCAGCAATGACCCTCTCAGGGATATCAGATCGTTTATAAGCTTACCAGGGAGCACCCCTTTTATACCTGCCAGGAAAATATGTTCGGTTGTTTCAAAGTTATTCATTCCGCAACATTTAAATGATGTCAGATTCATCACAACAGAAACAGGGAAGCAATCCAGACAAACGCAAAGACGACCGTTCCCATCACAATTGTAGATGTCGAATAGACTTTCAGGGTGGTATTAATATCCAATCCTCCAAAATTTGAAATAACCCAGAAATATGAATCATTTGCGTGAGAGGCTATCATAGAGCCGGCGCCCATTGATAACATTGTCAGGAGGCGACCCCATTCTGAATCAAGCCCAAGCATCTGCAGCATTGGTAAAACGAAAGACGCTGTTGTAATAATAGCCACCGTGGATGATCCCTGGGCGGTTTTCATTATTACAGCAATAAGGAAAGGAGCAAAAAGACCGATATTTGTTCCTGCCAGCAAATTACCCATGGCCTCTCCAATTCCCGTTGATTTAATTACCATCCCGAACATACCACCGGCGGCTGTCACGATAAGAATGGGACCTGCTTTAACAATTGCTTCCGAAAAGACAGAATTGAATGCTTCAACAGTTTTCTTCTTTATCAGGAACAAGCCCAGAACGACCCCGATTGCCAGAGCGAATACTGGTTCCCCCGGGAAGGAAAAGATCCTGGCTAAAATGCTGGCACCTTCTTTATCAACCAGGTTTATTAACGATTTTATTGTTATAAGAATCAGAGGGACCACAATCGGAAGGAATGACAGGAATACAGGAGGAAGATCTTTTTTGGTGATAATAATTTCATTTCCTGTCTCTGCTGCAGTTGGATAATTTCTCCCTTTTACCATCCATTTTCCCCACAGATATGCAGCCAAAGCGCCCGGTACAGCAAAGATTATTCCTAAAACTATAAGTTGACCAACATTGACATCGAAAATTCCTGCAGCAGCCAGAGCTCCGGGATGCGGAGGTATAAGACAATGTACAGAATAAAGTGATGTTGCAAGGACAGTCGCCATAAAGGCAATTGAAATCTTTGATTTTGAGCTGAATGACTTTGCAAGTCCGCTCAGAATAATAAATCCTGAATCACAGAAGATAGGTAACCCGGTTATGAATCCTGTTATTGCCAGAGCCCGTGAGCTCCGTTTTTCTCCGGTTTTGGAAAGAATGTAATTGGCTATGCTTATTGTTCCGCCTGTTCTGTCGAGAATTATCCCGATTATGGCTCCAAAGATTATCAGAAATCCTATCGATGCCATCGTGTTACCAAATCCCTGTTTTATTGCAGCTACAATTGTATCGGCAGGCAGAGTAGCAAAAGCCAGAAATACCGAAACAAGGAAAAGTGCGATAAAAGCCTGTATTTTCCAATAGGATGTCAGTATAATAATAGCTATAATACTGATTATTACCAGAATTGAGACAACTGCAATATTCATGGGTAAATGTAAAATGTCGAGTAAGATACTAATTAAACTTTATAAAATCAGATGCACCTCCTTGCCCATGTTATAACGGTATCATCCGAAGAATAAATACGCAACAAGGATTGCAGCCGTAAATCCAACCAGGTCGGCCAGAAGACCGCAACCTATTGAGTACCTTGTATTCTTAATGCCGACAGATCCAAAATAAACTGCAATAATATAAAATGTGGTATCGGTTGTTCCCTGCATGGTGCATGCCAGCCGTCCGATAAACGAGTCAGGGCCGTGGGTGGTCATGGCATCAATCATCAGACCTCGTGCGCCGCTGCCGCTCAGAGGTTTCATGAAAGCCACAGGCAATGCTCCGGTGAACCGTGTGTCAACTCCCAGCCAGGAGAAAAACAAAGTTATTCCCGCAATAATGAAATCCATGGCTCCGGATGCCCTGAATATACCGATGGCTACAAGTATGGCAACCAGGAAGGGAATTATCCTGATGGCAATGTTGAAGCCTTCCTTTGCACCTTCGATGAATGCATCATAGACATTTACCTTCTTAATAAAGGCGAGAACAATGAAAACAACAATTATTGTAATCAGGATAAAGTTCGCTGCAAGAGTCGAAATATTTGATACCTGCTCTTTCGGAAGGCTGTTGAAATAAAATATGATACCGGCAATTATTACAGTGAATCCACCGAGATACGCAATTATCACCTTATCAAAAAGGTTAATTCTCTGGATTAGTGCAACGCTCACAAGGCCTGTCATCAGGGCGCAGAAAGTAGAGATCAGTATCGGAATAAAAATATCGGCCGGATTTGCCGCACCAAGCTGCATCCTGTAGACAATAACCGTTACAGGGATTATTGTAAGTCCGGCTGCATTGAGAACAAGGAACATTATCTGAGCATTGGAGGCACTTTCTTTGTTGGGATTTGCGTCCTGCATCTCTTTCATAGCTTTAAGTCCGACCGGAGTTGCTGCATTATCGAGACCCAGCATATTTGCAGCAAGGTTCAGCATTATTGAGCCATAAGCCGGATGACCTTTGGGGAGTTCCGGAAAGAGCTTCTGAAAAAGCGGTCCTATGGCCTTGCCAAGGATCGCAACAACACCTCCCTTCTCTCCTACCCTGAGCAGTCCCATCCAGAGTGTCAGCGCACCTGTAAGCCCGAGAGAGATCTCAAAACCTGTTTTGGCATTTGAAAAAACTGAATTGACCAGATCGTTGAATATCTGCGTATTGCCTGCAAAAATGAGCTGTCCGAGAGCAACAATAAATCCGATGATGAAGAAGGCGATCCAGATATAGTTTAATGCCATTGCTATTGAATGTGCAGCTAAGATAGGAAAATTTTTGTCTTGCCAGTCTTGCACGATTGCACGATTGCACGATTGCAAGATTGCAAGATTGCAAGATTGCAAGACAATCTAATAATAGATACATTTGTATAAACATTTTGAAATATTATGGCCAGAATACCTATCATGAAAAGAAAGTTCCTATTCACTGTATGTCTCGTGGCATTAAATGCAGCTTTTATTCAAGTCCGGTCTCAGGATATTGTTCTTCCCGAGCCGGATAAAACCGCTGGCAAGCCTCTTATGCAGGCGCTTAGCGAGAGACAAACTATCAGAACGTTCACTACTGAATCCCTGACTCCGTGGCAACTGTCAGAACTTCTGTGGGCAGGCTGGGGAATCAACAGGCCTGCGGATAAGAAGAGGACCGCGCCATCTTCAAGGAACGTACAGGAAATTGATGTTTATGTGGCTATGCAAAGCGGATTATATCTCTATTCAGCCGAGACAAACACGCTGAAACAGATCCATAACAGGGATATCCGGCCGGTATGCGGAACACAGGATTTTGTTGCGACTGCTCCGGTTAATCTCGTTTATGTCGCCGATTTGGGCAAACTTGGCAAGAAGGAGGGTGACGAGATTAAAGATTCCGATCTGCTCTCATCCTGGGCAAATACCGGTTTTATTGCCCAGAATGTCTATCTCTACTGTGCCTCAGCAAATCTTGGCTGTGTAATAAGAGGCCTTGTTCCAAGGGATAAGCTTGCCCCCGAAATGGGATTGAGGTCCAACCAGAGGATAATTCTCTCACAGACAGTTGGTATCCCTCAGAAATAGTGGAATGAAACAATCCCTGCTTGGCCTGGACATTGGTGGGACCAAATGCGCAGTCATCTATGGTAAAACTGAAGGTGACAGTCTTACCATAATCGGTAAGGCAGGCTTCCCTACAGAAACAAACCGGGGACTGAACCATACTCTTGAGGCCATCTTCAGGAATATTGATCTGGTCATTGATAAATATAACCTTTCACCGGAAAAAATCGAAGCTGTCGGCATAAGCTGCGGCGGGCCCCTGGACAGCAAAACCGGTACTGTCATGTCACCGCCGAACCTTCCCGGGTGGGATAATGTCCCGCTTGTCAGCCTCATCATCAGCAGGTACGGGATTCCGGCTGCGATCCAGAACGATGCAAATGCCTGTGCCCTGGCTGAATGGAAATTCGGAGCCGGCAGAGGTACTGATAATATGATATTCATGACATTCGGAACAGGCATGGGCGCCGGGCTGATCCTGAACGGCCGTTTATATGCCGGAACCAACGATATGGCAGGGGAGGTAGGACATATCAGGCTGGCTGAAACAGGACCTGTAGGTTACGGGAAAGCAGGATCTTTCGAAGGTTTTTGCAGTGGAGGTGGTATTGCCCAGGTAGCCCGCACCATGATCATGGAGAAATTCCAGATGGGTGAAAGTGTGGGCTTCTGTAAATCGAATGGAGATCTGAACAATATCACTGCGCAGGTCATTGCAGAAGCTGCAATGAACGGAGATGAACTTGCGCTCAGGATTTACCAGACCTCAGGTGAGTATCTCGGCAAAGGGCTCTCAATCCTGATAGATATCTTGAACCCGCAGGTTATTGTAATAGGCAGTATCTTTACAAGATCCAGGGAATTGCTGGAGCCGTATGCCATGGATATAATCAAAAAGGAGGCACTCTCACATTCGCGAAATGTATGCCGCATCGTTCCGGCTGTGTTAGGCGAAGATCTGGGAGACTATGCAGCACTATCGGTCGCTGCCGATCATCTGAGGCAGCAGGTATGATCGTGGTTCAATAAATCTCCCAGGGTGCCCAGCCCTCATCATAGTTAAGGTAAGCACGGCGGCCGAATTCCAATGGAGCATTTCCTGTTTCGAAAGCTCCCAGATCGGGTGCAACTCCTTTAAAATCGTCATTAAATCCGGGAATTACAATTCCTCCGTCCATCATCGGATTTTTTATCTGCACGACTGGATCGGTAATATTAACCTTTCTCTCTCCGAATTCATAGGGATGAGCCCCCCAGTTTATGCTGTTAATGGTGGAACGCAGGTAAAATTCGAGGCTGTAGGATGTAACAAACAACCTGGTACTGGATGGGGTTCCACTGAAAGAAATGGCATGCTCTTCCTGTCCGGGGCCTCCGTAATCATAATCATAATCACTGGTAGCATCAGGTTCCCTTGAACCGGATGATCTTACCTGAACATCGAAAATATTATTCCTGCTGACGCAATTATCACACCTGCTTACTGATCCCCCAGGACCATCCGGCTGTACAGCCGTATTATGTAAAAAATACCTTCTGCCGCCCTGGAATTCACCTCTTCCTCCCAGCTTGAACATGTTGCCTCCGTCACTATTCCTGTGTCCTTTCCTGCTCCTGGCAAAAATATTCCTGAATATATATATCGGGCCATATGTCGTTGAAGCGGTCGCTACTCCCTGAAAATACCTGTTAAGATAATTTCCCCAGATCCTGACATTCATGTTTGCTCCTTCACTTTCAATAGCGTCATCCCAAACACCCTCTATTATATTTCCATAAATATCGGAATCACGGTTCACGTTCCCGGTATTTGAAAAATTGCTGCCGCCTCCTATCCCATCGTTGAATCCATGGTCTTCAGTAGTTACAATATCATTATAACGGATTACATTACCTCCTTTACTCTGGAATATTGACACTCCCTGAGGACCAGACGGGTGACCTGTCTCCCAGTCATTTGACGCTCCCCTGGGATCTTCAAACAGGTTCCTCTGGATTGTGATATTCCAGGTACCGTTCTCACAATAAACAGCGCTGTTATAATCGCCTTCAAGATTTCCGTATGTTAATGGTCCGCCCATCTTCCCCCAAAACGTTACATAACATTGTTCGACAACAATATCATGCCTGTTTCTTTTGATCCTGATACCATCCCTGGCTGCATTCCTGATCTCAACTCCCCTGATTATGACATAATCAGCATCGATCTCAATTCCGGAGTCATAGACATTTTTAAGGTTCAGAACCGATTTTGCATTACCCGGTACAGTAACCAGATGATACGCTGCAGGTGTGCCTGATTCCGTGATCACAATGGTCTTGTCCGTTTCACCTCCGGTAAGTACGGTCTTTTTACCCACAGGGAAATTATCGTTTCTTGTCCTCACTCTCACCTGTGATTTGGCTGAGGTACTCGAAAGTTCAATCTGGTATTCGGTATTCGGTACCAGCTTAATAATACTTCCCCGGTATTCACCCTGACGGGAGTCATAAACCAGATCAAGTCCATCTTTCCATGCGTTGCTTTTAATTTCTTTGTATTTCATCCTGCCAGTCCCTGCCTCAGGCGTCTTCCAGTATACACTTGCACATTCGTATGTGGCGACTGCATAAGGATTCGGACTTTCACCTTCAGGAGCCTGACCATATCCAGTGGCAAAGGCAAAAAAAACTGAAAGTAATACACCTGGCTTCAGAAAATTATTCATGTTTTTGTCTCCTATTGATTAATTTATTGTATAATAATTAGTTCCAGAATCCTGGCAAATTTGATTGTTAACTTTAAGCACTCCCAACTCCAGCTCACTCTAACTTCTTCTTTTAATACTTTTCCCACGGACCACGCCCCTCATTATACTTCAGATAAGCCCGCCTTCCGAACTGCAAAGGAGCATTTCCAACTTCAAATGCTCCAAGGTCAGGTGCCGCTCCTTTAAAATCATCATTAAATCCCGGCAGGATGACACCTGAATCGATCAGTGGATTTTTTATCTGAAAAACCGGATCCGTGATAATAATCGTATCCTTTCCGAAAGGAGTCGGGAATTTTCCTATAATTACATTTTTTATCGTGGCACGGGGATAAAATTCGAGTCTTGCAGATGTGACATATAATCCTGGAGTTGTTCTGTTTATATTGATACTGTTTTTTTCTAAGGCATGTCCTTTTGCTGTTCCCGGGAAATAGTCATAATCAAAATCACTGACAGGTTTTGTTTCAGCATCAGGCACAAGTCTGCCCGGAACATTAAAAATATTATTCCTTGTCATGCAGTTGGGATCTCTGCCGATTACACTGAAAGCTCCTTCGGGTTGAAGGGCAGTATTATGGAAGATGATCCTTCTGCCTCCCCCAAATTCTCCCCTGTCACCTGTTTTAAAAAGTGATCCCCCATTGGTGTCTCTGTGTTGCCTGCGGCTTTCTCCCATAACGTTCCTGAACATATATACCGGCCCCATCGAGACGCATGCAGTGGCAATAGCCATAGTATACAGGTTGATATAATTCCCCCATATCCGGACATTCATATTGGCACCTTCCGATTCAATGGCATCATCCCAAACATTCGTCAGAATATTGCCATAGATATCCGAATCCTTGTTCATGTTTCCAACGCGTGAGAAATTAGCGCCTCCGCCAATAGCATCGTTAAATCCATGATCTTCGGTGGATACGATATCGTTGTACCGGATAACATTACCCCCTTTGCTCTGCATGACTGTGATACCCTGCGGACCAGCCGGGTGCCCGTCCTCCCAGTCATTCGATGCACCCCTTGGTTCTTCAATCAGGTTTCTCTGGATAGTAAGGTTCCAGGTACCATTTTCTGCAAAAATACCACTATCCATGTTTCCGGTCCGGTTACCATAGGAAATCGGACCTCCCAGCCTTCCCCAGAAAGTAATATAGCATTGCTCGACAACAATATCGTGCCTGTCTCTCCTGATCCTTATACCATTGGCTTTTGCATTTCGTATTTCAACACCCCGGATGATAACATAATCAGCATCAATCTCAATTCCATTATCATATACATTCTTCAGGTTTAAGACTGATTTGGAATTAGCAGGAACCATCACAAGATGATATGCTTCAGGGGTACCTGATTCAGTTATAATGACCGCCTTATCTGTTTCACCTTCAGGTAAAACGGTAATTTTCCCAACCGGGAAATTATCATTCCTGGTTCTGAATTTTATCTGTGATTTTGAAGAAGATGTTGACAGCTCTGCTTCATAATCAGAATCAGGCATTAAATTTATTATACTCCCGCGGTATTCCCCGTCGAGTGAATCGTAAACCAGATCAAGCCCATTTTTCCAGGAACCGCTATTGGCTTTTCTATACCGGATCCTGCATGCACCAGCCTCGGGCGTCTTCCAGTATACACTTGCACATTCGTATGTGGCAACTGCATAAGGATTTGGACTTTCACTTGCCGGAGCCTGGCTGAAACCGGCATTGACCATAAAGAAGGCAATTAATAAGCTGCCGAATAATTTAATTGATTTCATTTTCCTGTTTCCCGTTATTTTACTGAAATACCTGTTAATTATGTCTTCTTTGAAAACTGATTTTCGAATGATGATGAACGATTTATGATTTCAGGATAAAGAATAACATTGATTAACTCTATCTTTACAATAAGGTTTTTATTCTTAATAAAATATTTAAAGATAAAAATATTAATAATTGCCGGAATCCTGTGAACAGACAACATATAAAAGCTGATATTTGACTTCATTTCAGGATAAATCAATTATATGGATCGCAAATAATTAACTATGGAAAAAACAGGTATTAATAAAATGAAAAAAAACGGGATTACGATTCCTCTGATACTGATCTTTTTTACGGCAATTGCATCCGGACAATCGATCAATGTGCAGAACATTAAGAAAATAAGATTAAAAATGTACCCTGCGGAAGGTTTGGTATGGAAAGGGCAGTCGACGCAGAATACAAACTGGAACAAGATCACCGAAACACCCGACGGAAGGATATGGTTTTGCGGCGGCGATCACTGGGGGAGCGACGGAGTACCCGGCGGATGGGATCAGAGTGAACGTTATGAGAGACCATGGGGCTTTGGCAATACAGCTATTTGTTATTATGATCCAAAACTTGATAAGGTCTTTTACGAGGTGGAACTTGACCGGTCAAGTGCTATTTATTCCAATGCAGAAACTCCGGGCCATGGTAAAATCCATGGTAACATAGCCTCAGATTCGAAAGGATTTTTATATTTCGGCGGGTACATGGGATCTTCTTACAGGCATGAATACACTCGTGCCTATTATCCGAAAAGCTATGTTGGCGGAGCGATTATAAAATATGATCCTGCTACAAAAAATATTGATTATTACGGTATTCCTGTTCCATATGGCGCCACTGTGGGCTTATATTATGATGAAGTAAGAAATACTGTTTATGGAATTACCCCGGACAGGGCTAAATTCTGGCGTGTGAATTTAACTACAATGGAGCTCAACCGTTACGAATCTATTGCCAGGATGAGCCGGCTGGAAGACCGGGTGCGTGAAATGATCCTCGATAAAAAAGGTTATTGTTATTTTGCCAATGATATAGGAGGATTAACCAAATACGACCCTGACAATGAAAAGTTTACAGATATCAATGTTTTGCTGCCGGGGAAATTAATGGATTTCCGTGCTTCAGTGGTTTCATCCGACAATATCATTTATTGTATTTCCACCGATGGATTTGTGTGGAGCTTCAATCCGCAGACTAACAAACTGACGGATCTCGGACATGTCCTTGGCATACCGGATCAGCCTCATTATACACCAAATATTGCATTGGATGAGGAGTGGGGAAGATTGTATTTCCTGGCCGGAAACCATGGAGGCAAGTTGCTGGAAGAAGCTATTGGAATGTTAACCGTTCTGGATCTGAAAACAAAAAAATACCACTGGATTGGTTCTGTTGAAGGAATAGAAGGTTGCTTTGGTGCTGTTTGCAGTAAAAGTCATTCTGTTTATTTCAGTTGTTTCGGTAATCTCTACAGGGGCAACGAAATCGAAAAAGATAAAAATGGCCGACCGGTTACAAGACCTTATCTGATAAGATATAATCCTCCCCGGATTCTTAATTCAGCAGAATAAATATTCTTTACTTTAATGGAGAAATAATAATGAAAACAATTAAAGGAAAACCATCAGGAAGGGAAAAGATTCGGTTTTTCACATGTTTATACAGTGTGATAATTTTACTTTTTATTAATCCTGCCCCGTCTGATGCACAGAGGGATGGTGGATTACCAAAAAGTTCAATATCAAAAAGATTGCTGATTTCGAATGGTCCTCAAGGACCCATCCAGGGAGGTGAAAGTGCAGTCACCGATATGATCCTGATGCAGGATGGCTGGGTATACGGAAGCACAAAAGCTACATGGGGTGGAGAAAATTGTCATCTTTTCCGCACTGACGGAGAAAAGGTCGAACATGTCCTTAATATTACAGATAAATTTCCCGGACAGACAGCAATTACTGATCTTTTTGCAGGACAGGACAACCTGCTTTATGGAGGCACATCAACATATGATGAAGTGTTTGATGACAAGGGCAGTAAATATGATGGAGGTCATCTTTTCAGTTTCGATCCTTTATCAAAAAAAATTGAGGATTTTGGAATTGCCGCTGCCGGACAGGGGATCAATTGTATTTCGGCCGACCTTACAAGGGGAATTATTTACGGGATCTCCTACCCTGCCGGCCATCTTTTCTCATTTAATCTGAAAACCAAAACAATAAAGGACTTTGGAGAGATAATGACACCCTGGAAGATTAAAGACCTTGGACGGGTCTCCTGGAGAGGAGTTCCCAAAGTGCTGATGATTGATGATGCGGGTACTATATATTTTTCAACATACTTCCGAAAGGATATCGGCGTATCTACGCAGGAAATCATGAAAGGAGGTGCCACTTCATATTCTTCCAATGAAGGTGGACGCATTTACAGACTTGCATCTGGAGATGATAAGCCTGTATATACAGGTTCTGTAGTACCCACACAGAAAGGAATGGATTCAGATCCGCTTTATGAAAACGGTATTGCCTCAGCCATCCGTGCAGCAGATGGAGGGTTCTGGTGCGGTTCGATAAACGACGGGTTTCTGTTCAAATTTCATCCCTCCACATCAACTATAATAAATAAGGGAAAATCCTTCCAGTACTGGAACCTGAAATCTCTTGCCTATGGAGGTGATGGCAGGCTTTACATGTTGGGTGGAAGAGATGAAGACAATTCATGGCTTCTCTGCTATGACACTTTGACAGGGTCTATGGAGTGTCTCGGATGGCCTGATAATACAACACAGTGCAATGTAATTTGTGCAGATAAATCCGGAAGGATCCTGATTGCAGAAAACCTGCGTCATTCCTTTATCTGGGTCTATGAATCTTCCAGATAGACATTGCGGAATTACTCCGGCATGTATCTTTTTTCATGTTTGTCCTCATTCCCCCGGAGCCCTGTAAAGCTCAATATTTGAAATGACCGGACAGGCTTTTGCACTCCTGATGGTTACTCTTATCCCGGAGGTCCTGACTACCGGAAATTTCCTTATTATCTTATAACCTACTGTTGTGCCATCGATCAGTTGCTTCCACTCTCCTCCTGTAAAAGCTTCAACAGTGAACTCCTGAATCCTCTGCCCAAGTTTAATATATTCCTGAATAAGTATCCTGTTTACTTCTGTCTCTGAACCAAGGTTAATTGTTATATCTGCCGCTGTCTGATTGTCCTTTGCTGCCCAATATGTTTCAGGATTTCTGTCAATTGCATTTATTGCTCTGTATTCTTTTCCGCGCGAAGCTGATGCTGAAGCTTTATTCCCATATGCAAGCTCGGTACCGAATTCCTTTTCTCTCAGGTCCCGGAAAGCAAGAAGTGATTCAACATCATTTTCATGCAGCAATCCTCTGTTATCCGGAGGAACATTTAACAGGAGGTTACAATTCCTTCCAACTGATGCATAATACAGATCCATAAGGTTTTCGGGTGACCTGACCAGTGAATCCTGGCTTCGATGCCAGAACCAGCCGCGGCGTATTGAAACATCTACTTCCGCAGGTACCCAATAGTTGCCGT
>Ga0079037_100000487_pt1 | contig 18084 bp, 11 predicted proteins | sample Mud3Dept4metaG_FD_71479 | JGI IMG/M metagenome (GOLD analysis project Ga0079037, IMG submission 71479) | Freshwater wetland microbial communities from Ohio, USA, analyzing the effect of biotic and abiotic controls - Mud 3 Core 4 Depth 4 metaG | ecosystem: Environmental > Aquatic > Freshwater >... | reverse complement strand
CCAGACCGGCTTATGGACATCAGGACACGCGGCCATGGGCAGATAGTGAAAGTTCTTTATTCCCGCCCTTTGAAGTTCAGCGAAGAACTGTCCCTTCTGGATGGTAAAAAAGAAGTCATAGTATCCGGCAATGTTTTTCCAGTATTCCATGAACCGGAAATCCTCCACAAACCAGTACGCTGTGGTCACTTTTTTCCGCCGGAGATAATCAAGGCATTCTGCAGTGAGCGGCGCCTGGGCAAGCGCAAGGACCAGGTCGGGCCTGAAGGTTTCACACCGTGCTGTCACCGCTTCAGAAATAAATGAAGACAGGTGTTGCAACATATTATTATATTTCTGTTTATTGTTCGATATGTCCTTTGCATAAAAGAGTGCGCTGTCAAAACGGCTGTTGTCGATTAATTCCACGGTATGCCCCATTTTAATAAGGGAAGAAGAACAATACCTTGCAACAGGGAGCGACCCTCCATAGATTGGGCTTACTACAAGTATCCTGAGTCCCCGTCGAATTGCCTCACGGGACCTCAATCTGGCCTGTATATCATCAAAAAATTCATGGTTCAGTGTCACAGACGGTTTATGATGCAGAACCGTGAAGCTGTGATTAACTGCAGGGAGACTGAAGTCCGTTATTATTTTTATACGTGAGACAATGGGCGTTAAGTCTACTGTTTCAAAGGCTTTCCTCAAAACATCCATCGCTGGATCAATGACAGTGACCGGCATGTCCGTAACCCTGCAAAGTTCCAGCAGGTGATATCCGAGACCAAAACCAAGGACATACAGGGTTTCAGCTTTACTTATCTCTCCCTCATAATATTTGACCCAGGCCTCTGCCTCTTTAACAGGGTCATATAAACTGTGAAGACTGATATTTTTTACCCGCAAAGAAGGTACGTTCTTTTTTGTGTTGACAACTTCAACATGAGATGTCCCGCTCCAGCTGCTTAAAGTATCTGCAAGTTCGCGATCATTATGTCTTAGTCCTGAGATGTTGTTTTCAAAAATCATATGTCTTTACCGGAAACAATACTCCCGTCATAAAATAAACCTTATCGGTAATAAAGCAAATCCCTTGCCAATTTCCGGGAAGATGGCTTTGAGTTAATAAGTGGTTTATTTTTAATGTGTTATGATATAGGGACTGCTTCCATGATTTTGATCGGTAGTATGTTAAGTCAATTCGTTGACGTAAATGCAGGTATCCAGTTCTGTGACTTTTGTGCTATACAATCAAGCACGGCAGGCATTTGTAAGGTGAACGGCCGTTCGCCCCTACCACCCGATCACTTAAATCTCTTCTTCATGGATTCAATCAAACTACTCAGCCTGTGTTTATATGTGTGCTCCTTTATTACCCTGTCCCTGCATCGCCGCGCAACCGCCTGCCGATCATCGGGATGTTTCATATAAAACCTGACAAGATCCGGAATCTCATCCCTGTTCTTATAAATAATAATTTCCTTTCCGACATCAAACAGTCCGTACAGGGCCTCCTGGTGATCTGTCAGGATGAATGAGCCGCACGCAGGCACATCAAATACCCGCTGATTGACCGCCTCACTCATCTGCCTGCTTGTAGCGTTAAAATTTATCCTGCAGGAGTTATAAAGAAAGGGCAGTTCCTTATAGTAATTCAGCGGTGGAAACAACTGAAAGACCCGTTCCCTTAACAGCTCCTTCCATGAGTTGTCTCCATAAATGCTTACATTAAATTCCCTGAGCATCTGCACGCGTGACAAGCGGTAAAGCAGTGTTGCCCTCCATAAGACCGCTGCCTCGAGGTCCATCTTTTCTTTCCTGGACAGGAGCGCGATTTTCTCCCTCTCCGCTTCATGAATTACTTTCATAATGTCCCCCTGCAGGGTCGCCGAATGGGCAACATGTTCCGCTGCCTCCTCAACTATCGGATGAAAGTCCGGACCGACTTTTTCCATCCATTCTTTGACCGGTCTAACCATTGAATTTCCCACAAAGCTTATATCACAGGAATATTTATCGAGCTTTTTTTTATGCTTCACAGCAGTCAGCGGTTTAAACAGACTTTCATCCGTTCCAAGCGGCAGATATCCGACCGAATCAAACCCCATGGCCTCCATATCTTTCATATAGGATTTGTCCCAGAGGAAAAGAGACATCCATGGAGAAACATTTTTATCAAATGGCTGGACAATAAGATTTGGACTATCCACAAACCATGAGGCAACCGGCATTTCAATTGACCTGAAAAGCTCCGTCAATACTCCATCTTCATCAAAACCAAGGTGGTTCATCGTTAGCAGAAAATCCGGTTTGAAATTCACGATCGCATCTATAAAATTCGAAACTATTGTATCTCCATTTCCTTTTGTTTCGACCGTCACCCGTAAGACCTCGTGCCCGAGAGACTCCAATGCCTTCTCCGCCTCCCTGACCAAGAAATACCCCGTGTCAATCATGACGACTTTCTGTTTTTGCAATTGAAATTTTGAATACCTGAGCCTCTCCCACAGTTTTATCGACACTGTTCTGTTAAGCGACTCGATAATAGGTCTGTAATAGCTTTCATATGCGGACACCGCGGAACTCAGGGCAAATTGGGTCAGTGGCCCCAATCCTCTCTTCATTTGACGTTCCGTCACTTCTCTCAAAACATCGGCGGGCGTAAGACCTGCGAAAATCACCACCCGATTATTCAGTTCCGGCCCGTGTTCTTTGGCCAGTTCATGAATTTCCGGGGAGGCTTCTATTACAATAATTTCAGTCTCCGGGAATTTTGCGGCAAGTTGGGCAACATGATATCCAAGACCGAGACCTAAAACGACCAGAAGGCCTTTTCCGTCAAACGCAAATGCGCCGGCAATTTTCGCTGCCTCCGCCTCCGGATCATAGATGCTGTGAATGGTCTTTTCACAACCGTTCTCACCATTGACCTTCAGGGAATAATTTCCGGCCCTCGTTTCTATTAAAGTGAAATGGTGCACTCTCTAAACCCTGCTAAGTTCCGCTGCCACTTTTAAGTCTTCATAAAGACGGTCAGCCTCTTGCCTGCAAAAAACAGCTTTCTTTGTCTTATTCAGCGCCTTATAGCACAGGCTCAGGCATTTATAGATCATTGCTTCCTGCTCTGCCGACAGGGTCACTCTTTCAGCTATCAGTTGTTCAAGCGCCTCAGCGGCTTTTTTATACTTGCCCTGCGGTATACAGGCCATAGCAAGCCACATGAAATAAAGGGACTCGTCTTCGACGGGGAAAATGTGATCATCATCGTAATATTTCCTCTTTTCAATCCCTTTTTCAAATGTGACTTCCGCCAGAACATACTCATTTTGATTGAAATAAAAATTCCCCGCTGCGTAATATGGGCCTGGATGTGCATCCAGGAGGCTTGATGATTTTTCGATGCATTTTGAAAATGACTCATGGTCACCGCAGCCGCTATGCCAGTAACTCTCAAGCAAAAGCTCATATGCCCTGTTCTTGTTTATCATGCCGTCAATATTAATATCGTTTCTTTCCGCATACCTGCTAAACCAGCCCTCCCCCTCGTGCCTGCTTATCACATCATTAATTCCGCGGGCAAAATAATAATTCAAAAGGTTGCTGTAACACTTGTCCAAAAGCGACATCCCGGCATACCTGTAATTCTTGAGAATGTCTTCCGGCATATCTTCAAGCGTCCGGACTATCTCCGCCGCGCTCTCAATTAAAGTTTGCTTACCGATTAAATGATGCAGGCACTCTTTTTTTGCCTTGTCCGGGTACCATATATTCGGATGCATGTATGCCATAATTGCATACTGCCGGCCGACTGAAATCTGCCGGTCCATAAACGCCGCGAAATTGATTTCAGGGCTGCAGGTCACGACCGGCTTCCGGCTGTACACTACTCTGTGTCCTTTCAACGCAAACCTTGAGCCGAACTCCATACTCTCCCATCCGTCCTGCAGTGTTTCATCAAACAACCCTATTTCATTGAACAGCTTTCTGTGCAATGAAATATTGGGCAGATAGAAGTGTCCCGCATTTTCAGGATTGCTTATATCGCTGTAGTTGTATACAAGCGGTGACGCAAACGGCAGTTTGGGGTTCTTTGAGAGGAATTTACTGAACGGAGAAGAATCGTCTATCCCGGATACGGTAATGTGCCCCAATACCGCGATGTCCTTCCCCGCATATTTCAAATGCGTCTTTAAATGTTCACTTATCAGGTCTTCATCAACAACTGTTTCCTGCGAAACAAAGAGTATATATTCGCCGGAGGCCTCTCTAATTCCCGCATTTAATGCCGCCGAAAGTGTTTTGCCCTGTAGTACAATGTATTTAAAAGCGCACGGCGCTTCTATACTGCTCAGCATATGAATTGTAGTGCTGTCAGATCCTTCATATACTACTACAATCTCGATATTTTCATAATTGATATTTTTTTGTCTAAACAGGGAATTCAGACATTCCGGCAATCCTGTTACGTTTCCCAATACGGGAATAATTACGCTTGCTTTCCTGTCCGAAGTTCTTTTAAACGCAATGGGATCCTTGACCTTCAATCCTTTGCGCATATAAATGACAAGTGTGTCCAGGGCCACAGCAGTTTTATCCGCAGCCGTCAGATCATCTAAAATGCCCTTCAGATCCTTACGTTCGCTTTCCGCAGCTAACACTCGTTTAAAAATCAGGCATGGCGCTTCAATTATATTAGCCGGTTTATTTTGTCCTTTGTATTGTTCATGTATCTTATAGGCGTCTTTTTCAAATTCATATACCGATTCATACAGAAATCCGGAAGCCCCGGCAGTAATGAGTCCTGTTCCGGTATTATTTCTTAGATGTGCCGTCAATCTCCTGTCCCATTGCGGACAGACGATCACGCTGTCTTCGACAATGGCGACATACTCGCTTTGACACTTTCTTATAATCCCGGTAATAAATTTATCACGCTCCGAAGCATTATCGTATTTAAAATAGTATCTCGCTTTCCTTTCCATTTCTTTATCAAATCCATGACACTTTTTATTGTTCAGTGCTACAATGACATTTGATAATTCAGGATCTGAATATTTAAACAGCTTATCAAGCGATAATCTCGATATATCATGATTGTTATTAAGAATAAATATTACAGTCACTGCTGACTTTGTTAGGCGCAGCATTTCATCCGGCAATGATCCCTGGAGCATTCTGAACCTGTCCGGCCTGTTTTTCAACGGAGCAGGACACTTATTGATAATCATGAACAGGACTTCTATAAATCTGCTTGCATCCCCTGATTCAGGTAATGTCTTTATATTTAAATATGGATGTTCTTCTGAAAGTTTTTTCGCTTTATCAGGAAAGGCAATTACCATATCGGCTTCATGATAACCATATGCCTTATCCGGATTTTCATGTTCTGCTGCAAGGTTTGACTCATCGGCCTTTATCACCAAGGCGCTCTTGGGAGAAAATTCGCGGACCACAGGTATATAGCAGGATGAAATTCCGGATGATCCAAGCAGGATAACATTAAATTCATGATGGGCAAACAGGGTCTTAACAGAGACTGAAGAAGCGAACTGGCTTGTAACCGAAGCATCTAAAGATGCCTGTTCCATTAAACCGTCTTCGTCGTAGAAAACAATTACACCCAGTCTCCTCAAATGCTCAACGTATTTCCCCTTCTCAGCACCCCTTCTCGCGACAAAGGTGACCTTGTGGGTTTCGGCCAAAGCCCTTATTATCAGATACAGCCCGTCATGAGGCACAGAATCAAACGCCGGAATATTCCCGGCGATTATTAAAATGGACTTCTCCGTATTTTCTTTTTTGCCGTTGCCGCTGTGTGATATATTGTTTGAATCATCCGGCCTCTCATTAGCCTCCCAATCTGCTGCAATGACCACGGTATCCTTTAGATCTTCGTATGCAAATCCCCATCGATTGTCATTAAAGATAATGGGCTGCCCTTTCGCATTCATCTCAGACGTCCATCCCTCAAACTGCGAAAGCTTCAATACGGGAATTTTTTCTGTCTTTTTCTCTTGTTCAAGCTTGCTTGCGTTTTCAGCTATCCAGGCACCGCCATGTTCTAAATGATATAGCCGCATAGGTTCCCTGAGTATTTCCTGCCGTATCCCCGCATAATAAGAAATAATGAGCATGAGAGAGTCCAAATGGGGCGAGTACATATCAAACTCCGGATAGCCGTTTAATCTGTGCCAGTCCGCCGTGGACATAAGTGTAAAATCTCCGCAGGCGTTAAAATGCAGGTTGGTCAGCACTACATCTATGTGGCCGTAGCTTGGATAATATCGTCCCGTCAACTTCTGGTGCGTGCCCTCCCTGCAATTAATCCTGATTATATTTTCCAGGCAATAATCAAGCTGTTCGTCAATTGTTGCCTGCAAAGGCACGTCTTCCGATACATCCGTCCTGTCAATCCGGTATGAGACACCTTCCCTTAATTCACCGTTTGCCAAAAACTGCATGAGTTCATCATTGAACAGGACATCAATGTTTGTTGCAAGTATAAACCTGCCGCGCGCCCTCCTCATCCCGACGTTCTTTGCGATCATCTGGTACAGCGGAAGCTTGTGGGCATACTTATATCGATTATGTATTTCAGGGGGCACTTCAATGATTCTGACAGTGCAGAAACCGCTGTTGTCAGGCCATGTAAGCGCTTGAGATAAGCCGGGTTTCCCCGATGGAGGGTTCCACTCCACAATAATCAATTCCGCTTTGAGCTTGTGTCTGTCACATTGAGTAATTAATCCGTTTACAAATATCTGCATCCTTCGCATGAAACCGCCGCCGTGGTCGTCGTTACGCGCTGTGACGACGATGCTCAGCTTAATGTCCTTACTTAGGTGCATTCTGTCCTCTTATTATTTTTTCATATCCAGTTTCGACAATATAGGCAACGCTTTATCAAAGCGGCCAAGCTCGGCCTTTATCATCCTTGAAGCAATCGCGGTTTTCCCCATCCCTATGTATTTGTTGATCCTCGGTATAATGCGTATCAATTCAGAGTTGGACACCGTCTCCTCAAGAAACGACACCCCCATTATTCTGACAGTTGCGTCCGGCAACTGGCTGTGGTTAAGCAGCTTCGGATTAATCCATGTCTGAACGCCGTCCTGAAAATATATGTCCCCGTATTGCGTTGAACTTGTACCGCCGCATGGGAAGTCGTATATCGGAACCCAGCCCATCCTGCAGAACAGGGAGCGAAGCCCCTTTTCCACCTGAAGGCTATGTGTCCCGATATGGACTTTTTTCACCTTCCTGTCCAGCTCGGCTGACGCGGCTGAAAGTACCGACAGTTCCGCCCCCTGTACATCGAGGTCGATCAGATCCACTGAGTCCAGCGGGTCCAGTAATGTACTGAGACTAACAGACCTGACTTCTTTTATTGAGAATGGCTCTGTCATTTCCTCCGCTATTGCCTGGCCATAACATTCGTCCGGACTGCCTGTATGAAACCTCACTTTCCCGTCCCTGTCTGAGACGGCAGCCTCAATAAGCTGATGGCTGCCAGGGTCAATGCCGTTGTCCACAAAGTGCTGTATCATCCACCTGTAATGATCAGGTTCCGCCTCAACGCCGATAAGCAGACAAGGGACATGATTTATTTTTTCAAGGGCGGTTGCCGCCCTGATCAGCCACCTCCCCCACCCGGCCCCCAACTCGATCATCACAAACCTTCCGCTCGCTTGGCAGGCAGCCTCAAGCACATCTGTCCATTCGAAGTACTGCTCGTCATAATCAGGATAAGAAGAAGGGTCGTAATTCTCCATGTGCTTGAAAAAGGTCTCTCTTGTCCGGATGCCGAGAAAATCATGCAGCCAGCCCTTGGCCGGCTTGTCCCCCGAGCACTTAAAAAGACTGAAAGCCGCATGATGGTCTGATACGGTATCAGATTCTTCTTTGTTGTTCAATTCGATCTTGTTCTGTGTGTCCTCCCGATTTATACTATATCTGCTTGATGTTGTGTTTCTGGTCTTTCGGCCGCCTACCACAAAAAATCCAGGAAAATATTTTTTCTCAAAGATAAGCCTTCTGCGCCCAAGTTCATACTGTTCATGCTCCGTCTCAACAAGCCTGTCCCAATCCGGGTTCTCACTAAACTGATCCAAACTCGTATTTAACGGCTGAATGCCGCATTCACCGAACCATTCCAGGACTTCCTTCAATGTCCACTGCGTCTCGTGGGGATGCAGGCACTGGTCCCTGTACCAGGATCTGAGAAATACCTCGCTGAAGGACCTGTTATGCAAGCCCTTCCATAGCTCAAACCCTTCCTGATCGATGGCCGCTTTTAGAGTTTGGCTCTCTTCTGACAGCAAACGCTCCCGTATCGGACGGAACATTTCAAGCAATGCCTTTCTTCCGTGCCTGTGGTAAAGTCCTATATGCAAATACCCTCCGCTCTTCAACATGGAAGCGGCTGTCCTGAATCCTTCGTAACAGTCCCTTGTGTGATGCAGGACGCCGAGTGAGTTGACGACGTCAAATTTATTATTGACAATATTGGGAAGCTCAAACAGGTCCTGGCATATAATTCGGACTTTTTCAGAGACACCTAATATTTCTGAGACCGCCCGGGCCTGTTCGACTGCCTTTAGACAGCTATCAATCCCTAGCACGTTCACTCCGTACCAGTATGCGGCAGTGTTGCTGAACCATCCAGTGCCGCAGCCGATTTCAAGCATGTCGATACCCCGACTTCCTGAAAGCAGGCTTGCAAGGGGCGGATAAGCCTCAATCTGATTCACGCTGCGGATTGTCGCAACCTGCTCAGAAGCACTTTCCTCATAATTGAAAGGCGTATCTTCATAGAAATTTTTTACGGCTTCATCGATCAATGACATGGCGTTTACCAAAGCGGATATATGTTTTTTCTCAGGTCCTCATAATCTCTATCACAATTACCGACAGGGACAACATCTTTCCCTGTAATGCCGAAGGCCTCAGGAGAAGATACCGGATTGACGGTCTCAATAAAAAACTTGTCCGTCCTTTTCTGCAGAAAGTCCTTTAATGGTTCCTCAATAGCACTGCCGATATATCTTCCGATTTTTTGATATACGGATGGCCTCGGGTGACAGACGTCGTAGAAATCTTCCGGGATGTTCTCATAACTGCTCGGCAGCATATATGAATGAAGGTCGATCAGGACATGTCCCCGTTCAGAACAAAATCTTCTGAGAAAATCATTATATCTCTGTACCCCGTCAACAATCTTAGTAATGTTCTCAAGTGTCGGCTCAATATTGCACCAGAAATTAAAATATCTTTTATTAAGGCTGTCGAGGTTGTATTCGAAATAATTGGCATAATCGTTTCTTGGGCTGTCGGTACAAATCAGGGAATCTAACCCCTTCACCCTGCATTCTTCGGTCAGACACGTGGCCAATGTGCAGAAGGCAAGGACATGGTCTCCTGCAAACTCTTCCAGTTTCGCTTTCCAGTATTTCTCTCCTGTCTCGTTGTATATGATATTGTGCCATCCCGTGTAAGCTACTACGCAGGCAAAGTTCACACGTTGAGAAAGTTCCCTGTATCTCGCCAGAATCGCGTCCAGATTATAACCTTCAACAGCAGCATTAAGCGGCTGACATCCTCTAATATTCAGATGTCGGGACCAGCTGTCCTCCGAAAAGCTTGCTCCGAAGGTAGCGCTGTCACCAAAAAACCCGACAATCGGAATGCCGGTCTCCGGATCATTTCCTTTGCAGCCAAGGGCATTAATCCTGATAATGCGCTGTCCGCCTGACCATATCTCCGTATCGGGTATCAACCGCCCGGTATTCTGGTCCATATAAAGATTCTGCCAGTCTGAATACCTGTTAAAGGCATTAATACTTTCGAGTTCTATCCTTCTGGTAATTTTCATGTTCCCTTCTTTCTTCTCAGTGATGGTATGTTTGCGGGCATTTCGTATGCCTTTCCCGGCCAGAAACTTTTCCACCTCCAGAAATTTTCCGTAATTTTTCAATTCATAACCTTTTTGAATGATTTCTTCATTAATGAATTTAACAACTGATTCCGCGCCGAGAAATTTTGATTTACCAGCGCAGAGCGCGTCAAACCTGTCAGCTTCATTCATCACCCCGTTTATATTGAATGTCAGCATCACATCGCCGAGACAATTGCCTATTCCGCAATTGGTCCTTGATCTGTCGCCGGTCGCAAAAAATGTCTTGTTTATATTTATTGGGAATTGACTGCCGTGACAGCATGGGATAACCTCATCATTGGCCTTCATATTGTAAAAAATATAGTCCTGTCCCGCCCTGCATGACAGCCCTTTCGACAATACCCCGTCAAACAACTGCAGGCCAAAGGTGTTAAGAGTGACCATATCCAGCAGTTCCACTGATTCTTCGATTGTATAATCTCCGGGCATTCTCTTTCCGAGCCAGTTGCCGTATATTATGGTTACGGCGGCGCCGATGCCCTTATCCATAAGCTTTATCATGTTCTGCTTTATTTGGGGCAGCATCTCGGGGACACCTACATATTTAACAAAATTACTTATCCCTCTTTCCTGAAGAAGGGCCACCCTTTCCATTATGTATTCCAATTTGATATCACACACAAGGTGATGGCTGATATTCCAGTAACACATGGACTCAGCACTCCAGTAAGACAGGTAATCTTCCAGCTTTTTGACCGGTATGCACAGGTTAGTGTCAAAGGAAATCTTGTGTCCGTATCCGGAGGCAAAATTAACGAATTCCCTCATGCCCGGGAGTATAAGCGGTTCTCCTCCGCTGATAAACAGATGGGTCGGGGGTATATAACTGATGAATTCGAGTAGTGTCTTGTCCTGTAACAAGTCTGTTGATATTGTATTCGTCCTTACATCCGACTGGGAACAGTATGAGCATTTAATATTACATGCGGTAGACGGCGTAAAACAAAACCACGGCATATCCACGAGTTCACTCATGTGCATTTAAATGCCCTTCACCTTTGCCACCGCCATCGTATGCCATCCTACCCGCCTCTCAAGCCATCGGAATATCGGCTTCGGCATCCACCGGAAATACCAGACCTGTTCATATTCATAGTTGACGTATTTATCGATCCTGTATGGGAAGATGTGGTCTTTATATATTTTCACTACATCATATCCCTTCATAAGTTCACGGAAACCATTAAAAGAATAATAATATGTTACAGGGCATCCGGTCTGCGCCTCGGAATAAGTCCTGACCAGTTCGTCCGCCTTCCAGAACGCTCCCTTGCCGTAATTCATAATTATCCAGAAGACCTTCCAGCACCATTTTGAATACAGCATGATCCTGATCTCCGTTCCAGAAGTGCAGTATTTTTTTATCTCCTCAAATACCTTTTCAGGATGCGGCGTGTGATGGATGACGCCGAAGGAGTAAATCAGATCATATTTCTCTACAGGCACGATAGAGCTTAACTCCTCCGAATTGCCGCAGTAAAAGCGCGCATTCAGACCGTATACCTCAAACCTTCTTTTGCATAACCCGAGACTCTCGCTCGATAAGTCAATCACCGTCAGGTCTGCACCAGCCCTTGCGAAATTGATCGAATCAGTCCCCATGCCGCAGCCGATTTCCAGGACTTTTTTACCCTTCCACTTATGAAACTCCGCAAATTCCGGAATGTGTGGCTCGACAAAGTATTTCCGTTTCTCAACTTCATCAAAATACGTCTGCGTACCTACAGGCTGTGTAGAATGTCTGATATTGCAGGGCCGTTTGTTCCAGTAATCACGCACAAGCTGTACAGTGCTCATAGTCAAATCTCCCAACTGAAATGTATTTTACTTTAGCGCCCAGCCTTGAAGGGTCAAGTATCCGCCAGCAGTCAATGACGACTGTCGGATCGTTAGTTATGTAACTGTCGTCTATTTTTCTGAATTCATCGGTCATGGTCGTAACTATGCAGACGGATGATTTTGAAAGGCAGTCTTTGACAGAAGCTGAATAAATTATGCGGTCGCCGAAAATCACTTTCGTATTAGCAGCGGCCAATTCATCGTAAACCATGACCTTCAGATTTCTTTTAAGCAATTCTTCAACAAGCTTAATGCCCGGTGACTCTTCGATTACAGGGGTGTTGGGTTTATAGGCAAGGCCCAGCACGGACACTATGCCGTCATTAGCGGCTGATATATGGTCCAGCACGAGATCAACGAGATGCTTCACCTGGAAACCGTTGACCTCATCGGTTGCCCTTGCGAGCTTTGCGTCCACACCGTATTTGGCGGCAAAAACGGCAAACGCGCGGTTGTCGCGCGGGAAACACGGGCCGCCGTATCCAAGACCGCCCTTCAGATAATAGGGAGATATTCTCTTGTCCGCACCCAGGGCCTTTGATATATCATCTACATCGGCGCCGGGTATCTTTTCACAAATGTTGGCAAGGGTGTTTGCATAGCTTATCTTCATGGTGACATATGAGTTGAGACTGATCTTCGTTATCTCGGCGCTGATAATGGACATCCTTGCAAAATATGGTTTATTCTCACATACCTTTTCGTATATTCTTTGCAGTATTTCTCCTGCATATTCACTGCTCTCACCGATGAGCAGCATATCAGGATTTAAAAAGTTTGTGATTACGCTGCCGAGAGCGATGAATTCAGGGTTGTAGCAGACGCCAAAACCCTGCTTCAGTTTTCTGCCCGAAACCCGCTCTATCAGCGGTATAAGTATTTCATCTGTTGCTCCCGGAGATACGGTGGAGGTGATGACAAAAAGATGATATGCCTTTCCGCTTTTTTTCAGAGCGGCAGCCAGATTCTCAAGTGCGGAAAGCAGATAGTCATTTGAGAAATTTCCGTCTTCCCTGCTTGGCGTCGGGACTATTAAAAATGTCACATCCGAACCGTTGATCGCAGTGTCATAATCCTGCGTCGCTTTTAATCTGTCTCCTGCGTAGGTTATTAATTCCTGCAGTCTCGGCTCATGAACAGGCGCCTTGCCTTTATTTATGTCATCAACGAAATTATTGTTCAGATCAACACCGATAACCTCAAAGCCTTTCGCGGCAAAACATGCGGCTGAGCAGGCCCCAAGTTTACCGAGACCTATTACGGATATTTTTATCATGAATAACCCTCCGAAAACATATTAAACTTTGATATCTTCAATCTCAGGCAGCCCCATCTCTTTACGGCTGAAGACCCTGGGCCAGTTACGTTTGTAATGCGTTTTCTGCATCTGCCTTGCTACATGAAGAATCTTTACGGAATCATATCCGAGCTGCTCCGACAATTTATGTGACAGGGCAACTGTCTCATCTTCACCCGTTTTTCCGGAATCGAATTTATTCTGCAGCAGGGAGATGATCACCCTGTCAAGGTCCTGATACGGGAGCCCGAGCTGGTCCTGGTCCGTGCCGCCGGGAACTACATCAAGTCCGTCTGTAGGTACAGCTTCAACCGATTCTTTGGGAACTCCTAGCGCCTCCGCAATGGTATATTCCTCAAGCCCTTTCAGAACATATTGAATAGGAGACAAATCTCCGACATCACCGTTTAGTGTCCAGAAACCCATGAAGAGTTCAGAGATATTGTCCGTTGATACGACAATACCTCCCGTAAGCTGAGCTATGTGGTAAAGGGTAATCATGCGGAGCCGTGCCTTTATGTTCCCGGAAGCACGTGGTTTGCGGTGCGGCAAAGACTTCAATAAAGCTGTATCTCCATAATGCTTGAGTATGGCCGGCAGTTGTCCGTGTACCCCTTCCGAAGAGAATAAGTGTCCCATCAGGGCATGATATTCCCTTGTGAGGTCCAGACGCATCCACGGAATCCTGTAGTGGTCAAGAACAATCCTTGCAATACGCTCAGCTTCAATATCAGACTCGCAGGGCATAATAACGCCAATCGGCTTTACGCCTTCAATATCGTTTAGCAATGCAGCTATCACCGAACTGTCAAGACCTTCTGATTTACCGAATACGGCATAGGTAAGATTGTTTTCATGAAAATACTGTTTTATGTGTGCCCTGATATTCCTGATGACCACTCTGGCCTCTTCGAGACTCATTTGATAAGGAATTGCTGTCGTGCATACATCCTCTGTTTGTTTTACAGAGCTGACCATATTACATCTCCTTTAACGTTTGCCTTTAAATAAATTTATGGGTCATGCTGTCATTCAGTATGACCTGCTCATATATCTGGTTATGAGGCTGGTAGGTGCACCTCGGACATTCATTTTCCACGATAATCCTGTCATGCATCTTCCAGTGCGTTTCACTGCCCCAGAGCTTTTGTATGTCATCAACATTTTGAATATTTCTTGCCAGTTCGAGCTTGGCGTCACCGCGCCTGTCACAGCAGACTCCCAGCACAAGGGAGTCAGGCGGAGCATCCTTCCCGGCAGGCGGTTCTATAACGGCGGTCATAAATAGCGCGTAACATTTATCAAAATAATTTGCGCTGCTGAACTGTGAATTGAATTTATGAGTGACGCCATATACACCGAATGATTCATCATTGAGCTCCAGCGCCTTTTCAATCTGCTCATTGAAAACTGACACTTCTTCCTGGCTGAAAACAATCTCCCCGCCGGTCCCGATTTTGTTCCAGGCCGTCCCAGCCGGCCTGAAGTGAATATTCTTGCAACCTGTCCCTTTGGCTAATTTAGCTGCCTCATATATTTCACCTATATTGTTCCTGTACAGGAGGTATTTGTAACTGACGCCATATGCGGCGTGTTTGAATCCCAGCCTGTTGTTGTGTCTCCTGGAATAGTCCACCAAAGTGGTTATATTTTCAATGACTCGTTCAAAGGTATCGCTGTCAGGAGATAATCCCTTCAATTGGTTAAAAGTGCCTGAACTTGCCGCATCAACCGACACCCCGACCCATGTACACTGAGAAAGCGAATCGATATACTTGTGCATCAGGCTTCCGTTTGTTACAATTCCGACCTCTATCTCTTTTTCAATTAATGCGTCAATAAACGGAGCTGTAGCCGGATTCAGAAGCGGTTCTCCTCCGCCTGCGATACAGACTGCTTCAACGCCGGGTTTCCATATAGAACTGCCTTCTCCCCATCGTGGAAGGAAGTCGGCAAGATCAAGCAATATCTTCTCTGACAGCCTGCCCTTTCGTTCCTTTCTTATGAATTCGGCATTGCACCACGCACAATTCAAATTGCATACATTCGTTGGGTCTACGGTAATAAGTATTGGAGGCGGAATAGGTTTGCCACGTTTAATCTTTCGCCACCTTTCAACATGCGCCAGCAGTTTATAGCTGTTAAACGGGTTCCACTGCTTGCTTGGAATCCACTCCTGCGCATTTTTTCTTGAGCCATTTTTACCATTTGACTCATCCTGTAATTCTTTTATCGACAGTAAAGTCTTCATTGAATTGTAGCCTCCAATGCCTTCATATTTAATTGACCATTGTTTTCTTCTCCGAATATCTCTTTATCAAGGACTGCCGTATTCCCTGATTTCAAGTCCACAGATGTATCTTTTACAATGCCTTTGATTTCTTTAAGCGCGCCAGCTATCGTAAATTTCTGCCCGTAACGCAGCTGCTTTATTTTCCTGATGACTTCAATATCCCGCCGGCAATAGCGTCTTTGTCCTCCGGGGGTCTTGGCAGGCCGGAGATATGAATTAAAATCCTTTTCCCAAAACCGTATGGTATGCGCAGGTACTCCGGTAAGCTGACTTACTTCCTGTATAGAAAAAACTATTTTCATCTCCCCCTTACTTCCTTTATTAATTGCAGATTTGATTAATCTGCTATCAAATTTAAAGATTACTTTAAGTTTCAAGAGCAATATCGATGCCAAGTGTAGTGATCTCAAAGACCTGTAGCCATGCATCTAACACATAAATATTATTTAATTGATCAAGGCACATTCTCCGATGGTGTCCCGATAATAAATTCCATTGATTTTCAAAGGGTATCGGGCTTCTGCTTGCGTTAATAAGTTTCCCGTATCAAAAAACAGAGATCCTCAAACGAACAAAGGAATAGTCTTCTTCGCGGGAAGATATTCCTTTGTTAACGTCAAAGGCATGTTCCTTGTCAATATTTTGATGCTTAAGAAAGTAGTTATTTTCTGTCCGGTTTATACCCGGGTGGTCTCCTGCATTTCTTTCCACGAGCCGCGCAGGATCTCCATGACCTTTTCCGCGTCATTCAGGGCGTCCATGTTGTTATTGATCTCTGCCTTTATGAGACTTTCAAGGACAAAGTCGTAGAGGTTTCTGAGATTGACGGCAATTTCACCGCCCTCCATATTCAAAGAGTTCGCCAGCTCTTTTACAATCGCCGAGGTCTTTTTGATGAAATGGGTTTTTCCGACTGTATCACCGACCTCCATTTTCTCCTTTGCCTTCAGGATAAAATTGATGGACCCGTCGTAAAGCATGGTGACTATCTGCACCCGGTCTGAAACCTTCATTTCCGTCTGCTGGTTCAAAGTTGCTGTCTGCATGTTTGCCTCCTCCTTTTTTAATAAATCAACTGATATTAACCAGGATTATTTATTCATCCGGAAAAGCAAGGTCCATGCCTGAGTTATCAATGCTCATTATCATCCGGCATTAGCAGGATAATCCGGCCAGATGAGGGCAAACTTATTGATGCCTCCATGGAAAGGTCTTCCTGGGAAGGCAATATTTTCCTGATTTTCATAAAAGGGGATACGAAGAAATTTAATACAAAGAACGGCTGAAGATTTTAAAAAGTGATATGCTTTAAAAGTATAATCAGACAATTCAGGAAGACAACCGGCATTTCTCTTTCAATGCCTGCTCAACAGCATCCAGCACCCCATCCCAGTCCCCGGGCCTGGACTGTCTGAATATTCTCATGGACGGATACCACGGCGTGTCAACACGCTCAAGCATCCAGCGCCAGTCAGGGGCAAAGGGCAGCAGGAGCCAGACGGGCTTTCCCATGGCACCTGCCAGATGAGCAACTGCCGTATCAACTGATATTATCAGATGGAGATGAGCAATCAGGGCGGCGGTATCGGCAAAGTCACTCAATTTAGTTCCTGTGTCAATTAGGTCAATGCCTTCCGTCACATCCATCGATTGGGTGACCGGTCTCTCTTTCTGAAGGCTGTAGAAAGTCACTTGAGGAATTTTCAGCAGGCTGGTAAATGCTGACAATTTGATGGACCGGTTGTGATCGTCTTCGTGCCTCGGATTTCCTGCCCAGACTAAACCAACCCTGTATTTTTCCGTGCTGATTTTTTTACGCCATATATCAATTAATCCTTCATCAGCCTTGAGGTACGGCATGTCGTTCGGGATATTATCGGGTGTGGCCCCAAGAACTCCCGGCAGGCTCAGAAGCGGAATATGGACATCAAATAATGGCAGCATACTTCCCGTAGATACAACCTGATCGACTCCGTTCATATCAGAAAGCAGTCTTGCCAAAGGCTCATGGCAGTCAAGAATGATACGCCCGACACGTTTCTGTGCCAGCGCGGTATAACGGACAAACTGGATGACATCACCCATCCCCTGTTCAGCATGGATAAGCAATGTCTTGTCCGGAAGAACTGAGCCGTCCCAGACCGGCTGATGGAATTTACGAACAGGAATATCGGGTATTTCGATACGCCATTCGTATTCTTTCCAACCATTGATATAGTCGCCCGAAAGCAGTAACGTGAGGGCCAGGTTCCAATGTGCGTCGGCAAAAAAAGGAGCGATCTCTGTTGCTCGTCTAAGACAGGCAATTGCTTCCTCTAAACGTCCAAGGGCCTTTAGCGATGTGCCCAGGTTCATCATCGCATGTACATGGTCAGGATCAAGCTTTAATGCATACCGGAAACAGGCGCATGAGTCTGCGAAGTGTTCTCCTTTTTGCAAGGCGGTCCCAAGATTAAAATGCAGTTCCGGCATATCCGGCTGAATTTCGACAGCCATGCGGTATTCGTCTATGGCCAACTCTATTTTCCCCCATGAAAGATATGCGGACGCCAGATTGGAGCGTGCTTCCGCAGATAAAGGCATTAGAGAAACAGCACGTTCATGACATGCAATGGACTCTTCAAATCTTTTGAGACGTTTTAACACATTGCCGAGAGAACTATATGCCAGGGCCTCATCCGGCTTGAGTTCGACCACCTTTCGCATGGCCGCTTCCGC
>Ga0079037_100000486_pt1 | contig 18087 bp, 16 predicted proteins | sample Mud3Dept4metaG_FD_71479 | JGI IMG/M metagenome (GOLD analysis project Ga0079037, IMG submission 71479) | Freshwater wetland microbial communities from Ohio, USA, analyzing the effect of biotic and abiotic controls - Mud 3 Core 4 Depth 4 metaG | ecosystem: Environmental > Aquatic > Freshwater >... | reverse complement strand
CGCATTGATGCCGCCGCCTGCGATACCCATGTTGCCAAGCAGAAGCTGCAGGATGGAATAGGCCCTCACGTTCTGTGCCCCATACGTGTGCTGCGTGGTACCCATCGCGTAGATGATCGTACCGGCCTTCTCGGGTGCGCCCGTTGCTGCGAAGGTCTTGCAGACCTCTTCGTAAACTTTAGGGTCGCAGCCGCAGATCTTGGAAACCATGTCCACGGTGTACCTGGAGTAATGGCGTTTCAGCACCTGAAAGACGCACTGCGGGTTCTGGAGCGTCATGTCGCGCTTTCGCTCGCCGTTGGGAAGCAGCTCGTACATCCAGGCGTCCCGGTTGTACTTGCCTTTCTCGAGGCCCGAGAAGACACCGTCCAGCTCTGTCGCCGTTTGGAACTTGCTGTTGATGATATACGAGGCGTTCGTATATTCGCGCACATAGTACTCGTGGTAGAGTTTGTTCTGAAGTATGTAATTCATCATGCCGCCGAGAAAGGCGATATCTGTCCCGGGGCGTATGCGGCAGTAAATGTCAGAGAGCTGCGACGTACGTGTGTAGCGTGGATCAACGTTGATGATCTTGCCGCCGCTCTCTTTTGCCTTGATCGCCCACCTGAAGAAGATCGGGTGGTTCTCTGCTGCGTTGCTGCCCATGATGAGCACGCAGTCGCTATTCTTTATGTCAATCCAGTGGTTTGTCATAGCGCCCCTACCAAACGATTCCGCCAGACCGGCGACCGTTGGCGAGTGTCAGAGGCGCGCCTGCTGTTCTATGTAAACGAGGCCCATTGCCCGGTTGAGCTTATCGACGACGTAGCACTCCTCGTTGTCGAGTGCAGCACCACCCAGTGCTGCAATGGCTTCGGTCCTGTTGACCACGAAGCCGTCTTTGTTCTTCTCAATGAAGGTTCTGTCCCGCGTATCCTTGACGCGCTTTGCGATCTCGTGGATCGCCCAGTCCCAGCTCTTCTCCTCCCACTTGTCGCTTCCGGCTGCCCTGTAGCGCACCTTCTTCAAGCGATATGGGTTGTCCGCGATCTGATAGACCGACAGGCCCTTGCTGCAGAGCGAACCCTGGTTGATGGGGTGATCGGGGTCTCCCTCCAGGTTGACCACCTTTCCGTCGCGCGTGTACACGATCATGCCACATCCCACACCGCAGTACGGGCATATGCTTGTGGTCTGTTTGGTGTAGAGCACCTTCGGCGGGTCAGCGTGTGCTTCACTGGGTCGCAGTGTTGCCCCCGCACTACCAGCGACTATGGAACCGAGTGAGACCTTTAGGAACCCTCTTCTCGTCACATTCATGCCTATACCCCCTTTGTTGGTAAAATCCGCCACAAAACTTTACTCATACATAGACGCACGTGCGTATCGATTACGGCGGCCCCAGTGGCAAGCCCGAGAGGGGAACGTAGACCTTCCCCTCCCTGATCGTCTCGATAGCCCGCAGGAGCTCCTTATCAATATTCTCTATGGTTAGATAGCCTTCAGCACCGGCCGAGAGTGCCTGGGTCAGGTATTCCACGTCTTCGTGCATGCTGAGGATCAGGACCTTTGCCTCCGGATGGGTGGCCTTTATCGTGCGGATCGGTTCCGTTTTTGGAAGATTAGGCAGTGACGGGTCGAGAATTACGGTGAGGGGGCCCGCCGCGATTGAACTCAGGAGACTGAGCAGGTCAAGGCCCTCCCCAGCTTCTCCTGTGATCTCCAGGTCAGATTGTTCCGCAAGGATCCGCCTGAGCCCCTGTCGAAGAGCCACGTGTTTATCGGCGAGAATGACGCGGTAAGCATCCATCTCTCCGCCACCTGCGTACTTTTTATCAGGTTACGGTGCACCGAACAATCTGCAGAAATACTTATTTTTGAGTCGGTAAAAATACTTAGGAAAACAGGGTCCAGGGTCCAGAAGCCAGGGTCCAGGCTAACACCGTCTTTTTCTCTTGGCCAGATGAGGATGATAGAACCTGGAGGCTAATGTCCAATCAACATATCGAGGGGTCCTGATGAAGCAGCGCTTATGCCAGAGTCCTTCGGGACCCCGGACCCAGGACCCTGGCCACTAAATATAGCCTTTCTGGATGGCATACTTGACCAGGTCGGCTGCCTTTTTCAGGTTCAATTTTTCCATGATATTGGCTCGATGGCTGTCGACCGTACGAGCGCTTATGGACAAGAGATCGGCGATCTCCTTGCTCGATTTTCCTTCCGCAATCAGTTTCACTACCTCCCTCTCCCGGGTGGTCAGAGGGTCGATTTCGGAGAAGGGTTTTCCTTCTCCTTTGCCGATCTGCACCAGATCATCAAACAACTCCTCAGAGAGGTTGGGAGATACATATGTTTTTCCCTGCCGGATCCTCTGTATTGCGGAAAAGAGGTCTCTGTCCGCATCTTCTTTGAGCAGGTATCCTTTAGCACCGGCGGAGAGGGCCAGATAGAGATACTCCTTGTCCTTGTGCATCGTAAGCATCAGAATACTCACCTCGGGCCGCATAGTTCTGATCTCATGAATCGCTTCGATACCCCTCAGTTTTGGCATGGAGACGTCGAGAATGATCATGTCAGGGTCAGAATGATTGACGAGGTCCAGGAGCTCGAGGCCGTCGCCGGCCTCCCCGATCACCTCCAGATCTTTCGTGCCTCCGAGAATCCTCTTCAGGCCCTGCCGGACCAGCACGTGGTCGTCGGCAAGTATGATACGGTATGCTCCTATGCCTGACCCCCTCGATCAACCGCCGGAACACTCAGGGAGATCCGGGTCCCGTTCTCTTCCCTGGCGCGGACCAGGAGCGTTCCGCCTAACATCCGGGCCCGTCCTCTCATGGTCGCCAGGCCCAGCCCCCTTTCTTCGACGTCATTCGTCGCTGTCGCGATCGCATCAAATCCTATCCCGTCATCCTCGATGGAAAACCAGACGACCCCTGTATCTTCTCTTACGGTGAGGGAGACATTCGTCGCCTGGGAGTGTTTTCCTATGTTTGTAAGGGCTTCCTGAACTATCCTGTAGACGCTCGTGTGGGCGTCCCGGGAAATAATCGCATCAATATCGGTCATATCGAGCGCTACCTTGATATTATATCTTTTAGCGAAATTGCTCACCAGCCATCGAATCGCCGCGGAGAGCCCGAAATCTTCGAGGATAATGGGACTCAGGTCTCTGGAGAGCCGTCGGACATTTTCGATGACCTGGTCTATGTACGCGACAGCCCTCTCGCATTCCTGCTTGAGTTCTGCCTGCTGCTCCGACAGGTTCTTCTCGATATAATTGATGTGAAGCTTCATCACACTCAGGGCCTGCCCCAGCTCGTCATGCAGCTCCCTTGAAATCCGTTTCCGTTCAGTCTCTTGTGCCGTCAGAAGCTGAGCGGAAAGGTGTCGAAGCTGTTTCTCTGATCGTCTCAGCGCCTCTTCAGCCCTTTTACGCTCCGTAATCCCGGTCATTATGCCGAAGCTGCCCTTGAACTGCCCCTGTTCATCAAAAATGGGCTGGGAGGATACAAGGGTAAAGATTACCTGGCCGTCCTTTCTGAGCCATGACATTTCGTAAAATCCTCGTTCTCCCTTCATCCGACCCGTCATCTGTCGCCTGTATGTGTCCAGGTCTGTCTGGTTCAGAAAGTCGGCGAGCGGTCGCCCGATCATTTCCTCTCTGGAGTAACCCAGCATTTCACAGAACCTGTTGTTCACATAGGTCCAGATGCCATTCTGATCCTGCACACCCAGGCCGTCATTCATCGTCTCGACCAGCATGCGATGCTGCTCCTCGCTCTCCCGCAAGGCCCTCTCAGCCCTGGTCCGGTCACTGATGTCGCGAATGATGCCCAGCTCGCATGGAGCTCCGTCAGGACCGATAAAGGGTGCGCCGAGGATATCATACGTCCTGCCTGTCTTTGGGGAACGCCATTCCCGCCGGACCGTCATGCCGGCCACTACCTCTTCGTGCTTGCACCCTTCGCAGACCTCTTGCCGGTCGCGCAGATATTCGTAACATTTCCGGCCTGTGATTGGGCCGTATTCCCGCTCGATCACAGGGTTGGCGTATACCATTTCATACTGATGGTTGACGATGTACACGCCATCGCTCATCGAATCGAGGATCCCCTTGAGCTTGTTCCTCTCCTGCTGCAGGGCCTCTTCCGCCTTCTTGCGCTCAGCCATTTTCTCCTGCCAACGCACGACCTCTTCTTCTGCCCGTATCTTCATGCGCTCCTTGCGGATGATCAGAGCAGAACCACCCACCAGGGCCAAAAGAACGACACCCAGAAGAAGCAGGTGATCACGAAGGCTTTTCCTCACAAAACCGGTCACGCGGTCGTAAGGGGCGCTCACGACGACGAGCCATGAGGCGCTTTCGAACACCATGGGGGCAAAAGCCGCGATCTTCTTAGGGCTCCCCTTGGTCGTGTAATCGGCTGCGCCCTGGTTTTTTGCGAGCATCTCTTCCACATATCCAAAAGAAGTGTGACACGAGTTACAACTTGTCTCCTTTTGATAAATGTTCCGGAAGACCATCTCGGGGTGATCGGGTTGAAAGAGGAGCGTACCGTCTTTGTCGATAATCCAGATCTGGTCAAGAGTCACTCCGGGAACTGCCGAGCCCAATTGAGCAGCCAGGAATTCCTTCATGTCCAGCGTAAAAGAAAGAACACCCGCGAATCTCGTCCCGGGACTCCCCGCTGAGACCTCCCGGTAGAGGGGGACGGAAAGGGTAAACACGAGAGGTTGCGGTTTTGGAACCGCCGGGCTCAACGAAACACTATCCCTGTTTTCCGGCTTCTGCGCCGACAGAAAGAAACTGCTGCCGCCAACATCTATGCCGATGATTCCAGGATCCGTGGAATAGACTGCTTTGCCCTGCGTGTCGTATAAGGAGATTGCCTTTACGTAGACCCTGTCTATCTGCCGGGCGTACGCCTCGATGTCGAGCCTCTGCCTGCCGTGGTCAGTATGCTGCAGGGAGACAAAGGACGAGACGGCTCTCAGCCCGCGGGCCCGAGCCTGGAAATAGAACTGAATCTGCGTCGAGAGCCGTTTCGCGTACGAGAGTTGACGATCATGGAACTGCGCGAGTACTTCCTGTGTCGCCTGCCGATGGAGATGAAATGTAAGAAAAGAAACGAGGACAAGCAATATGAGGGACAACAGGACAAGAACCCGATTTTGCGTCATCTCACGCCTGTCTTCTCTGCCTTCGGCGTCTCAGTCATAGGTCAGGCTGGGAGATTATAGTTGTTCGCTTGTGAAAAATCAATCGTAGTTAATACTATTTGAGCAGGCTCTTTATCTTGCTCTCCACGTCCGGGCCCGACTTCCCGTCCCAGCCGAAGTACCGAGCAAGGATCTCGCCGCTCTGCCCCACGAGGAAGATGGTCGGCACGCCCCGCACCGTACCAAACTTGTTTTTTTCCTCGCTCTTAACATGTCCCACCTTGTAACGGATCTTGTTCTCTTTTACATATTCCTCGATCATCTTGAAGTTGGGGAGACTATCGATATTGAGGCTCAAGACCACGAGCCCCCGCTTCGAATACCGCTCCTGCATCGAGTTGAGAAAAGGGATCACGGTCTTGCAGTCGTCGCAGAAAAATGTCCACAAGTCAACGAGGTAGACCTTTCCTGCCAATGATTTCAGGTTGTACGGTTTCCCTGCGACAAACGAAAAATAGACGTCACCGACATTTTCCTGAGCCTGAACAATAGGCGGAATTGTGGCTAGGTAGGAGAGCAGGCACACGAGCAGCGCAATGGACCGTTTCGTCATTGACACCCCTGTCAATCCGTGTCGTCTCTTATTGTCTAAGGTCAGGAATGGTCGGGGCGACTGGATTTGAACCAGCGACCTACCATAGTAACTCTTAGATATTACTATTATTTTATACCGCTATTTTTCCTTGGTGACAGTATAGTGACAGTCCGTCTATTTGTCAAAGATATCGCGGATAGGTTAGTTCTCAACTTCTCAAGGTCGGCATGAGAATACCGTTCGGACATTTTTGGGGTGCTATGGCCGAGGGCCTTACTCACGAAGAATAGCGTTGTTCCGCTATTCGCCAACTGAGACGCGAATGAATGTCTCGAAGCATCGTAAAGGCGCAGCTCAAAGGGACCAATACCAGCTTGGTCTCGCACAACCTTCCATATTTTTGGCAGGACACTCTCGCCATAGAACCGACCCGTATTCGGGTTAGGAAAAAGAAAACTCTCAGGATGCGAATTCTTAACCCGGTCCATAATGTACTCGTACATCTCGGCATGAATAGGAATGATGTACGGCCTAGCTCTCTTTCCCTTTCGCCTTAAGCGGTAAACATTCTTGGAAAAGGTTGCTGCTATCGTTATGCATGCATGCTCCAGATCCACATCTTTGCATTTAAGTGCCCTGGCCTCTCCAGGACGACAACCATGCAGCATCAGAAAAGCGATTATGGCCTTATGCCTGTCCGGGACCATCTCATAAAGCTTTATCTGGTCCTCACCCGATACCCATTTGAAAGTCTTCTCGACATAGTCGATTGCCGGGAATGGCGGGACAGTGCTGATGAGTTCAAGGTCTCTATGAAGGTAATTCATGAAAGTCTTGAAGACATCGACGTGGTTCTTCAGTGTCTTGTCCGACCATTTGGGATAGCGCTTACGGCAATCCTTGACATAGTCGGTGATGTCGAGCTTGCGAATCTCACGCACATCCTGAATCTTAAAGAACTCCTTTGCAACTCTAATCGACTGCCGGTACGTTGTCTTATATTTCGGAGCGATGTTGTCTATTTTTTCTTTCTCGAACCTTTCCAAAAGATTGGCTGCCCAGAATTTCGAGGCCTCAGCCTTGATATATTTATTCGGGTCAAAGATATGGTTCCTGATCTCGTAATGCAGGGTCTTTAGCACTTCTTCGGCTCGATCATACGTATCGAGGACGTGACCTGTCTTGTCAGAGAATATCCTGATTCTTCTCCCCTTCCACGGTAGATCAACATACAGCTTCTTTGGAACGGTCTCATGCTCGAGACAGATATAGCCGATGCCCTTGACCTCTGAGAATTTCTCACCACATCGCGGACACGTCCCTTTTGCTCGGACGGCGCCTTGACTCTTCTTCATATCCGTGCCTCCCGAGCAGAGGATACGAAGGCCCTCAAGACATGTCAAGGCTTTTGATGTTTGGCTACGATGGCTCACAAAAAGTATTCCCCTGATCTTCTCTCGTCTACCCCCTATACCGAAGGAGTGAAGACGGCCCCATCCTCAATCTAACCGTTGGAATTTGCCCCCTATTTGTGTGATAAGCTTTGGGTCTTCCGGTTGGGGGGAATCCTCCCTCTCATCTTGTATTGTTGAAATCCCAGGCCAGCAGCTTCTTCAGCCTAGTTGTGATACGGGGCAGTACTCGATAACGTTTCCTCTCTCCTTTCCCATGCCCTTGTCATTTATAATTACTTAATTACTTTATTACATTATTAGCCGTTTGTCAAGAAGATTTATGATGACAAAAACACATGCCATCAGGTAATATTGCAATACATATGGCAAGGGGAGGTGTAGATGGGCAAACCAGGAGACGGAATCGTAAGACAAGGATATACCGTTCGGCTTGATCCCGACCTCGTCACCGAACTTAAGCATATGGCGGTTGATCAGAGGAGAACCATGAGCGATCTGATGGAGGAAGCTATCCACCTGGTCCTTGGCAAATACTCGAGTGAAAAACCACCAAAGGCGCCCCGCAAGAAAGCATAGGGTATGCTAAACCCCACGGCAGTCTGCGTTTTCCATTCCTCGAAACGTTCAGCCCCCTGGTTTGGATGCACCAACTGAATCCCAGTCTGCCAAAAAGCCTAGTAGCCTGTTTCCAGTGGATGGCGAAGGAGGTTCTCAGAAGAGGGGGCCCTTCAGGCATCTCCGCGAAGGTCCCCTTGTCGCATGAACCATCGCTTTAAGAAGAGGACCTACTGGTAATGCTGTTACGCACGAAGAAGCTATGCGAGGCCTCGACGCCCTGCTCGTGCCAACGACGGTTATGCCGGCCGCAAAGATCGGCGAGGATACTGAGGTAGAGCTGGAGGGGAAGAAACTCCCCACCATGCCCACCTTCACGAGAAACGCCAACCCTTTCAACGTCATCAACTATCCTGCGATCACAGTTCCTGCAGGGTAACAGCCAGGCAGGGCTCCCCATAGGCCTGCAAATCGTGGCACGACCGTGGGAGGATGCCAAGTTATTGAGCATAGCCTACGTCTTTGAGCAGGCGACGAAGGTGCGGAAAGCCCCGAAGCTCTGATCAGTGGCCTGGTGGGAGTTGGGCGGATACCTTCCGGCTCCCACCGGTTCCTCGCGAGGCACGGACGCGATTTCGGGACATTAAATGCTGTCTATACAGCGCGATGGTTACCATCTTGAGCACGACACCAACCGCTGAGATCTGGAAATCTATCTGACCGACTGCACGGTTTGGGCGACAGGCCGTCTGTCCATCGCACACATCGAGGGATGTTGTATTTCAGTTTGTATTTAATATTGTATTTTTTTGTTGACATTATCAGCCCACAAGAGTATCAAATGAATGGTGGGCGGAAACTTAAATGAGTAAACCGATGGCGCGGGATTTGGTGTATGAACACATCCTGGAGCAGATCACTGCCGGGAGGCTCAGCCCACACGAAAAATTAGAGGAAAAGACAATATCAGAAATGATGGAGGTGAGCCGAACACCTGTCAGGGAAGCATTAAAGAAATTGGAGATAGATGGTTACGTTACCATCAGCCCCCGGAAGGGATGTACTGTCAGGACTTACTCGCCCAGCGAAATAGATGACATATACAGGATCCTGGCTAAGCTGGAAGGGCTCGCGTTGGAGCTCGCTGCCCCTCACCTAGGCAAGGGCGAACTCAGTCAGCTACGGAAGACAACCGAAAAGATCGAAGCCGCGTACCGAAAGAATCGCTATAGAGAGGCGTGGGAGGAAAACCTGAAGTTTCACTTTCTCATAGCTCACTTATCAGGAAATGGAGCTCTTGAAGAGCTTATCCGGCAATCGAGAAGGAAAGTTCACTTGTACCGATACTTCCAGGTTACAATCGGGCGTATGGATGAATATGCCCACGACCATTGGGGCATCCTTGACGCTTTGGGAAAGAAAGAGTTTGGAACCGCAGGTAAGCGCATGGAGTCTCACGTAGATCGAATACGGAGGATCATTTCTGATTTTCATAAAAATATCTCATAAATCAAACATTGAAGGGCAGGGAGAGATTTGAGATGGCTGTGTTGCTGGCAGAGACGCCCTCAAGAATTGGGCATCAGAGACTCCGGCGGTTACAGCCGAGGCATTACGCATTTTTGAGGAAATTCCAAAAAAAGGAGGACAGAGAAATGCGAAAGGGCAGAGTATTTTGGCTTGGCATGTTGGCAATTGTTGTCTTCATGGCGGGGGGCGGATTGTCGCGAGCGGCCGAAGCACCTGGTGTCACGAACGACACAATTCTGCTCGGGGCTCATGCTCCGCTGACCGGTCCCCTGACGGCCACGGGTGCCAGTTGCCATGACGGATGGCAAATATACATTGACATGGTGAACGACGCGGGTGGCATCAATGGCAGAAAGATTAAGGTGATTTGGGAGGACGACGGATGCGTCCCTTCCAAAGGCATAGCAGCGATTAGAAAATTGACCCAGAGGGACAAGGTCTTTGCCATCGTAGCGGGTGTCTGCAGCAACGCCATTCTGCCCGCATTGCCTATTCTGGAGGAGGAAAAAATCCCCTACTTCACGTCCCACTGCTCCGCGCCCGCTCTCACCAAGCCTGTGAAAAAGAATATTTTCAGGGCAGGCAATATCCCTGCCAACCTTCAGGCCCGGGCAATGGGCATGTTGGCTGTCGAACATTTTAAATCGAAGAAAATAGGTATACTTCATCTGTCGGATGAATACGGCGTCTCCCAGAGAGATCCCCTCAGGAAGTACCTTGAGGAGAACAAGATTACCCCGGTGGCGGTAGAAAGCTATAACCCCGGCGATGTTGACTACACGTCCCAACTCACCAGGCTGAAGAACGCACAGGCAGATACGGTCATTTTCATCGCCTGGATTCCTGATGGCGCAAAGATGGTCCAACAGGCGAAGAGGATGGATTATCATCCTCGCTGGATAGGAACACCCTCAACGGGCGAGGAACCTTTTGCGGTGCTTGCCGGTGATGCGGCGGTTGGAACGTATCATATGTGGAACGGCAAGTACCTCGTTGGCGACACACAGGCGCCTGTCATCGCAAAGTTTAGGGAAGAATTCAAGAAGCGTGTCGGCGAAAAGCCGGGACGGCCTTCGAGCGGAGACCTCGTGAACTACTCGGGTGCCATGGTTTTCGTCGAAGCGTTGAAAAGGGCCGGTAGAGATCTTACACGAGAGAAACTCATTCAGGCGCTTGAATCCATCAAGAACTTTGATACCCCTCTGGCAGACCCGGTCAATTTTAGCGCAGACCAGCACCAGGGGGAGCATTGTGTCACATTCTTAGTCTGCCAGCCAGATTTGAAGCGAAACCTGTTGCCGAATGTGCTGATCTGTCCAAAAGATCAGTAGCCTTCTTCAAAGCCCGAGGCTGTCACGGACGGACTGAACGGATGTATAAACCTGTCCAGGGAGTGAAGTACTAGCTGCAACGAGCCGCGACGGCTTGAGCTTGTAATACCCAGTAAGGCGCGGATACCGAGTTGGACTCGTCGGACGGACACCGGGCAAGAGCCGTGCACAGAAGGGGAATAGTATGTTGGCACTTCTCCAGTTGATTATCGATGGAACCATTTTGGGCTGCACTTACGCCGTGTGCGCAATTGGCATGGTCCTCATCTTCAAGGCAACGGACGTAGTGAACATCGCGCAGGGCGAATTGATGATGATGGCGGCTTTCTTTGCCTATACGTTTCAGGTCATGCTAGGATGGCCGTTTTTTGTTTCTCTTGTCGCCGCCATCTGTTCGACTATACTGCTGAGTCTGGTAGTCGAGCGGGTGGTCCTACGGCCATTGATGAAAGCGCCTGTATGGACCAGCATTATGGCGACGGTGGCGTTGATGGTCATCCTCCAGGCAGGTGCCCGTGTCACCTGGGGCCCAGAGGTCTATCACTTGCCACCGTTTTTCGGATCCGCCACAATCCGCCTCGGAGGAATAAATTTAACAGCCCTCGACATGGCCATTCTGAGCATCTCCGTCATCTATATGCTTCTCCTGTATCTCTTCTTTAAGTTTACGATGACCGGCAAAGCAATGCGGGCGATACAAATGGACAAGGAAGCCGCCTCGTTCATGGGGATCAGCGTAAGAAGAGCCTTCTCCTATGTGTGGGCACTAAATGGCATCCTCATGGGAACAGTCGGCATCCTCCTGGCTCCAAGATTGGGCGTTCATTCCACGATGGGGCTGCTCATGCTCAAAGGATTCGTAGTGGCCGTGATCGGGGGATTCACCAGTTTCGCAGGGTCCGTAATAGGAGGGATTCTGCTGGGAGTGATTGAAACACTGGCTGGCGTCTATATCTCCTCCGCCATGAAAGACATTGTTTCATTTGTGATTTTGATCCTGGTGCTGATCGTCCGTCCTACAGGGTTATTTGCTGAATCTATGACCAAACGGGTGTGAATGTGAAGACACGCCTCGGTCTTCTTATCCTTCTTCTCATACTTCTTGCCGTCCCATTCCTCGGCGGCAATTACATGATCTACATCGCGAGCCTCATGATCGTGGTCTCGATCGCGGCCCTCGGGCTGGATATTCTTACAGGCTATGCGGGCCAAATTTGCTTCGGCCAGGCAGGATTCATTGCCGTGGGGGCTTATTGCAGCGCTTTCCTCATGAAGGCTGGTGTTCCTTTCTGGCTCTCAGTACCCGGGGGCGGCGTGGCGGCTGGGCTGTCAGGACTCATCATTGGCCTCCCCGCCCTTCGGATCAGGGGGCATTATCTTGCTCTGGCAACGCTATCTTTCGCCTACATCATCCACCTCATCCTGGTTCATTGGGAAAGCGTCACGGGCGGCCCCCGAGGCTTAGTGGTGTCCAGGCCAACCTGGCCGAGCTTTTTCAGTCAGGACAAGTACTACTACCTCGTGATCCTTTTCGTTGCCATCATTCTGTTCGTCGTCGCCCGCAATATCGTGCGCTCCCGATATGGCCGCGCATTTCTCGCTCTGCAGAAGGACGAGATTATCTCAAGGGCGATGGGGATCAATCTCACGATTTACAAGACGATTGCTTTCGTTATTTCCAGCTTTTATGCGGGAATCGCGGGGGGGCTCTACGGACCGCTCCTCGGCTTTCTCGATCCTCTGTCTTTTTCGATCATGGATTCGGCTTTTTATATCATGATCATTGTCATCGGCGGGAGAGGCACGCTCTACGGGTCGATCGTCGGCGCTGCCGTTTACGTGTTTATTCCCGAGCTGTTGAGAAGAGCCGAGTTTTTTCAGGAACTTTTTTTTGGCGTCATTTTTCTCTGCTTCCTCATTCTCATGCCTGACGGCGTCGTAGGCTTCTTACGAAGGCACCAGTCCTCTCTGTTTGGATGGATTTCTCGTACAGGTCTCCTGACCCCTGTCGAACGCAAGGGGGGGGTCGAGGACGGGGCACGGTTTCTCAAGACTGCACCCATCCTCACAGCGCTCTCTTCTCCGTCTCTTGCAAGAGGAACGGGAAACGAGCTACTTCAGGTCAAGAATCTCAGCATAAGGTTCGGGGGGCTTATGGCCCTGAGCGACGTTAGTTTCCATGTGGACACTGGTGAGATCTTCAGCCTTATAGGCCCGAACGGGGCGGGCAAGACGAGCACCCTCAATGCTATTACGCGCCTCTACGAGCCAAGTGGAGGTACTATCAGCTTTAATGGAGAAGAGCTTCTGAAGTTGAGGGCGGATCAGATCGTTCAGAAAGGCATTGGCCGAACGTTTCAGAGTGTGGGCATCCTTGGCGGGTTGACGGCTCTTGAGAACGTCATGGTTGGTTTTCATGCTTCACATCGCGGATCTGGTTTTCTGCAGACAGCCCTGGGAGCCAGAAGCGCAAGGAATGATGAGGCATGGAGAAGGGAACACGCGCTGGAGATGTTGAAGCTTGTCAACGTTGAACAGCATGCTTCTGATCTCGCGACGGATCTTCCGTTCGGACAGCAGAAGCTCGTGGGGCTCGCTCGGGCACTGGCGTGTAATCCACGCTTGTTGATCCTCGACGAGCCGGCTAGTGGGCTGAGTCCGATGGAAATCGAACATCTGACAAGCCTGATCCGCAGCCTCTGTCGCCAGAGCGGGCTCACGATCCTGTTGGTGGAACATGACATGAACGTAGTAATGGGCATCTCTGATCGCATTGCTGTTCTTGATTTTGGCAGACGGATTGCGGAGGGGAACCCAGACGAAATCAGGAGTAATCCGCTGGTTGTTAAAGCGTATCTGGGCGAAGAGGAGACGGCCTGAGATGCTCACCATTGAAGATATGGACGTCTTTTATGGCAAAGTGAAGGCCCTTCATGGCATATCGTTCCACGTGCCGCCAAAGGGCATCACGGCCCTTTTGGGCGCTAATGGTGCCGGTAAGACGACGACTCTCCGGACTATCTGTGGGATCCTGAAGCCGGCCGGGGGGACGATCATTTTCGAAGACCAAAGAATCGATGGCATGGGAACGGAAGCAATCGTGAGAAGGGGGATCTCTATCGTTCCCGAAGGGCGGCGACTTTTCCCGCAGATGACAGTTCTTGAGAATCTTGAACTCGGCTCCTTTACCCGGAAAGATAAGGTCGGGGTGGAAAGAGATTTGAAACAGATCTTTGACTATTTCCCGCGTTTGCGGGAGCGTAAATCACAGCTCGCCGTGAGCCTAAGCGGAGGTGAGCAGCAGATGCTGGCCATCGGACGGGCTCTCATGGTGCGACCTAAACTATTACTCCTCGACGAACCCTCCATGGGTCTTGCGCCTTTGGCGATCAAGGAAATCTACCAGATTGTTGAGGCTTTGAATCGAGAGGGCATGGCGATCCTTCTTGTCGAGCAGAATGCCAAGAAGGCTCTCCAGGTTGCACATGAGGCGTGTGTACTGGAGACGGGGAAGATCACCATGAAGGGTGACCCGAAGAGTCTTCTGGCGAGCAAGCAGTTTTATGAAGCGTACCTTGGGAAGGGCTCTAACAAAGATGAAGCATCTTAAACAACGTCAGAAAGGGGTTGAGGCATGATCGGATGGAGAGCGAGATTTGGAGTCATCATACCTTCGCTGAACGGAACGACCGAGTCTGAATTCTATCGTTGCGTGCCGGAGGGCGTTACCGCAAACTTCGCCAGGATGGAGTTCAAAGAAACAACTCCGGAGTATTTCGAGAGAATGATTGATGATGTGCCGGCCGGAGCCCGTATGCTCTCCCACGCAAAGGTCGATGCCATTATATTTGGCTGCACGAGCGGCAGCCTGTATGGCGGACTGGGCTACGACCAAAAGATTATTGCTCAAATCAGGGCTGAGGTGAACCTGCCCGCTTCTACCACCTCGACCGCGGCAATTGAAGCCTTCCACGCACTGGGCATCAAAACGATTGCGGTGGCAACGCCGTACGAGTCATGGGTCGACGATCTGGAGAAGAAATTCTTTGAGGGAAACGGGGTAAAGGTTGCAAACATCCAGGGACTCGGCATGCGAGGAACCGACGTCTGGGAACTTCACCCGGAGATCCTTTACCGCTTTGCGAAAGCTCAGGATAGAGCCGAGGCGGATGCCCTGTTCTTGAGCTGCATGGGCCTGCGCACGTTGGAGGTGTTGTCCAAGCTTGAACATGATCTCGGCAAACCCGTGCTCTCCAGCAATCAGGTAACGCTCTGGAAACTCTATCAGCTATGCGGAATTCCTTGTGCGGATATCCGATCTGATTTCGGCTCTCTCTTTAGCCCCGAACGAAAAGAATGAATCGAACCCGGACATGAATTATCAGTCTTGCTATCGACGTTGCAGAGGAGGTACTGATGAAAGTTGACGTACACGCACATTGCTACCCTACGCCGTACATGGAAGAGTTATACAAGATGGGCGTGGGTGAGGAAGGATGGGTCGGTGTCAAGATCGATGGATGGGAAGGCGCGGAAGCTCGGATAGCCAAGATGGACGAACTAGGCGTTGACGTTCAGGCGCTTGGCGTTTCCGATCCCAACGTTTATTTTCCCGATGAGGGATTGAGCAACGCCCTGGCGCAGATTACGAATGACTTCATTGCCGATGTGGCCAAGCAACATCCTCGACGGTTTCTTGCTCTTGCCAGTATCCCCCTCACTAATCTCGACCACGCCATGGCAGAGCTCACACGGGCGATGGATACGCTCAAGATGGACGGTATCGTTCTCGGCACCAACGTCAATCAGAGGCCCCTAAGCGATGATATGTATCTGCCATTTTTTGAGGAGGTCGACAGGAGGAAGGTGCCCGTGGTGCTTCACCCCATTAGGTCGATCGCCGAGAGCGTAATGCCAAAAGAAGACTCGTCCCTTGGTGTGGCCGCCCAGGTAGGGTTCCTGTTTGAAACCACCAGGGTAATTGCCCAGATGACCTTCAAGGGAACGTTCGAGAGGTTCCAGAACCTCACCTTCATACTTCCTCACTCAGGCGGAGCTATTCCTTTTATCTGTCCACGCTGGGACATATTCTACCATTCCCGTCCTGAAGGGCACAGACTGAGAAAACTTCCCAACCCGCCTACACACTATTTGAAGCGCCATTACTATGACACGGCGCTCTCTTATGCACACTCTGCCCTGCAGTGCACGCTTGCCCTTGCCGGCGTGGATCACGTCTGTTTCGGAACGGATCATCCGTTCACAGCCGACTTCCGTGCGCGGGACACAATTGAGAGCATCGAGGCCTATGGCTTTACCGCAGAAGAAAAGGAGAAGATCTATTTCAGAAACGCGCAGCGTCTGTTCCCGCGGCTGTGACTCTGAGAGAACTCTCTCGTGCAAAACGGCCTGTCGTTGAGGCGATAGTGGAAAGGGCCTGTGTCGCCCGGTGAGGGTACGACAAAGAAATGAAAGGAGAAGAGCAATGATCAGCCTCGAAGGAGTGTACGATTTCCATCTCCATCCCGGTCCGTCCGTACAGCGTAGGACATTCACTGCCGTGGAGGCCGTAAAGTCCGCCAGCGAAGAAATGATGGCGGGACTTCTCTTGAAAGACCATACCTACAATACGACGCCGATGGTCCGTAGCATAAACGAATTGGGCTTCCATACGAAGGCATTTGGAGCCATTATGTTGAACGAGGCGGTTGGGGGTCTGAGTCCATCGGTGGTCGAAATTGCGTTGGCTTTAGGGACGAAGGAAATAGAGATGCCGACCTACAGCTCGAAAGGCCACTACGATGCCTACGGTGACGACCAGAAGATCTTCCCTTACAGGAAACGAATAAAGCCCATTTACATACTCGATGATCACGGCCGCCTTATACCCGAAGTTGAAGAAATCATACAGCTCGTCAAACAAGCAGACGCATTTCTGGCATCCGGCCATCTCTCCACCCCGGAAGTAGATGTGATGGTCAAACGCGTAAGAGAGGTGGGCTGCAAGATGGTCGTTGTGACTGTCTCTACGGATATGCCCGGCTATCCACTTGATGCCCAAAAGAGTTGGGCCTCAGACTCTGTCTTTATGGAGCATGCCTATGCTGCCATCTCCGAAATGCCTCATAAGAAAACGCCGATCGAAACGATAGTCCAGCAGATCCGTACGGTGGGAGCTGAAAAATGTTTACTCGCCACAGACGCGGGCAACGTAAAGCTTCCCAGGAATGTTGAAGCGATGCGAGAACTTATCGATCGTTTACTCCAAGCAGGACTCACGGAGAGAGAAATCGATATCATGGGGCGGAGTAATCCCAAGATTATGTTGGGGGTCTCCTGAAAGCTATAGGAGTGGAGGCTTACGCTATGAGTGCGGTTCTGATCTCCACTAAGTAGATACCCTTCTCTTATTATGAGCAGTACAGGCTATCAAGCGAGCCAGAAACGACGTCCGCTCCTTCGGGAGTACGATGCTATTGTGCTGTTTGCCCTCTTTTCTACCGACGAACATTCATCTATGTTTATCGGAACAACATACCCACTCTAGGCGGGCTAGGCGCACAGTACAGTCGGAGAGCTCGAATTGCCCGCCCTGCCTTTCAAACTGGTGAGGCCTCGCTGCCGAGTGTGGAACTAGATGGAATAGACGGAACTATATCAAATTAGCTGGGTTGTGGGGAAACAGCCCAGATATCAAGAGCTTCTGCGTTTAGTGTCTTAGTCTGACTCCCCGTCGCAAGATGAGGAAAGAACCTCACACAACTTGTTTCACTTGGGGAAGGCCAGGAAGCGGTCACCTCAACTTCTGCTTGCGCTGGACGATAACGAGGGTATGCGGGCTCGTGACTTCTCTGACGTTACGACGCTCGGAATGTGCTAGGGGGCCATCATGAGAAGAGTGGTTGTTATTATGTCCGTGCTGATACTTCTGTTGAGGCTGGGCCTCATAGCTCCTCCGGATGCGAAGGCTGGATCGGACACCCTCCTTGACCCTCCGGTGGAGCGGGGATATTGGCAGTACAGCGTTGATACAGAGGAAAGCTTGGTAAGGCTCAGTATTTGTGACAAAGCGGGGCACGTCGGTACCTACCTGGCTGTCTTTGTGGTTACCGGGCCTGATAAGAGGCAGTATAGCTCAGCCAAACACGGTTCTGGGACCGCTGAAGTGACCGCCTCGTTCCCCCGTGACTTTGGCACCGAATGGACACGGGGTGTGTACACCTGGAACTGCACAGTCGGTGGGAGGATGATACTTCAGGGGTCGTTCGAGTACTGCTCGTCATGCCAGATACGCCTGTTTCAGACGGGGTTCCTGCCGGTACGTTCTGCCGGTCGTTGACCGCGAGACACTGGGTTCGCCCCTTTTGGCGGGCATGCCCGAATACAGCCGGTCCTGTGTGCGCAGATCAATTCAACTCGTCATCCTTCCAGTACTTCATGCCCTTGACCGTGGCCTGGAGCGCGAGTCCGCTTTTCGTTAGCTGATACACCGTTATGCCATCGAGCAGGGCTTCGCCCC
>Ga0079037_100000484_pt1 | contig 18127 bp, 14 predicted proteins | sample Mud3Dept4metaG_FD_71479 | JGI IMG/M metagenome (GOLD analysis project Ga0079037, IMG submission 71479) | Freshwater wetland microbial communities from Ohio, USA, analyzing the effect of biotic and abiotic controls - Mud 3 Core 4 Depth 4 metaG | ecosystem: Environmental > Aquatic > Freshwater >... | reverse complement strand
CTATTGCGGTTGAGTCGAGTTAGGACATACTTGAAGATATTAATCGATATACACAATAAAATTGTGGGTATTGTTAGAATTTGTCAATTTCCAAGCAGATTTATAACTCTTCAGCGATTAAATCACCCAGATCATAAACTTTTGTTCCAAGCACTGCCGTTGCTCCAATATGATTTGTATTTTAAAACCGCATGCTCAACCATGCAGCTCCGAACTACAAAAACACCCACCCTTTGGTAGTTACCCTCCGAATGTCCCTTCACCCTGACCGAACTTTGGGAGAACATATCAGTAAGTGGAGGCTGGAGCGAGGCCTTTTTCAAAAGTATCTGGCAAAGATGGTTAGGGTTAATGAAATGACCACAGTCAATTGGGAGAAGGGGAGGACGAAGCCAGTTAAGAAGAATTTGGAGAGAATAAAAAGAGTTTTGGGAACTCTTGATTAAATCTACCCCTCGCTAGCAAATCATTTGAGGGGTTAGGAGACATTGGAAATGCTTCAAACCGCTTTTTATGCTTTTTTCTAACGGATTTTTAATGTTTTAAATTGATTGGTTTCTGCTCTATAAACAAACCTTGGTTGTTCAGGCAACTTCTGCTACCATTGAACTAATATCTAAACTGAACAGTATATCTTATTGGTGCTTTCATAGCCTCATGTTCAATCCCGTGGCCCATTAACCGTTTTTGCTAAAGAAAATTGACATTGTTCTCTAACTTCTAACAATTTTGGACCGGTAAATATGCTTTATGCGCGTTGTTCTTAAATCTGCTCGAGGTTGGCATTTTCAATGCAACATATAGTGCACTTTTCTATCGATTCCGAGACGCCGCATCTTTGAGTAAAGCGTAGTTGGTTTCAAATCTAATACTTTTGCTGCCCCTTTATTGCCGCTAACTTTCCAATTGCATGCTCCCAAAACTTTCATGATATAAGATTTTTCCATCTCCTCAAGAGAAATAAATTCTTCTCCTTCGAGATCACTTGGCATGAATCCTTTCAAGTTTGGAAGCTTAAGGGATTCGTCTTCACTCAATATTACCGCTCGTTCGATAATATTTTTTACCTCCCGTACGTTACCAGGCCAATCGTACTCTATCAGTTGGTTCATCTCAGAATGGGAAATTCCCCTTATCTTCTTGCTTATCTTTGACTTAAAAGCGTCGAGGAAATGGAAAGCAAGTAAAGGAATGTCATTCCTTCGCTCGCGGAGAGGAGGAATATGAATTGGAAATACGTTTAGTCGGTAATACAGATCCGAACGAAAATGTCCAGACTTAACCAAGGCGTCGAGATTTTGATTGGTAGCAGCAATAAGCCTAAAATCCGAAGTTATGGTCTTAGTACCACCCACTCGCTCAAATTCTTTTTCCTGGAGAACTCTCAGAATTCTGGACTGGATGTCAATTGAAAGGTTCTCGATATCATCAAGGAAGAGAGTTCCACCATCTGCAAGTTCAAAACGGCCGAGATGCTTTTTAATAGCACCTGTAAAAGCACCTCGTTCGTGGCCAAAAAGTTCACTTGGGATGAGGTCCTGAGCAAAGGAGGCCGTATTTACTGGGATAAAAGGACCTTCCTTTCTTGCACTGAGTCGGTGAATAGCGCGAGCTACTAACTCCTTCCCAACTCCCGTTTCCCCTGTTATCAATACACTGGAGTCGGTAGAGGCAACATTTTGAATTTGCCTGCGAACCAACTGAATCTCCTTGGAGTTTCCCACAATCTCTTCCAGTTGGGACGCCGTCCCTATCTCTATGTTGTATATTCGGTTTTTCTCCTCTAGCTTATCCCGCAGCTTAACAATCTCTTCGTAAGCCCTCGCATTGTCCAGAGCAACAGCAACTTGGTTTTCTATCGCTCGGAGTATTGGTACGCCTCTCTCAGGAAAAGGTACGGCGATCAAAGTACTGTCCAAGTATAGTACTCCCAGTATTTGATTTTGTATATTGACTGGGCTACAGATTATCCAGCCAAATTCTTTAGATTCATGATCATAAATATTTTTGCTCGAGATGCCGGTCTTTATGATTTCTTTACCTGAATTAGCCACTTCGCAAATGGTATTGTAATTAATGCTGAAAGAAGGTGAATTTACCATAGTAATGTCCAGATTGCGACTAGCTGCAAGTGCCAATTTGCTTCTCTGGTCGAAGAGGAAAAAACCTCCTCTCTCCGCTCTGGTGAGCTGCATGGTTAAATTAATGATTCGCTGTAATAAATCGTTCTGATTTCTAATCGTACCGAGAGTGTTTCCTACCTCAACTATAGTCTTAATTAGAATTTCTTCCCGGTCTTCCTCTCCGATGTACTCTCTCAAATCATCCGGGAAAATATCTTCATTTACAGCGGAGAGGACTTTCCATGCTTCTTCTAATAAACCTTTAGCTTCTTCTTCTTGGCTGTCCGATAAGAGTAAACGTGCAAGCAAAAGTTGAGTGCGAGACAGTTCCAACTTCGCCCCGGCTCTTGAAAGAAGTTCTTGGCTTCGTTTTAAGTTATGGTAAATTTCCTCTTGGGGAGTAGATTTTTCCAGATCTCTCTGAGCCTTATAGCGGAGGCTAACTCCTTGCATGTAGATATCTGGCCATTTAAGGAAACGTTTAATCTCTGATTCGTAATTCATTTCAGGATGAACCATTCCTGCCTTTTCTAAGGCATCCAAGTATTCAAAGTTCCAAGGTCCGCGATGGTGGGACCGGCCCAATTTTACACCATTCTCGTAAGTCCGCTTTTGGTATTGGAAGCACCCCTCGAGATCTCCATGATAGTATAAAACATAAGCCTTAGCAGCATGGGTAGCCCATAAGATATAGTGCCCCAGCACTTCCTCGGGAAGACTTAAAATTTGGTTCAGATAAACCTCGGCTTCTGGAATGCGCCTGGCCTCCAGTAAGGTTAGAACAGACATAAGGTCTATATAAGGGCTGATTTCATCAAGACCTATCTTCTTTGCCTTGTCTCTCACCATATCGATTAGACCGATACCTCTGGAAGTCTGACCACAAATTCCATAAATCCATCCGAGACAGGCGCAAGCACGCAAGATGGTTTCGTCTGAGGGAAATTCCTCAAGATTTCCAATTACCTCTTCGTACCTTTTTACAGCATCAGCGACCTGACCCTGCCAGAAAAGAAAGTCCGTTGAAATGAGAGCAGCCCATTTCAAAAGTTCATCATTTCCTAATCTTTGCGCAAAATTCCAACCCTTTTCAAAAAAATTACCAGCGTTCTTGTAGTTTCCCTCATTTTTCAGAATCTGAGCGTAGACCAGGTTCACCCTAGCTTGCAGATTGAGGTCTTTAAGTTTCTTCACAGCAAGGAGGGTCTGCCCCAAAAGGTTCTTTTGCTCAGGGATAGGTATTAAATGGCCTTTAGCACTTATAAGTCCTAAAGTAGCTTTAATATAAACTTCTTTTTCTTTAGGGCTATGTTTATGGTTACTTAGACTATCTAAAACAAGCCGGAAATAAACAGTTGCGTCTTCCTTCAGATGATTATCTAAACAGTATTCCCCTGCCTTTAGAACTCTTTCGATCATCTTAATCTTGATTCCAGTCGTGTGAAATATGTGGGCAAGAGCAAGATTTTTTTTCGGTCCTTCTTCGTATTCTTTTTCCAAAAAAGCAATAAGTTTAGAGGCGGTGTTCTTTACATCTTCTTGGACACTATTTTTTAGCGCGGTGTCAATAAAAACTGTTTTAGTATAGTAGTAGTATCCTTTCCCAAGGGGCTTATACACAGAAAACACCCCTTTTTCCGACAGATCCTCAACGAGCCTTAAAATTTTAACGGGACTGATAGCGCTGACTTTTACAAGTGTATCCAGGGAAACTGGTGGAGGAAGGATAGCGGCAAAAAGTGAAATATCCCTTTGTTCTTGATCTAAACTCTCCCACCAATCTAAAACACGCATACAACAATCCTCCAATGGTTTGGGTTATAGGTTCAATCTTTACAATGACAAAAAAGGAAATGTTTGAATCACATGCAATGTGTAAAAAAAATTTGCCGTCCCTTTAGGAAAAGTTTATCGTTGGTATTAATAAATGAATGAGGACGAGATATTTTAGACATTGTTTGTATTATAGAAAAGAATATTTTTATTTTCCTATATTTTACTAAATAATACAAGCTTACGAAATAGAATAAATAAAAACAAAATTTTTATTGTAACCTGAAAAGAGTAATCCAATGATATTAATATATTAGCTCTTATAATGAGGATGGCATTAGTTTTGCTTTTAATGCCTAATAGGAATAGGGTGTTGACATGTAAATTCAGTGGATCTATATCAAGCTGGATGGAACCATTTACAACAAAAAGGGGCCACTGATCAACCAGGGTTAAGAACATTCTACTAAAAGCATTGAATCCTATAATTATAATTGGCGAAGGAATCCACGTCGTATCCAAAGAAATAAGTAAGGCCATAGAAAGACGGAACCCAGAGCCGATTCAGAGACTAGCACGACTTCAAGCAGAGGCTGGTGCAGACTATCTTGATCTCAACCTCGGTCCCTTAACTAAGAATTCTGTCGAGATAGCACAATGGATCGTGACCACGGTTCAGGAGGTGACCAACCTTCCCCTTTCAATTGATACACCTAATCCTGAAGCGATGGAAGCTGCTCTTAACATTTGCAGAGACCGGCCCCTCATCAATTCAGCGTCGGGAATGAAGGAAAGTAAGGAGAAGATGCTTCCCCTTGCTCAAAAATACTCAACCGATGTCATCGTTTTGTTAATTAATGATAATGGACTTCCGAGTGATGCCGAAGATCGTGCAGTAATCACCATGGAAATCGTCGAATATGCAAACAGTCTTGGTATTCAGAATGAGAATATTTGGATTGACGGAGTGCTGATGCCGGTCTGCGTAAATCAAGAGCAGATTGTCCAATATCTTGAATTCTTAAAGATGGTACCTAATTTGGTGCCTGGGGTTAAGACAGTAGTGGGCCTCTCCAACATCTCAAGTTGTGGAACCCCAAAAGATTTAAGAGGGATCTTAAACCGAACCTTTATGGCGATGATCAGTCGATATAATCAATCAGCAGTTATCGCAGATGTTCTAGACAAAGAGTTAATCCAGTTAACGCGGGGAGAATTGCCCGAGGTCTTAAAACTTGTATACGGGATTATGGACGGCGAGGAGATTTTCCAGAAGAACCTTACTGAGCGAGAAATTGCCTACATTAAATCGGTGGATGTGCTACTGGGAAGGAAGTTTTACTCTCATTCTTGGCTAGAACGATAAGTCAGCGAGCGCATTTTATGATACTCGAAAATTCTGAAAATATTTACAAGCATTTTTTTATACTAAAAGAAACTTATAAAGGATGCGTGAAGGAGGTAGTACTGGGATATGGTGCCAATTCTCTCAGAGTTGGAGGTGAGAATGGACCGGCCTTCCACTTCTTTGAAGGTACTTGGCCTAATCCTCCCCATTTTGCCTTAGAGGTTTGTGATCTTGAACCAACAGATTGGCCAGTTGCAGTAGTGGAACGTTTTAAGGATGTTCTGGATAATCCTACTAAATGGGCCCTAGAGTACATTCGCAATTTTGGAGCAGAAGCGATCTGTCTGCAACTTACGAGCACGGATCCCATTGAAAAGGACACTTCCCCAGAAGAAGCAGCTGCTTTGGTTAGAGACGTTTCCGAAGGTATCGAAGTACCTCTCATTGTTTTCGGATCAGGCACTGCGGATAAAGACGCACGCGTTCTAACAAAGGTTGCTGAAGTCTGTGCAGGGAAGAGTCTCTTCATGGGTCCTGTGGTGAGACAGAACCTCGAAGAGATTGGAAAAGCAGCTCAGGCGTTTGGGCACGGCGTCATCATCCAAACCCCTTTAGAGATACCGATGGCCAAAGAGTTGAGCATAAAGCTTTCAAAGATGCTTCCTTCTGGGAAGATCCTTCTCGATCCGTTAAGTCCAGCTCTGGGATATGGAATGGAATATGGCTATTCCGTGATGGAGCGACAAAAATTGGCTGCCTTGGTCGTTAATGATACGGATCTCCAGATGCCATTGGTTGCGAATATTGGTAAAGAGTGCTGGGAGACCAAAGAGGCGAGGGAGAGTGAGGAACAGGGGGTTTTATGGGAAGCCATGACTGGTTTATCTTATCTCCTTGCCGGGGCAAACTTTTTGGTTTTGAGACACCCTAAATCTCATCAAGTATTAAAAAGGATTTTCTGAAAATAGACCATGCCGAAGGGGAAACAAAAACAGAAAGAAATTGAAAAAATTATTAGGGCATCTGATATGTGGGAGCCTATTGGTCCTACTCCCATGCCGGATCTTTCTGAGTTAAGAAACTGGGATAAACGGCTTATGCAGACTTATAAGCCTTTTTATGCCCCATTCTGTGACCTATGTTGTCTCTGTACCTTTGGAAAATGCGATCTGACAAGGGGGAAGCGAGGCGCCTGCGGCATCGACATCTCAGCCCAGCAGGCAAGAATGGTCCTCCAGGGGTGCACTATTGGACTCTCTGCCCATGGTGCCCATGGAGCACACCTCATTGATTATCTTATTGAGAAATACGGTGAGGATTTCAAGATTGATCTTGGAGATCGCATTGTGACAGAAGCTCCGGTGGTACGAAATGTACTTGGACTTAAGCCTGAGACACTGGGAGATCTAAAAAATGCAATGAGATATGTTGAGGAGCAATTAATCCATCTCGTTTCCTCGACCCATACAGGTCAAGAAGGATCTTATATCGACTTTGAATCGAAGTCACTCCATGCCGGGATGCTCGATATTTTGGCCATGGAGATCACTGATATTGCTCAAATTGTCACTTATAAATACCCCACTTCGGAAGCAGAAACCCGCTTTGTGGAACTCGGATGGAGATCAGTTGACAAGGACAAGCCGGTTATCCTCTGTATAGGTCATAATGCCACCACTTCCAATGCTGTGATAGACTACCTCGTGGCACACAATCTGTATGATACGGTAGAAGTGGGTGGCATCTGCTGTACTGGTCAGGATATGGCGAGATACTCAAAGAAAGCTAAGATCATCGGCCCTTTGTCCCGCCAACTTTTTTATATCAGAAGCGGTATTGCAGATGTTATCTTAACTGATGAGCAGTGTGTTAGATGCGATACACCCTTGGAAGCTGATAAAGCGGGGGCTGCCTTAATAGCAGTTTCTGACAAGATTGCTTATGGCTTGGATGATATGACTGAAAAAGAATCTGATGAGATCGTTAAAATGATTCTTCGTGACAAAAAGCAGGTTCTCATTCTGGATCCCGAGAAGGCTGCAGAAGTTGCGATTCGAGTTGCCATTGAAAAGTTCCCGGATCGAAAGAAAGAGCTAATCGAACCGCATCAAATCACGGGATTGTTACAGAACTGCATTTTATGCAGGATGTGTGATCGGGTATGTGCAAACCTTCTACCTGTTGGTCAGGCCATGAAAGAGGCAAGAGAGGGCAAACTGGAAAAGCTCAAAGAAGTTTTTGATCAATGCAATGGGTGCGGAAAATGCCAGCAGGAATGCCCGGAAGGCATACCAATCTTGCAGTTAATGCAAGCTGTGGCTAGTGGGGAAACTTACAAGATCCGAGCCGGAAGAGGTGCCATTGGAGAAGTAGAAATCCGAGAGGCAGCAGACCGTATCGCTTGGGGAACCATCCCGGGAATTGTTGGTATTGTGGGTTGTTCAAATTTCCCCGGTGAGATCGACGAAGTTGCTGAGATGGTTGATGAATTTGCCAAACGAAAATATATTGTGATGCTTTCCGGTTGTTCGGCCATGGCTGCCTCCATGAAAAAGGACAAAGAGGGCAAAACCGTCTATGAGAAGTATCCTCCCAACTTCTACTCTGGTGGCGTTCTAAACATGGGTTCCTGTGTCTCAAATGCCCATATTGTTGGCGCGGCTATTAAGGTAGCCAATATCTTTGCCAAGATCCCTCTGCGGGCCAATTTTGAGGCCATTGCAGATTACATTCTCAATAGGGTAGGCGCATGTGGTCTGGCATGGGGAGCTTACTCTCAAAAAGCCAGCTCAATTGCTACCGGGTGTAATCGATGGGGAATCCCTATCGTCCTTGGACCTCAATCCGCAAAATATCGAAGGCTTTATCTCAGCGATAAGGAAAGGACGGATTGGACGGTTATGGACGGTCGAAAAAGGGAACTGGTAGATCCAGACGATCGATGTCCAGAACATCTGCTCACGATTGCAGAGTCTAAAGAAAGGGCTATGATTGAAGTGGTGAAACTTTGTATCCGACGGAATGACACACATCCCGGACGTCAAGTGAAGCTCAATAACTACATCGATCTTTACAAGAAATTCATGGGGACTTTACCGGACGATCTCCACCATTTCGTAAGACGGAAAGCGGATATTCCGCTGGTCTATAAGAAAGAGGTTCTTGCTTTCCTCCAAGAGAAGGGATGGACCGAAAAGACTTTTCTCTCTAACCCCACTCTCATAGGAACCTATGATTCAAAAGTTACTTTGGAGGCAATTATGGGCCCCAAGTAAGTATTAACTATGATGAGGAGGTTTTAGGAAATGCGTATTGTAGTAATAATCAGAAACAAATTTGGAAAGAGATTCGCTGATTATCTTCAGATATCAGCCCCTCGATCCTGGGAGATTATAGAGTATTTCTACAAAGGAAGCCTTCCAATAGTGATTGATGATCCACAGGAAGTACTTCCAAAGGATTTACCCGAGGGGGATCTCCTTCTATTTCTTGGCCAGGATAAAAGGTTTGCCGAACTCATCCCGGATCTAGCGAAGGTTTGCCAGGTCAACGCCGTGATTGCCCCGGTGGAGGGTAGGGCTTTACTTCCTACAGGTCTGGCCAACCAGATAAAACGCCAGCTCTCAAAGCTCGGTGTGGACGTGGTGTTTCCAGATCCATTCTGCTCGCTCACTGAGAAAAGCAGCGAAAATCAGCTGATTAAAACCTTCGCAGGGCATTTCGGGAAACCTGAGTTGAGGGTTAGCACCGCTGATGAAGAAATTAAAGAAGTCTCCCTTTTACGGGGAGCTCCTTGCGGAAATACGCTTTTCGTTGCTGAAAAACTCCTTGGCATTAAAATCCGAGAATGTGTGGAGCAAGCTGGGCTGCTCCACCATGCCCACCCGTGTATGGTTTCCATGGAAATGGATCGCGAGATTGGAGATACCTTGATGCATCGGGCAGGCTTGCTTGTTAAAATGGCAGTGGAGGAGGCACTTAAAATTGGAGCTTAGTTTGATCCATCCTCTCAGGGTTTACGTTTAGAAAGAATTCGATGACTAGACCGTTTCATGAAATAAATATTTTGACGGGAACAAGAGAGGCATTGATTATCGAAGAAGGGGGCCAATATGCCGATCTGATCAGAAAAGCGAAGAGGCCTTTGCTCATCCTTGGGCCGCGCATTCTTGAAGACGGTATCCTTGATAAACCCCTTATTCATTATGCTACCGAGCTCGCTAAGGTAGCCGATATACCGGTTTGTGCAACAGCCCATACAAAGAAAAAACTGCTCGAGCAAGGTCTGACCCCTGAATGCGCCTACGATTTAGTGGAGATCGTAAACTCTTTGAAGAGTCTGGAGTGGTCAGGAGTGAAGCGCGAGGGTAATCATGATCTGGTCTTATTTTTTGGAATACGGACAGATCTGTTACAGCAGGTACTTTCTACGTTGAAGCATTACGCGCCTCATTTGAAGACTGCAACCCTGGACAAATACTATTCTCCCCATGCATCTTACTCATTACCGGACTTCTTACATGATAAAAAGTGGCAAAAGTTTTTGGATGCAATCATAGCAAATCTTAAGGAGGTTTAAGAGATGCCAGAATTTTCAATCGCTATCGGCCCTCAATTTGAGGGTGAATCGGTTCGGAAGGTCGATCTTTATGCCGAGCTTGGAGGCCCAAAAGTTAAAAGGTTTGAGCTTCTAATTATAAAGGGCTCAGATGAAGTGGAAGATGGGAAGGTTGAGATCGTTGGGCCCAACTTATCAGAGATGGAAGCAAAACAAACCTATCCATTCGCTATCCTGATTGCAGTAGCAGGTTCGGAGCTTGAAAAGGATATGGAGCCCGTTTTGGAAAGGAGGATCCATATGTACTCCAACTATATCGAGGGATTTTGGCATATGGGTTCTCGGGATGATATCTGGGTTAGAATCCATAAAGATTCCTATGAAGCTGGATTTCGATCCTTGAAGGAATACGGCGATATCCTAATTCACCTTTTTACCTCCGAAGTCCCTGCTATCAAGAAGATTTCGGTCACCTTCGTCACTGATGAGAATAAAGTAGAGGAATTGCTTCCTCACGCTTATGCGGTTTATAAATTGAGGGACGAGAGGATTAGAGGTCTCCGCGAGGAAGATGTCGAAGAATTCTATGGGTGCATCATGTGTCAAAGTTTTGCTCCACAACATATATGCGTCATCACGCCTGAACGGCCTTCGCTCTGTGGATCGATAAGCTGGTTCGACGGCAAAGCTGCTTTCAAAATGGATCCAGAAGGACCTCAATTCCAGATCAGAAAGGGCGAAATCCTTAGTCCCGGAGTAGGAGAGTATAGCGGAGTGAATGAGGCTGTGGCCGAACGCAGCATGGGAGCTAATAAAGAGTTCTATCTCCATTCCGCTTTTGGGAAGCCCCATACCTCCTGCGGTTGTTTTCAGTCCATCCTTTTTTATATTCCTGAGGTGGATGGTTTTGGAGTGGTCCATAGGGAGTTCACGGGTGAAACACCTACAGGAATGACTTTCTCCACTATGGCGGGAGAGGTTAGCGGTGGCCGGCAGGTAGAGGGATATGTGGGGATGGCGGTCGATTATCTCCGTTCCCCTAAGTTTATGATGGGAGATGGTGGCCACAAAAGACTTGTCTGGCTCCCGAAAGAAATAAAAGAGCGAGTTAAGAATAATTTGCCCAAGGATCTTTATGATAAGATTGCCACAGAGGAAGATGCAGGGAATGTAGAAGAGCTACAAGGGTATCTCAACCGTGTGGGTCACCCATGGGTTACCGGTTGAGGAGGTGTCGTATGACAATCAAGGGGACTGATCTGGCAAAGAAACTTCCCGAAGGGGAGAAAAAAAATTGTAGGGAGTGCGGACTTCCCACCTGTTTTGCCTTTGCCATGAAGCTTGCCTCAGGAGGAATAGGAATAGAAAAGTGCCCCTATGTCTCAGTAGAAATTAGAAGAGAAATCGAGGAAATTCTTACTCCAGCGATTAAGCGGGTCACGGTAGGTGTTGGAGAGAAGGCCGTCACAGTCGGTGAAGAAGAAGTAATGTACAGACACGAAAAAAGTTTCTACAGGGAGCCTGGCATTGCCATACTTATTTCGGACAAAGAGAACGAAGTGGAAATTGATCACAAACTGGAACAGATAAGGAATTCTGTGTTTAGGCGAGGCCAAGCCCTTCTCAGACCTAATCTATTAGCCATCAAGTTTGACTCCAAAAACCGTAATCAGTTCGAGGCGGTGGTCCGAAAGGTTCACAGCGATTCTGATCTAACGGCTATGATTCTCTCAGAAGAGCTTGATACTCTTTTCTGGGCACGGGATGTTTACAAAGATAGAAACCCCTTGATCTATCCTATCACAAGGGAGAACATTGAGCAGGCTGCTCTGAGGATCAAAGAAGTTCCTACTGTGGTGGGGGTAAAAGGGGAGGGAGTAGAAGGTATCATTCCCTTAACTCAGAGATTAAAGGATCTTGAGATTAAGGAGATCATGCTCGATCCTTCTTCGAGCACTTTTTTAGAGGCGATCCAAGATCAGACGATCATTAGGAGGGCCACATTAAAGCAAGCAGTTAGACCGCTTGGTTATCCGACCCTTGCTTTTCCTTGTTTCTTAACTGAGGACAGCACTGAGGAAGCTCTTTATGCAGCCGCTTTTGTGGCCAAGTATGCAGGATTGATCGTCATATCGAATACAGCCAGAGAATACTTGTTTCCCCTTCTCGTCCAAAGAATGGATATTTATAGCGACCCAAGGAAATTGAAGACCGTGGAGGCAAAAATATATGAGATCAATCAGCCTGAAGCCAATTCTCCAGTGTTGCTAACTACTAATTTTGCTCTGACTTACTTCACCGTTTCCTCAGAGGTGGAGTCGAGCCGGGTTCCAGCTTTTCTGGCTGTTCTCGATACTGGTGGAATGGGTGTACAAACGGCAATGGGCGCAGGAAAATTTGATGCTGATCAAGTGGCTGAATTCATAAAGAAGAGCGGCTTAGACCTCAAAATGAAGATAAAGCATCTTATCATACCTTGGGTTGCATCTCGCCTTAAGTATGAACTTGACGATGCATTGCCTGGTTGGGAGATCTTTATCGGTCCGAAAGCGATCAATCAATTGCCTGCTTTCCTTACAGAGAAAATGAAAGAATGGGGTTTAAAATCTCGTGGCTAAGACCATTGCAATTGCGGGAAAAGGCGGGGTAGGTAAAACCACTATTGCGGCTCTGTTCGTAAAATATCTTTCTCGTAAAGGGGTAGTGTTGGCCATCGATGCTGACCCCAGCGCTAATCTAAATCAGGCTCTAGGGACTCCTATTACGGAAACCATTGGTAGTATCCGGGAGGGTCTTGAGGAGATGAAGAAGGAAGGAACCTTCAGCCCAGGAATCACAAAAAAGGAATTTTTGGATCTAAGGATACGAGAGGCTATCGTGGAGACAGACAGGGTGGATCTCCTAGCCATGGGTAGGCCGGAAGGACCTGGATGTTACTGTGCCGTGAATAATATGCTTCGCTCAATTATCGATTATATTACATCCAGCTATGACTACGTTGTGATTGACTGCGAAGCGGGCATGGAACATATTAGTCGGCAGACTACTCATGATGTCGACTATTTGATCATCATATCTGATCCGACCCTGAGAAGTCTTACCGCAGCCATTGGCATAAAAAATCTGATTTCTGAATTAAGGGCTAAAACGGGAAAGATCACACTTGTCATAAATCGTGTGGCGAGAGAACTTCCTCAGGAGATTTGGAATTTGATTGAAAAGGCAGGGCTAAGTCCTGCTTTTACGATTCTTGAGGACAAAGAACTCTACGACTTGGAAATGAGGGGAAAGCCTGTCATTGAACTTTCAGAGGAGACCGTCCTGCAAAAGGGAATTGACCAATTAATTTTATCCCTTGGACTTTAGATGTTTCTTCTTTTTTGATCAAGATTTTGTCTCTAATCGTACTTTATTCGTGTCATTAATTGGAATGAAGAAGTTACATTGAATTAAATCTCGAGGATTCAAAAGGAGGGCAGTATGAAATTCGATAAAGATGGAGTAAGGCAGGACGAGATGACTTCGGCAGAGCGGATGGCTGCATTGGTGCAAGGAAAGCCCCTCGATCGTATCCCTTTTGTTCCATTCATCCTCGGCTTTGCTGCAAGGAATACTGGCTTCCCCATCACCAGTTTCTATGAAGACCCAGAGAAAAGCTTCTGGGCATCTAAGATGACCAGAGATCAGTATGGACATGATGGGTCCCCAGCTCTTGGATACGCTGACTATGGGGCCTGGGAGTTTGGAGGAGCGATTAGATTCCCACAGTCGCAATATGAACAATCCTTGGTAGTCACACGTCGTCCAGTTGGGTCAGAAGAGCAAGCTTTAAAATTGAAGTTGCCCGATGTGAAGAAGGCGGGCTTTCTCCCGATCCTCATGGAATTTTCGAAAGTTCAGGAGAAAAACGGGGCGGCAATCAATTGTACCGGGATGGAACCGTTCTCCACAGCAGCCAGTATTACAGGAATAGAATTATTCTCACATTGGATGATGAAAAAACCAAAGGTGTGCCATCATCTGCTGCGGCTCGCTACCGAACATCGTGTTCAGGTTGTAGAATATTGGGTGGATACATTTGGTGCAGAACGAGTAAGAATCCGTAGCTCCACGTCAACAGAGACAAATTACATCATCTCACCAAAACAGTTTGAGGAGTTTGTTCTCCCTTATTCGAAGGAATTCCATGAGAGAATGTTAGCGATGGGTATTAAGTCAATCTATTCTCATATTTGTGGTGACCATAATCTTAACCTCCCCTACTGGGCCAAAATTCCATTTGGAGACCCTGGCATGATCAGCATAGGTGACGAAGTGGACATTAATGATGCGATAAAGTATTTCGGTGATAAGATTATCATCTTCGGTAATCTTAATCCAACGCTTCTCTTAAATGGTCCGCCCGCACGTATTTATGAAGAATGCAGAAAGTGCATTGAAAAAGGGAAAAAAGCACCTCGAGGTTATGTGTTGATGACAGGCTGTGAAGTTCCAGTGGCCACCCCCCCCTATCATCTTTGGTTGATGAGGAAGGCAATTAGCGACTTTGGCTTCTTTGATTAACATTAGTAAGGGAGAAATAAAGTGTAAACAAGCAAGATGAAACTTCATTAGTTTATGTTTATAGGAAATATGGTTGTAAAGTTATGACAATCCTATCGCAGGTTATTCAATACACAATCTCAGGAATAACTAGCGGAAGTATCTATGCTATTATTGGGATCTGCTGGAGCCTAGTATATCTAATTACCAGGGTTTTAAATTTTGCTACGGGCGAATTTGTGATGCTGGGAGGGATGCTCACTTGGGGATTCCATAAGGCTGGGGTCGGGGTCCCTGTGGCAATAATGCTCGCCATAACATTTACAGTAGTTGTGGCGCTTATCATGGAAAGAGTAGCTATTCGTCCAGTGAGGCACCACTCAGAAATGACCTTTATGCTTATTACCATTGCTTCTGCTTCTGTCATTAAAGGAATCGTTCTTCTGAAGTGGGGGTCTGAAACTCGAACAATTAAGCCATTCTTTAGCACCGAGGTAATCAATGTTCTCGGAGCGGCAATCACATCCCAGGTCCTGTGTGTTATAGGCCTTTTGGCAATAGTTACTATCGGGCTCTCGTTATTTCTAAACCGCACTATCTTTGGTAAAGCACTTAGAGCATCTGCCATCAACCTCACGGCAGCCCGTCTTGTTGGGATTGACATCAATAAATTCAGGCTATTCTGCTTCGGCCTCGCTGGAGGCTTAGGTGCTATTACAGGAATTGTAATTACCCCTATTACATTTACAGGCTATGAAATAGGTCTACTGGCCGGGTTAAAGGGGCTAGTAGCAGCCATTGTTGGGGGTTGGACTATGATCGGCACTGTGCTTGCGGCTTTTGCCATAGGCTTACTCGAGGGATTTGGCGCTGGTTTCATTTCAGCTGGCCTTAAAGACGTCTTTGCACTTCTTGTTATGATCCTCTTCCTAATATTCCGTACCACAAGTTTATCGACCTGGTTAAAGAAAGAATCATTATGAGACAAAAAGCAAACCTGCCCATTTCCTGGATACTTCTAATTGCTGGCCTTATGCTTCTCCCTCTCTTTATCCCAAGCTCTTATGTGCTAGGTGTAATGTGTTTTATAGCTATCTATGGTGTACTAGCTATTGGGATGGGCTTGCTGCTGGAGCATGCGGGATTATTTTCACTGGCTCACCCTAGTTGGTTTGGTCTCGGAGCATATGTTGCAGGAATACTGGCTGCGAGAGGAATAGTTCCTCCATGGATGGGGATTATTCTGGGCGCAGTTGTTGTAGCATTTATATCCGGTGTTATTGGAGCCCCTCTGTTGAGGTTGCGAGGTTATTATCTTGCTTGCGCTACTTTTGCTGTTCTCCTCATAGTTGAAATTACTCTGGGACAACTGGGGTCCATCACAGGTGGTCACGAAGGGTTGATGGGTATCCCCCCTCTTTCCATTGGTGGGTTTGTGCTCAAAACCGATGTTCATTACTACTTCTTTTCCTGGGCTCTCTGTCTGGGGTGCCTTTGGTTTTTGTCAAATCTGATGGATTCTCGGATAGGTCGTGCTATCAAATCCTTTCACAACAGTGAACTGGCAAGTAAGAATATGGGTGTCAACATACCAAAATTGAAGCTCGAAGTCTTTGTATTAACCGCTGTGATGGCAAGTTTAGCAGGCAGTATTTTGTGTTTTTACCTGCGCTTCACCATGCCCAGTATTTTTGGCTTTCCTCTACTTGTGGAGGTTTTAACAATGGTCGTTATCGGCGGTGGGAAAACACTTTATGGTCCTTTGCTTGGAAGCTTTGTTACCGTATGGTTACGCGAGCTGATACATATGTACCTAAAAGGAATACTCCCAGTGATGAGAGCCGAGGTTGATGCTATCTTCTTTGGAATGCTAATCATTGTAATACTTATTTTTATGCCTGGTGGTTTGGCTGGGGGGATAGACCAACTATTCTCCTTGGGGAGAAAAGTTTTTGCAAGAGATCTCGACACATAATGTTTTACTTGAGGTACGCCAGCTCTGTAAAAGTTACGGCGGGATAATGGCACTCAACCATGTAAATTTTAAATTGAAGAAGAATAGTATTATGTCATTGATTGGTCCCAACGGAGCAGGGAAAACGACTTTCATCAATGTAGTTTCAGGTATTTATTCTCCTGATTCTGGAGAGGTTTATTTTCAAGGACAAAATATAGCTGGATTACCTGCTCACATCATCGCCTCAGAGGGAATTAGTCGAACTTTTCAACTTGTCGAACTTTTTGATAGCCTCACCGTTCTGGAAAATGCAATGGTAGGTTGTCATACAAGAAGCCAATCTGGTATGATCGCTTGCGGTTTCAGACGCCCATCAGCACGGAGTGAAGAAAACCGTATCAGAGATGAGGCAATAGAGAGTCTGGCAATGGTGGGTTTGGAAAAGAGAGCTTCTGATCTAATCTCCCGGTTGCCACTTGGTGAGAGGAAACTAGTAGGAATAGCGAGGGCGCTTAGTATGCAACCCAAGCTCCTTATGCTTGACGAACCTGCAGGAGGATTGGCTGCTCACGAAATTGAGAGACTCGTTAAGCTCATTTACAACCTTTTGGAAATGGATTTAACTATTTTTATAGTGGAACATAATATGCCATTTGTAATGTCCCTTTCTGAACAGGTGATTGTTTTGGATGGAGGATCTAAGATTGCAGAAGGCCCGCCCGATGCTGTAAAGACAAATCAGGAAGTAATCAGAGCCTACCTCGGGATGGATGTTTATTAATGCTTGATATTGGTATTATTGAACAATGTGGCTACCGAAAAGAGCGCAACCATCGCTTGGAAATGGATTGTGTTTGCACTTATTATGGAGAAGCTCAAGCCTTAAAAAATGTTTCCCTCAATGTCAATGAAAGAGAGATTGTAGCGATTTTGGGAAGTAATGGTGCTGGGAAAACTACCCTTATGCGAACGCTCTTTGGAATGCTTCCACCTCGAGAAGGGAAGATAATTTTCGAAAATGAATCAATGAAAGGGATGGCATCTCATGAGATCATCAGGAAAGGTATTGCAACTGTTCCAGAGGGTCGAGAGCTCTTCGGTTCAATGACTGTTTATGACAACTTACTCCTAGGCACTTACTCCTTGGGGAGAAGGGAAAGAGGGAAATTTCTCAAAACGCAATTAGAAATGGTTTTTTCTCTCTTCCCAATTCTTAAGGAAAGACTTAGGCAGAAGACCGAAACGTTATCTGGAGGACAGCAACAAATGGTAGCAGTCGGACGTGCGCTTATGGCAAATCCCAAGCTCCTTGCTTTGGATGAGCCTTCACTTGGCCTATCCCCACTTTTGGTGGCGGAAATGATGAGATTGTTGAATCAGATCTCTTGCGAATTGGGAATCTCGGTTCTCTTGGTTGAGCAAAACGCCCGAGCGGCACTGAAGATTGCTGAGTATGGTTACGTTTTAGAAAGGGGAGAGGTTATTCTAGAAGGTACTTGCCACGAGTTAACTGAAAGCCCCACGATTCAGCGTGCGTATCTGGGAGGATGAAATCTGTGGGAAATTATTTCAAGAAAGGGGGGGTGATTAAAACTATTTCAGCGAAGGGTTTAATGAAAAGGATTATCAACGAAAGGAGGAGCAAATGAAAAGATTAAGTTTAATAGTCGGCGTTTCTCTCTTTGGGTTAATTTTGCTTTTTTCTGGCCAGAATTATGCTCAGAAAGCCACTCCTTATCCAATTGGTTTTGCTTTAGACCTCACTGGTGCGGCATCAAGTCTTGGCATACCTGAAAAAAGAACCATAGAAATAGCGATCGACACTA
>Ga0079037_100000483_pt1 | contig 18132 bp, 15 predicted proteins | sample Mud3Dept4metaG_FD_71479 | JGI IMG/M metagenome (GOLD analysis project Ga0079037, IMG submission 71479) | Freshwater wetland microbial communities from Ohio, USA, analyzing the effect of biotic and abiotic controls - Mud 3 Core 4 Depth 4 metaG | ecosystem: Environmental > Aquatic > Freshwater >... | reverse complement strand
ATGACCGCGCCCAGCGAGTACAGGTCGGAGCGCCAGTCGAGGTCGTGTCCCTGCACCTGCTCGGGGGACATGTAGGCCGGGCTGCCGGCCACGCCTTCAAGTCGTGATACCTCGGAGTCGGAAACGAGCGCGATGCCGAAGTCGACGATCCGCACGTCGCCGTCGTGGGTGAGCAGGATGTTTGAGGGCTTGATGTCGCGGTGCACGACGCCGCGCGAATGTGCGTAGTGCAGCGCCTTGGCGCACTTGTAGACGATGCCGACCACCTGGTCGATCGGCAGCATGCCGCCGGGGCGGCAGTAGGCCGACAGCGTGCGTGCGCCATGGATGTGCTCCGTGACGACGTAGCGGCGGCCCTCCTCCTCGCCCGCGTCGTAGATCGGGACGATGTTCGGGTGCTGCAGCTTGCCGACCATGTGGGCTTCGCCGAGGAACATGCGGCGTGCGTTGCGCGATTCGCTGTCGTCGGAGTTGGTGGCGTGGTAGAACTTGATCGCCACGTCGCGCCCGTAGTAAGGATCGTGCGACAGGTAGACCGTGCCGGTGCTGCCACGGCCTACTTCGTGCACCACGTAGTACTTGCCTATGCGCTCGGGCACCGCCCTAGGCAGGTCGAGCATCGGCTGGGTCCGGGTCTCTGCGAGCGTGTTCTGCTTGGTCACGTGGCATTGCGGACGGGCGTTGGACCGGCTGCGGCCGGGAGTCGGGCTGTTCCGCGTCGGAGCATAAAGTGCGAATGCCAACCGTTCCGTGACCCACCTCGCGGATCCCCGCAGCCACCGCCGGGACCGGGCCGACCGGGCTCAGCGGAAGTGGTCGTAGCCCGCGCCGGAAACGGCCACTTCGGTACCGCCCCGCGTGCAGCGAACGCTCCCGCCGGCCGTGATCCGGCCGATGCGCGTCAGTCGCGGCAACCCGCTTGCTCCGGACTCGCCCGGGAAGGCGCTGTCGGATGGCAGAGTAAACAGGAGCTCGTAGTCGTCGCCGCCGTGCAGCGCGAAGTTTTCGCACTCTTCCGGCGAATGCCGCGTCAGCAGCGCCTCGGACAACGGCAGCGCGTCCAGTTCAAGCGTCGCCGCCACGCCGCTCGCCGCACACAGCTTGTGCAGATCGCCGAGCAGGCCGTCGGAGACGTCCATGCCTGCGGTCGCGACTCCGGCCAGTGCCTGTCCCAGTGCGAGGCGGGGTTGGGCGAAAAGATGTCGCCGTACCAGCGGATCATCGGACGCAGCGGAAGCGCCACCGCGAAGCAGCGTCGCGAGGCCTGCGGCCGAGTCACCGAGCGATCCCGAGACGTAGAGCGCGTCACCGGGCCTGGCACCGCTGCGCTTCAACGCGCGCGCGGGCTCGACAAAGCCAAGGACCTCGACGGTCACTACCAGCGGCCCACGCACCGTGTCGCCGCCGACCAGAGCGACTCCACTCGCGTCGGCAAGCGCGAAGAACCCTTCCGCGAAGCCCTCGAGCCAGCGCTCGTCCGCCTGCGGCAGCGAAAGCGACAGCAGCGCCCATGCCGGCTCCGCGCCCATGGCCGCGAGATCGCTCAGGTTGACGGCCAGCGCCTGGTGGCCGATCGAACTTGGCGGCGCACGATGAAGAAAATGCCGGCCCTCGACCAGCGTATCGGTCGCCGCGACCAGAGCGCGACCCGGCTTGACCTCGAGCAGCGCCGCATCGTCGCCGACCCCGAGTAAGACGTCGCGACGCGACGGCGCGCGGCGGAAATACCGCTCGATCAGGTCGAATTCGCCGAGCGGCACGACGCGACCGGCTCAGGCGCGAACGGCCGCCGTCTGCTCCGCCGACCGCAGCGAGCGCGCCGCACGGTCGAGCACGGCATTGACGAACTTGTGGCCGTCGGTGGCGCCGAAGCGCTTGGCGAGCTCGACACCCTCGTTGATGACGACCCGGTACGGAACGTCGAGGCTCTGCCGAAGCTCGTGGATGCCGATCATCAGCACCGCATGCTCGATCGGATCGAGCTGCGCGACCGGGCGGTCGACGAGCGCAGCTATTTCCGCATCCAGCGCCTCGCTCGATTCCGTCGTGCCCTTCAGCAGCGCCTCGAAGTACTCGCGGTCCGCATCGGCAAAACCGTCGTCCTGCGCGTACTGGTTGAGCAGCTCGGAGTAGCTCTGCGCGGTGAGCTGCCACTGGTAGAGCGCCTGCATGGCGAACTTCCTGGCCAGGCTGCGCGCGCGCCCGCCGCGATCCGACCTTGCCATCGTCAGACGTCCATGCGTCTGAGCAGGTTCGCGAGCTCGAGCGCCACGACCGCCGCATCGGCACCCTTGTTGCCAGCCTTGGTGCCGGCCCGCTCGAGCGCCTGCTCGATCGTGTCCGTCGTCAGCACGCCGAAGGCTACCGGCACTCCGGTCTCCTCGGACACGCGCGCGAGTCCGGCCGCGCATTGCCCGGCCACGTAATCGAAGTGCGGCGTGGCGCCGCGGATGACGGCACCGAGCGCGACGACCGCGTCATAACGCTTGCTCGTCGCGACGCGCCGCACCACGAACGGCAGGTCGAAAGCGCCCGGAACGCGAATGATCTCGACCTGTTTCTCGTTGGCCCCGTGCCTGAGCAGCGCATCGACGGCGCCGCGGATGAGCGAGTCCACGACGAGGTCGTTGAAGCGCGAAGCGACGATCGCGAAGCGCAGGTCGCGCGCGATCAGGTCGCCGTTGATGGTGCGGATGTTGTCCATGTCGATTCCTCAGCCGGTGGCGTCAACGTACTCGGCCACCTCGAGCCCGAATGCCGATAGCCCGTGCATCTGCTTGGGCGCGCTCAACACGCGCATCCGCGTAATGCCGAGGTCGCGCAGGATCTGTGCCCCTATGCCGTAGGTGCGCAGCACCTGCGCGCCGGTCGCGCGTGGATTCTGCGCCGTCCGATCGCCCGTGCGGACGGCCTCGGCGATCTCGAGTGGACTCTCGTGCGGACGCAGCAGCACGACCACCCCGTCGCCATCGAGCGCGATGCGCTCGAGCGCACTGCGCAGCGACCAGCTGTGGCCCCGCTCGTGGGCGCCGACGAGATCGCGCACCGTGTCTTTCAGGTGCACGCGGACCAGCGGAGTGGACGTGCGCCCGAGCGAGCCGCGGACGAGCGCAAGGTGCACGGTGCTGTTCACGTGGTCCTCGTAGCAGTACAGGCGGAACGGGCCGAAATCCGTCTCGATGTCCCGCTCGGCGATGCGCTCGACCGAGCGCTCCTTCTCGAGGCGATAGCGGATGAGGTCGGCGATCGTGCCGAGCTTCAGGCCGTGCAGCTTCGCGAACTCCTCGAGTTGCGGCCGGCGCGCCATGGTGCCGTCTTCGTTCAGGATCTCGACGATGGCGGCCGCCGGCTCGAGCCCGGAGATACGCACGAGGTCGCAGCCGGCTTCGGTGTGCCCGGCACGCGTCAGCACGCCACCGGGCTGGGCCATCAGCGGAAAGATGTGGCCCGGCTGGCGCAGGTGCTCGGGACGGGCGTCGGGGGCGACGGCCGTGCGGATCGTGTGGGCGCGATCGTACGCAGAGATGCCCGTCGTAACGCCTTCCGCCGCCTCGATCGACAACGTGAAGTTCGTGGTCTGGTCGGCGTCGGTCTCGCTCACCATCAAGGGCAACCGCAGTTGCCGGCAGCGATCGCGGGTAAGCGTCAGGCAGATCAGTCCTCGGGCGAACCGAGCCATGAAATTGACGTCCTCGGGCCGAACCTTGCACGCGGCCATGACGAGGTCGCCTTCGTTTTCGCGGTCCTCGTCGTCCACGAGGACGACCATCCGGCCCTGCCGGATATCCTCGAGAATCTCGTCGATGGAATTAAAAGATCCCATGTGGTATCAGTCGTAACACTTTGTTTATAAAAGACCCAACGCCGGTCGTGCCTGGCCCGGCTGACGCTCTTGCGGCCAAGTGTAGCAGGGGCGCCGGCGGCTGGGACGGACGCTAGCGCCCTGCCTCGAGCATTCGCTCGAGGTACCGGGCAATGATGTCGACTTCGAGATTGACCCGCGTCCCGGCACCGCAGGAGGCCAGAGTCGTCAGTTCGAGTGTGTGCGGCACCAGGTTGACGTCGAATCGCCGCCCGTTCACCCCGTTGACGGTGAGGCTGACGCCGTCCACGCAGATCGATCCCTTGCGGGCGACGTAGCGCGACAGTTCCTCCGGAACCTCGAACTCGACGCGGACCGAGCGGGCGTCGTCGTGCCTCGAGATCACCTTGCCAACGCCGTCGACATGACCAGTGACGTAGTGACCGCCCAGTGCCTGACCCGCCAGCAGCGCCTTTTCGAGATTGACCCGCGTGCCCGGCGCGGCAAACCCGAGCGTCGTCATCGCCAGCGTCTCGCGCGACACGTCGGCTGCAAACGCGTTCCCGTCCAGTCGCGTGGCGGTCAGGCAGGCACCGTTCACCGCGATGCTGCCCCCGACCTGCACGTCGGCCAGCGACACGCTGCCGGCGTCGATCCACATCGTCACATCGCCGCCATGTGGTTCAAGCGCCCGAATGCTGCCGATTCCCTGCACGATGCCGGTGAACATCAGGTACCTGCCTTCTGTCGCGGACGCAGTGTGAGCCTCAAGTCATCGCCGATGCGCTCGACGTCGTGCCAATCGAACTCGCAGCGATCGCACATGCGCTCGAGCGCAGGGAGGTTGAAGAGTCCCCGTGCGGCATTACCCAGCAGCACGGGCGCCATGTAGACCACGAGTTCGTCAACGAGGCCGCTGCGCATGAACTCGCCAGCAAGCGTCGGCCCGGCTTCGACGAGTACTTCGTTGCACTCGAGCTCGCCAAGCCGCGACACGACTGCGTCGAGGTCGAGGTGGCCGGCATCGGAGACCGCCACCGATTCGATGCGGGCGCCCGCCGCGCGCAGCGGCTGCGCAAGTGGCGACCGGTCGTCACGGGTCATGATCAGCGCTGACCGTGCGAAGCACAGCACCTGCGCCGTCACCGGAGTCCTGAGATCGGTGTCGAGCACGACCCTGAGCGGCCGACGCCCGCGCATCTCGTACTGGGAATCACGAACCGTCAGCATCGGGTCATCCGCGAGGACCGTGCCGCTGCCCGTGACGACGGCGCAGGCGCGGGCCCTGAGCCTCTGCACGTCGGCGCGCGACTGCTCGCTCGTGATCCATTTGCTGGTGCCGTTCGCCAGCGCCGTGCGGCCGTCGAGACTCGCCCCGAGCTTCAGCGTGACCCAGGGCCGGCCGTGCAGCATCCGCATGATGAAGCCGCGATCGATCTCGGCGGCCTCCGCCTCCAGCAGACCCGTCGAGCATGGGATCCCTGCCTGGGCCAGGCGGAGCATCCCGCCGCCACCGACCGCAGGGTTCGGATCACGCATGGCGACCACGACCCGTGCGACGCGCGCCTCGATGAGTGCATCGACACAGGGCGGGGTGCGGCCCTCGTGCGAACAGGGCTCCAGCGTAACGTAGGCTGTCGCGCCAGCCGCCGCAGCTCCGGCCTCCCGCAGCGCGAAGATCTCGGCGTGCGGTTCTCCCGCGCGTTCGTGGAATCCGGCGCCGACGACCTGGCCCCACCGCACCAGCACGCAGCCGACCGCCGGGTTCGGCGACGTTGAATAGAGCCCGCGCCGGGCCAGGTCCAGCGCCCGTCGCATGTACTGCTCATCTTCCGCCGAGAACACGACTACTTCCGTTCCTCGTCAGGCGACGCCGACGACCACAGGCCGAGCTGCATGTCCTCCACCGAGCGGGGCCGCCGGTGCCGGAGTCGATCGATCTCCTCCCGGAACGCATCGACGTCCTCGAAACTTCGATAGACGGATGCGAAGCGCACGTAGGCCACCTCGTCGAGCCGGTGCAGTTCGTCCATCACGAGTTCGCCCACGAGCCGCGCCGGCACCTCGCGCTCGCCCAGCGTACGCAGCTTGTGGCAGACGCGATTCACGGCGGCATCCACCGCCTCGCTCGACACGGGACGCTTCTCCAGGGCCTTCAGCATGCCGGAGCGCAGCTTCGACTCGTCGAACGGCTCGCGCGTCGCGTCGCTCTTGACCACGCGCGGCATCACGAGCTCCGCGGACTCGAACGTCGTGAAGCGCTCGCCGCACTGCAGGCATTCACGTCGGCGACGCACCTGCTGGCCCTCGGCGGCCAGGCGCGAGTCGATGACCTTGGTCTCCTCGTGCGCGCAGAACGGGCAGAACATCGCTGGTCGCCGACCTCAGGCCGACCCGTACACCGGAAAGCGCCGGCACAACTCTATCACCGAGTGCCGGGTACGCTCGATGACGGCTTCACTGGCGACGTCGTCGAGCACGTCGGCAATCCAACCGGCGAGTTGCGTCGCTTCCGCTTCTCGGAAGCCGCGCGTCGTGACCGCGGGCGTACCAATGCGCAGGCCGCTGGTCACGAACGGCGAGCGCGGATCGTTCGGCACGGTGTTCTTGTTGACCGTGATGTTGGCGCGACCGAGGGCCGCGTCCGCATCCTTGCCGGTGACGCCCTTCTCGATCAGGTCCACCAGGAACAGGTGGTTGTCCGTGCCACCCGAGACGATCCTGTAGCCGCGGTGACTGAGGCCGGCGACCATGGCGCGGGCATTCGCCACGACCTGCTTCTGGTAGTCGACGAACTCCGGCTGCAGTGCCTCGAGGAATGCCACGGCCTTGGCCGCAATGACGTGCATCAGCGGACCGCCCTGGGTGCCCGGGAAAATCATCGAGTTCAGCTTCTTCGTGATCTCGTCGTTCGCCCGGGCGAGGATGATCCCGCCGCGAGGCCCGCGCAGAGTCTTGTGAGTCGTGCTGGTCACGACGTCCGCATAGGGCACCGGGGTTGGATAGACGCCCGCCGCAACGAGTCCGGCCACGTGGGCCATGTCGACGAGGAAGTAAGCGCCCACCGCGTCCGAAATCCGCCGGAAGCGCGCCCAGTCGATGACGCGCGAGTAGGCCGAGAATCCGGCAATGACGAGCTTCGGCTTGTGCTCATGCGCCAGCCGTTCCACCTGCGCGTAGTCGATCTCGCCCGTCGCGGCATCAATGCCGTACTGGACCGCGTTGAAGATCTTGCCGGAAAAATTGACCTTGGCGCCGTGGGTCAGGTGCCCGCCGTGGTCGAGGCTCATGCCGAGGATCGTGTCGCCCGGGTTGATCAGCGCGAGATACGCCGCGACGTTCGCCTGCGAACCCGAATGCGGCTGCACGTTCGCGTAGTCTGCCCCGAAGAGCTTCTTCGCGCGGTCGATTGCCAGCTGCTCGGCGACGTCCACGTACTCGCAGCCGCCGTAGTAGCGTTTGCCGGGGTAGCCCTCGGCATACTTGTTGGTCAGCACCGATCCCTGGGCTTCGAGGACCCGTGGGCTCGCGTAGTTTTCGGACGCGATCAGCTCGATGTGATCTTCCTGGCGGGCACGCTCGTGGTCGAGCGAGGTCGCGAGCTCGGGGTCAAACCCGGCGATGGTCATGCTGGCGGGAAACATGGGTACTCCAGGGGCGGGGACCCCCAATTGTAGCGGTTTGCGGCCGCCGGCTCGCGGGTTGCGGCAGTCGCGCCCGCATGCCGCGGTTCGATGCATCACTCTGCCAGCGCGTGGCGGCGCCGTGGGGTCCAGGGCAACGGGGTGCCGGGGACGCCGGACAGCCGCCGACCGATCGACGGAGAGCCCATTGCAGCGGAGCGAATTCCCAGCGCGATACGCGGCCGCACACGTGGCGCAGACGAGTCCGAAGCCGCATAATCGCGGCCCTTTTCCCGCCTGCCAACGACCCTCGAGCCCATGGCCCAGTTCATCTACACCATGAATCGCGTCGGGAAGATCGTGCCCCCGAAGCGCGTGATCCTCCGCGACATCTCGCTCAGCTTCTTCCCCGGCGCCAAGATCGGCGTGCTCGGCCTGAATGGATCCGGCAAGTCCACGCTGCTCAGAATCATGGCGGGCGTCGACAAGGAGTTCGAAGGCGAGGCCCGGCCGCAGCCCGGCATCAAGATCGGCTTCCTCGAGCAGGAGCCCAAGCTGGACGCGTCGAAGGACGTTCGCGGCAACGTCGAGATAGCCGTCGGGCACATCAAGGACGCCCTGAAACGCCTCGACGAGGTCTATGCGGCGTACGCGGACCCGGACGCCGACTTCGAGAAGATCGCGGCCGAGCAGGCGAAGCTCGAAGCGCTGATCCAGGCGACCGACGGCCACAATCTCGAACGCCAGCTCGAGGTCGCCGCCGACGCGCTGCGACTGCCGCCCTGGGAAGCCGACGTCACGAAGATCTCGGGCGGCGAGCGGCGCCGCGTGGCGCTCTGCCAGCTGCTGCTGTCGAAGCCGGACATGCTGCTGCTCGACGAGCCCACCAACCACCTCGACGCCGAATCGGTGCGCTGGCTGGAGCACTTCCTGGAGCAGTACCCCGGCACGGTCATCGCGGTGACCCACGACCGTTACTTCCTCGACAACGTCGCGGGCTGGATTCTCGAGCTCGACCGCGGCTACGGCATTCCGTGGCAGGGGAACTACTCGTCCTGGCTCGAACAGAAGGAAAAGCGGCTCCAGGTAGAGGAGCAGCAGCAGTCCGCGCTCAAGAAGATGCTCGAGCGCGAGCTCGAGTGGGTTCGCCAGAACCCGAAGGCGCGGCAGGCCAAGAGCAAGGCGCGCATGCAGCGCTTCGAGGAACTGCAATCGCGCGAGTTCCAGGAGCGCAACGAGACCAACGAGATCTACATCCCGCCCGGGCCGCGACTCGGCGAACTCGTCATCGAAGCCAGGGGGCTCACCAAGGCCTACGGCGACAAGCTGCTGTTCGAGAACCTCGACTTCAGCCTGCCGCAGGGCGGCATCGTCGGGATCATCGGCCCGAACGGCGCCGGCAAGACGACGCTGTTCCGCATCCTCACCGGCCAGGAGACCGCGGACGCCGGCGAGATCCGCATCGGACCGACGGTGCAGCTGGCCTGCGTGGACCAGTCGCGCCAGTCGCTCGACGACAGGAAGACCGTCTGGCAGGAGATTTCCGGCGGCCTGGACCTGCTGAAGGTCGGCAATTACGAGACACCTTCCCGCTCCTACGTCGGGCGCTTCAACTTCCGTGGCGCGCAGCAGCAGCAGTCGATCGGAGAGCTGTCGGGCGGAGAGCGCAACCGCGTGCACCTCGCCAAGGTGCTCAAGTCGGGTGGCAACGTCGTGCTGCTCGACGAGCCGACCAACGATCTCGACGTGGAGACGCTGCGCGCGCTCGAGGAAGCGTTGCTGTCGTTCCCGGGCTGCGCGGTGGTGATCTCGCACGATCGCTGGTTCCTCGACCGCATCGCGACCCACATCCTTGCGTTCGAGGGGAACAGCGAGGTCGTCTGGTTCGAGGGCAACTACTCGGAGTACGTCGAGGACCTGAAGCGCCGGCGCGGCGAGGACGCGGAGCAGCCGCACCGGATGCGCTACCGCAGCCTCCACGCGTGAGACGAGTACACTGCAGCGGGGGCAAGGCATGGCGAAAGGCAGACGCAGACCCACGCTCGAGATCGACGGCACACGGCTGACGCTTGCGCAGCTGCGCGCGTTCGAGGTGCGCCGACCCCTGGTGAAGCTGCTGCCGACCGCGCGGCGCCGCATGCAGGCGTCGCGAGACGCCGTGCAGCGCGCGGTCGAGCGCGGCGAGACCTCCTATGGCATCAACACGGGCTTCGGCGCGTTCGCGAACCGGGTCATTCCCGCCGCCAAGACCCGCAAGCTGCAGCTGAACCTGGTCCGCAGCCACGCCTGCGGCACCGGGCGCGCGCTGCCTGCGACGATCGTCCGCCGGATGCTGCTACTGAAGGCCAACAGCCTCGCGGCTGGATTCTCCGGTGCACGGCCGCTCGTCGCCGACCTGTTGCTGACGCTGCTGAACCACGACGTGCTGCCCGTCGTCCCCGCGCAGGGGTCGGTTGGCGCATCCGGCGACCTCGCGCCGCTGGCACACGTCGCCCTGGCCCTGGTCGGCGAAGGCGAGGCGATCCACGGCACTGACACACTCGATGGTGCAGGCGTCCTGACGGCAGCGGGCCTCGAACCGCTCGTGCTCGAGGCGAAGGAAGGGCTCGCGCTGCTCAACGGCACGCAGCTCAGCCTGGCGCTGGCACTCGAAGGTCTTTTCCAGGCCGAGTGCCTGCTCGACGCATCGGTCATTGCGGGCGCGCTTACCGTCGAGGGGCTGGCGGGCAGCCATGCGCCGTTCGACGCGCGCATCCAGCAGGCGAGCCGCCTGCCGGGGCAGGCCAAGGTTGCAAGGCGACTGCGGAAGCTGCTGACCGACAGCGAGATCCTGCGCAGCCACGAGGACTGCGAGCGGGTCCAGGACCCCTATGCGGTGCGCTGCATGCCGCAGGTCTTCGGGGCCGTCGAGCACACGATCGGGCACGCGCGCGAGATCCTGTCCGCCGCCGTCAACGGGGTGTCGGACAACCCGCTGATCTTCGGCGACGACATCCTGTCGGGCGGCAACTTCCACGCGGAGCCGATCGGCTTCATCAGCGACTTCCTCGCCATCGCCGTCGCTGAACTCGCGAGCATCGCCGAGCGTCGCATCGACCTGCTCGACCGGCGTGTCAATCCGAACCTGAACATGTTCCTCGCGACGGAGCCGGGACTCGAATCCGGCTTCATGATGGCGCACGTGACGGCGGCCGCGCTCGTGTCAGAGAACAAGACCTATGCGCATCCGGCCTCGGTCGACAGCCTGCCTACCTCCGCCGGCCAGGAGGACCACGTGAGCATGGCTCCCTGGGCAGGTCGAAAACTGCTGGAAATCTGCAGCAATACCGCCACCGTGCTCGGCATCGAGCTGCTCGCCGCCGCGCGAGCGATCGACAGCATGCGTCCGCTCAGGACGACGCCGGAACTGGAGCGCGTGCACGCCATGGTCCGCGAACACGTACCGTTCCTGCCGCACGACCACCGGCTGGACCGCGACATCGGCGCACTCGCGGCACTGGTGCGCAGCGGTACCCTCTCCCGCTTCATGCGGTAGGGCGCACGTGCACGGCGTTGCGGTCGTCGTCACGTGCTTTGCGCTGCTCGCGTTGCTGCTGGCCTGGAGCCGCTGGCTGGCGCGACGTCGGCTCGCGGCGGCCGGGCACCTGGCGATGGCAATCGCCGCCGCTGCGGGCGCGCTGCTGATGTGGTCGGTGATGGCGGGCCTCGAGTCCTACGAGCCCGAGCCGAAGGGGCAGCCGATCGCGGGCCTTTATATCGAAAGGACCGGGTCGCAGAGGTTTCGTGCCACCCTCACGCGGCTCCCGGCGGGCCGGATCCAGGTTTTCGAACTGGCTGGCGACCAGTGGCGCCTCGAGGCGCGCACCCTCGACTGGCAGGGCCCAGCCGCGCAGATTGGACTCGACCGCATGTACCGGCTGGAAAGGCTGAGTACGCGTGCCAACCGCCCTCTTTCCGGCCCGGAGACCTCCAACGCGAGATTCAGCCTCGGGACGGATGCCCCGAACGACCTTTGGGCCAGGAGCCGGACGAGTCCGGCCTGGATGCGCCACGTTCGCGGCGGTCACGCGGACGGTCCATGGACGCCAATGGCGGACGCCGCCCTCTTCACGATATGGCTGGACGGACAGGCGTTGCGCGTGGATGCCGCCAACGAAGCCGCCGTGGCGGCCGTGAAACCCGCCGCGACGGCGGCTGCCGAGAGGCCGGCCTTGCGCTAGACTCACGGCGTCTTTCTGACGCGGATGCAGAACCATGTCGGTCCACGTTGACGCCCAAAGCCGCCTGCACCACGACCAGGAGCACAGCCTCGCGCTCAACTGCCCCCACTGCCAGGTCTTCTCGCACATCACGGCGGTGTCGGTTCCGCAGTACGCGGAGCTCGTCGCCAGCCGGCCGAGCCAGGTCGGCGTCGTTTACCGCTGCGACTCGTGCAGCGCTCCGATCTTCCTGCGCTTCGCGGTGAAGATGTACGCGGCAAACCGGGTCGAGCTCGCCAGCAACTTCGTCGAGCTCGAGCGCGCGCGTGAAAAATTCAACTTCACCTACCTGCCCGAGGATGCGGAGAAGACATTCCGCGAGGCGCTTGGCTGCTACTCTGCGGGACACTTCAACGCGTTCGCCGCGATGTGCCGGCGGACAGCCCAGGCCGTCATCAACGACCAGGGCGATAACGGGCGCCTCAGGATCTTCAACCAGATCAACGAAGCCCGCGACATGGCGGAGATCGATTCGGATTCGTTCGCGGTCGTGAAGAAGGTGCTGTTCGGCACCGACGCGGACCCGTGGCCGTCGCTGCCGGAGATCGGGGCCTACGAAGCCGGCGTGCTGCTCGAGCTGGCGAAAGACATGCTGTACCAGGCGTACGTCCGCAAGGGCAAGCTGCAGCAGGCGATGATGGTGAGGCGCTTTTTCGCGGAAGAGACACTCGACCGGATTACGCCGATCGGCAGGGCCGCGGGCGCGGACTGACTTTTCAAGGTGACCGACGCGAACATCCCGCAGTTGCGCGAGCTCCTGCCGGAGCTGTTCGAATTCGCAGAGACGCAGGCCGCGCAGATCGAGGCAGGCGAGCTGAGCAGCACAGACGAGCTTGCCGCGTGCATCCGCGACTTCTACTCAGTCGAACGCATGGCGGCGATCGAGACCGTTGCCCCGGGCTGGCGGGGAATGGCCGGTCATGCCGATGGCGCGACCCGCAGGCACATCACCGAGGCACTGATCGCGCTGCAACTGCTCCCGGAGTATCGGGGCGCGCCCGCACGCCTGCGGCAGCTGATCGAATGGAGCGTTCTCTACCACGACCTCGGAAAGAAGGTAATCGGCGGCCAGCGCGACTCCATGCACGCTTTCCGTTCCGCGACCATGGCCGCGCGGGCGCTGCCCCGCGTGGGCTTCGCCGTGAGTACGGCGTACCCGCAGATGATCGATCCGTGGACCCGGCTGGTCCTCGGCGCGTCACACGCCGCACCCGATGGCAAGGGCCTGGTTCCGGACAAGCGCTCGCTGCCGGAAATCCTGGCGGGCACCGAGCAGCTGTTCGGCACTGCGTCCGCCGCCGCGCTCATCGTGCAGGCCGTGCTTCTGCACCAGTCGCTGAACGTGGTGCCAGAATGGCCGAACCCCGGCAGCCTCGCCGAGGCAGAGGTGCCGCTGTGCATCCGCCCGGCGCTGCTGCCGCTGCTGGAAGCGATGATGCTGGTGGACAGCGACGCCTGGCAGCTCCTCGATCCCTCGAGGAAGGCGAAGTTCCGCAAGAGCACGCTCGAAGTCTTCGCCACCGTGCGTAGCCTGGTGGGCGCCTGACGGCGCCAACGAGCGCGTCCCGTCAACCCACCCAGACCCGGGCGTTGCGGAACATGCGCATCCACCCGCTGTCCTCGCCCCACTCCGCCGGATGCCATGAGTTCTGCACGGTGCGGAACACCCGCTCCGGGTGAGGCATCAGGATCGTCGCACGCCCGTCCTCGCTGGTGAGTCCCGTGATGCCGAGTGGCGATCCGTTGGGATTGGCCGGATACGTCTCGGTCGCCAGGCCTCGATTGTCGACGAATCGCAGGCTCACGAGACCCGTGTCCACGCAGGCCCGAGCCCCGGCCTGATCCGTGAACTCCGCACGACCCTCTCCGTGCGCAATCGCGATCGGCATGATCGAGCCCTGCATGCCAGAGAAGAATATCGACGGCGACGGCAGGACCTCGATGAGCCCCACCCGTCCCTCGAACTGCTCGGAGCGATTGCGGACGAACCGCGGCCAGTGTGTCGTGCCTGGCACCAGCGACTTGAGCGCCGCAAGCATCTGGCAGCCGTTGCACACGCCGAGCGTGAAACTGTCGCCGCGCACGAAGAACTCCTCGAACTGCAACCGCAACTGCGCGTTGAAGAGGATCGACTTCGCCCAGCCCTCGCCGGCGCCGAGCACGTCGCCGTAGGAGAATCCGCCGCAGGCCACGAGCCCGCGGAACCCGTCGAGCCGTGCGCGGCCCGCGATCAGGTCGGTCATGTGCACGTCGACCGGCGCGAATCCGGCGCGATGGAAGGCCGCTGCCATCTCGAGCTGGCTGTTTACGCCCTGCTCCCGCAGGATCGCGATGGCAGGCCGCGCACCCCTCAGGGTCATCGGTGCGGCGACGTCCTCCGCGGGATCGAACGCCAGGCGGGCATGCAGCCCCGGATCGTCGGGGTCGGTCGCCCGCCGATACTCTTCTTCCGCGCAGGCCGGATTGTCGCGCAGCGACTGCATGCGGAAAGTCGTCTCCGACCAGGCGCTCCTCAATTCGGTTCGCGTCGCCGACAGCACCGTGCGGCCCGAAACGGCGAAGCTGATGCGGTCCGAGGTGGTGACGCGACCGATCGTGCGGACGCAGTCCTCGATTCCCGACTCGCGAAACACTTCCAGCACCTGCTTCTCGTTCGACGCGTCCACCTGCAGCACCGCACCGAGTTCCTCGGAGAACAGCGCCGCGACGATGCGGGCTTCGCCGCCGACGGATACCAGGTCCACGTCGACGCCGCAGCGCCCGGCGAACGCCATCTCGCAAAGCGTCACGAACAGGCCGCCGTCGGATCGGTCGTGGTAAGCGAGCGCGAGGCCAGCGCGTCGCAGTCGCACGAGCGCCTTGAAGAAGGCCCGCAGGCGACCCGGGTCATCGCAGTCGGGCGACTCGCGGCCGACGCGTCCGTACACCTGCGCGAGGCAGGAACCGCCAAGCCGGTCGCGTCCGGCGCCAAGATCCACCAGCACGAGCCGCGTGTCGCCGAGATCCGTGCGAAGTTGCGGCGTCAGCGTGCGCCGCACGTCCTGCACTGGCGCAAAAGCCGAGACGACCAGCGACACCGGTGCGACGACCTTGCGCAGGTCGGCACCCTCGTACCACGCCGTCTTCATGGAAAGCGAGTCCTTGCCGACCGGGATCGCGATACCGAGCGCCGGGCAGAGCTCCTCGCCGACTGCGCGCACGGCGTCGTAGAGGTCGGCGTCCTCGCCAGGCTCGCCACAGGCGGCCATCCAGTTGGCGGAGAGTCGCACGTCCTCGAGGCGCGCGATGTCCGCCGCCGCGATGTTGGTCACTGACTCGGCGACCGCCATGCGCGCCGACGCAGCCGCGTCGAGCAGCGCGAGCGGCGAGCGCTCGCCCATGGCCATCGCCTCCCCCCGCGTCGAGAAATAGTCGCTCACCGTCACGGCGACGTCGCTCACGGGCACCTGCCATGGCCCCACCAGTGGATCTCGGCTGATCATGCCGCCCACCGAGCGGTCGCCGATCGTCACCAGGAACGTCTTGTCGGCGATGGTCGGCAGCCTGAGCAGCCGGAAGGCCGCGTCGCGCAGGTCGATTCCGCGGCCGTCGAACTCGTCCGCTGCGCCAGCGACCCGGCGCACGTCGCGCGTCATGCGCGGCGGCTTGCCAAGCAGCGTGTCGAGCGGCATCGCCACCGGCGCGTTGCCGAACAGCGGATCGGACACTTCGAGCACTCCGCCCGCCGTGACCTCTCCGATCACCGCGTAGGGACAACGCTCGCGATCGCACAGCGCGCCGAATTCATCGATACGGCCGGCCGAGACGATCAGCACGTAGCGCTCCTGCGCCTCGTTGCACCATATTTCGAGCGGCGACATCCCCGGCTCGTCGCTCAGCACGCTGCGCAGGTCCACGCGTCCGCCGCAGCCGCCGTGGGCGACCGACTCGGGCACCGCGTTCGACAGGCCGCCGGCACCGACGTCGTGGATGAGCAGGATCGGATTGCCGGCCCCGAGCCCCCAGCATGCGTCGATGACTTCCTGCGCGCGACGCTGGATTTCCGGGTTGCCGCGCTGCACGGACGCGAAGTCGAGGTCCGCGGAACTTGCACCGGCGCCGACCGAAGAAGCCGCGCCGCCGCCGAGACCGATCAGCATCGCCGGGCCACCGAGCACGACGATGCGCGCGCCGGGAACGATGGTCGACTTCTCGACGTGCTGCCGGCGAATGTTGCCGAGGCCGCCCGCGATCATGATCGGCTTGTGGAACCCGCGAAGCGCCGCACGGCCGGGCGCATCCACACGCTGCTCGAACGTGCGGAAGTAGCCGCAGATGCCGGGGCGGCCGAACTCGTTGTTGAAGGATGCCGCGCCTATCGGTCCTTCCAGCATGATCTGCAGCGCGGAAGCGATGCGGTCGGGCTTGCCGAGATCCTGCTCCCAGGGCTGTGTCGCACCCGGGATGCGCAGGTTCGAGACCGTGAAGCCCACGAGTCCCGCCTTCGGTTTCGCACCCCGACCGGTCGCACCCTCGTCACGGATCTCGCCACCCGATCCCGTCGCCGCCCCGGGGAACGGCGAGATTGCCGTCGGGTGGTTGTGCGTCTCGACCTTCATCAGGATGTCGATCGGCTCGTCGAACCCTGCATACGCGCCACCGCCGGGTTGCGCGAACCAGCGACGCCCGGGCCAGCCCTCGATGACGGCCGAGTTGTCCTTGTAGGCCGACAGGACGCCATGCGGACTCTTCGCGTGCGTGTTCCGGATCATGCCGAACAGCGATTTCCCGCTGCGTTCGCCGTCCACGATCCAGTCCGCATTGAATATCTTGTGCCGGCAGTGCTCCGAATTCGCCTGCGCAAACATCATCAGCTCGACGTCCGTCGGGTCTCTTCCGAGCGCGCGGAAGGCGTCCAGCAGGTAATCGACCTCGTCGTCCGAAAGCGCAAGCCCGAGACCCGCGTTTGCAGCCTGCAGCGCCGGACGGCCCTCGGCCAGCACTGGTACTGTTTCGAGCGCTTTCGGCGCGGAGTGACGGAACAGGCTGACCGCCTCCGCGGGATCGCGCACCACCTGCTCGGTCATCCGATCGTGCAGGGCGGTCGCGGCGAAGGACCACTCGGGCGGTGTGAGTGCGCGCGATGAGTCGAGGTAGTACGCCATGCCACGCTCGATGCGTCGTACCGCGTCCAGCCCGCAGACGTGCGCGATGTCGGTCGCCTTGCTCGACCACGGCGACACCGTGCCCGAGCGCGGCACGACCAGCAGCAGTTCGCCGCGTGGCTCGGCACCTGAATCGGCCGGCCCATAGCGCAACAGCGATTCGAGCACGCTGGTCTCGGCCGCCGAAAGATCGCGTTCGAGGTCGACGAAGTGAATGTACCGGGTGTCCGCCTGCTCGAGGCACTCGAGCCGCGCGCGAAGCGACGCCAGAAGCCTTGCGAGCCGGAAATCCGAGACTGCGGGAGCGCCGCGTATTGTGAGCATTTAGAGGAAGCCGCCGCCGTGCTGGCAGGGGCGCGAAATGATACCGGAGCGCCCCGCCCCGGACCAGCGCGCGCGAGCTACTTGCGCGACCCGGGGTCGCTCGGCGTGTAAACCGGAAACGGGAATTGGGTCACGTTCGACCCTTCGGCCGACGACACCTTGCTGACGCCGGACTTGCGTACCTCGTCGATGCGGATCACCGAATGCAGCGGCAGGTACGTGCGCTTTACACCCGCGAATTCGGCCTGGATCTTTTCTTCGGAAGGATCCACCACCACCGCCGAGCGCTCGCCGAAGATCAGCTCCTCGACCTCGACGAAGCCGAACAGTGATCCATGGCCGACCTTGCGGGCATAGATCTCGAAAACCTTGCCCTGGTTGACAAAAATCACCTTGAAAATGTTGCTTGCCGGCATCGTGTGCTTGCAGTCGAGGGGCGGGCATATTACAAGGTGCACGGAACCATGGCCATCAAGCTGCGCGTCATCAGCGACCATTACCAGGAACTCGGCGAGCAACGCTCGCGCGTGTTCGGCGTGAATGGCGGCACCATCGGACGCGCGCCCGACAACGACTGGATATTACCCGACGCCAAACGCCTCGTCTCGGGCCACCACTGCGAGATCGAGTATCGCAGCGGAGCCTACTGGCTGAGCGACAGGAGCACGAATGGCGTGTTCGTCAACGAAGCGGACGATCCCGTGTCGGAGACGGGTCCGGTAGCGCTGCAGGACGGCGACCGACTGCGTCTCGGCGACTACGAAATCCTGGTGAGCCTGGACGACCGCATCGATTTCCTGCCTGCAGCGGCCGAGCTGCACTCCGCCGCGAAGCACCTGGACTCGGACATCGGGGCAAGCCTGGACCTCGACAGCCTGTTCACGCCACGCGAGAGCGCCGACTCGGGTTCGATTTCCATCCGTAACGCGTTCGGGCAGAGGCTCCCCAGGGAGATGCGCGAAGCAGCCACCGCCGCCGCG
>Ga0079037_100000482_pt1 | contig 18159 bp, 18 predicted proteins | sample Mud3Dept4metaG_FD_71479 | JGI IMG/M metagenome (GOLD analysis project Ga0079037, IMG submission 71479) | Freshwater wetland microbial communities from Ohio, USA, analyzing the effect of biotic and abiotic controls - Mud 3 Core 4 Depth 4 metaG | ecosystem: Environmental > Aquatic > Freshwater >... | reverse complement strand
GGCCCCGGTCGGCCCCCCGCGCGCCAGGGCGCGGGAGCGGGAAGGAGCGGCGGCAGGGTGAAGATCCACGAGTACCAGGCCAAGGACATCCTCCGGAAGTTCGGCGTGGCCGTGCCCCGCGGCTACCTGGCCACCACCCCGCTCGAGGCGGAGGGGGCGGCGCGGCAGCTCGGGGGCGGCCTGTGCGCGGTGAAGGCGCAGATCCACGCCGGCGGCCGCGGCAAGGGGGGAGGGGTGAAGCTGGCCCGCTCGCCGGAGGACGCCCGCCAGCACGCCGAGGCCATGCTGGGGATGATGCTGCGCACCCCGCAGACCGGACCCGAGGGCCAGGAGGTCCGCAAGGTCCTGGTGGAGGAAGGCTGCCGCATCGCACGCGAGATCTACCTGGGCATGACCCTCGACCGGGAGACGAGCCGGGTCACGCTGATGGCCTCGGCCGAGGGCGGGGTGGAGATCGAGGAGGTGGCCAAGGAGCACCCGGAGAAGATCCTCAAGATCGCCATCGACCCCCTCACCGGGTTGATGCCCTACCAGGCGCGGAAGCTGGCCTTCACCCTGGCTCTGCAGGGGGAGACGGTCGGCAATTTCGTCCGGTTCGCCACCGGCCTGTACAACGCCTACGTGGCCACCGACGCCTCGCTGGCCGAGATCAACCCGCTGGTGGTGACCGCCCAGGGCGGGGTACTGGCGCTCGACGCCAAGATGAACTTCGACGACAACGCCCTTTACCGCCACCCGGAGGTGGCGGCCATGCGCGACCCGGGCGAGGAGGACCCCAAGGAAACCCAGGCCAAGGAGTTCGACCTCTCCTACATCGCGCTCGACGGCGACATCGGCTGCATGGTGAACGGCGCCGGCCTGGCCATGGCGACCATGGACGTCATCCAGCTCTGCGGCGGGCGCCCTGCCAACTTCCTCGACGTCGGCGGCGGCGCCGACGAGGCCAAGGTGACGGCGGCCTTCAAGATCATCCTGCAGGACCCGGCGGTGAAGGCGGTGCTGGTCAACATCTTCGGCGGCATCATGAAGTGCGACGTCATCGCCAAGGGCGTGGTGGCCGCGGCCCGCCAGATCGGGCTCGAGATCCCGGTGGTGGTCCGCCTGCAGGGAACCAACGTCGAGCTGGGCAAGGAGATCCTGGCCCACAGCGACCTGGAGCTCACCCCGGCGGACGACCTCGGCGACGCGGCCCGCAAGGCGGTGGCCGCGGTCCGCGGCGCCTAGAGGAGGTCCCTTGAGCATCTTCGTCGACGCCAACACCCGCGTCCTGGTGCAGGGGATCACCGGCTCGGCCGGCAGCTTCCACGCCGAGCAGATGCTGGCCTACGGGACCAAGGTGGTCGCCGGGGTGACGCCCGGCCGCGGCGGGACCCGGTTCCAGGGAAGCGTGCCCATCTTCAACACCGTGGAGCAGGCGGTGCGGGAGACCGGCGCCAACGCGGCCGCCATCTTCGTGCCGCCGCCCTACGCGGCCGACTCCATCGTCGAGGCGGCCGACGCCGGGGTGCCGCTGGTCATCGCCATCACCGAGGGCATCCCGGTGCTCGACATGGTCCGGGTGAAGCGCTACCTCCAGGACGCGGCCGGCACCCGCCTCATCGGGCCCAACTGCCCGGGCATCATCACGCCGGGCCAGTGCAAGATCGGCATCATGCCGGGCCACATCCACCGGCCCGGGCGAATCGGGGTGGTCTCGCGCTCCGGCACCCTGACCTACGAGGCCGTGCTGCAGCTGACCACCCTCGGGCTCGGGCAGTCCACCGCGGTGGGCATCGGGGGGGATCCGGTGAACGGGACCGACTTCATCGACTGCCTGCGCCAGTTCGCCGCCGACCCGGACACCGAGGGCGTCATCATGATCGGCGAGATCGGCGGCAGCGCCGAGACCCGCGCGGCCGCGTGGGTGAAGAAGCACATGTCCAAGCCGGTGGTGGGCTTCATCGCCGGGCGGACCGCCCCTCCCGGCAAGCGAATGGGCCACGCCGGCGCGGTGATCTCGGGCGGGGCCGACACCGCCGAGGCCAAGATGGACGCGATGCGGGACGCCGGCATCGTGGTCTGTGACGGCCCACACCTCCTCGGCGAGGCGATGGCGGCCGCCCTGGCCTCGCGGCCACCGCGCCCCAGGCCGGCCCGGGAGCCCGAGCCGGCACCGGCCAGGTCCGCCGAGGCAGGGCCGAGCACCGGCAAGGGCCGGAGGGCGGACGGCCCGAGGAAGGCCAAGAGGCGTTAGCCCCGAACCGTACGGAGACCACATGCCCATCGAGCGCACCCTATCCATCATCAAGCCCGACGGAGTCGAGAAGGGCGTCGTCGGCAAGGTCGTCGCCCGCTTCGAGGCGGCGGGCCTGAAGCCGGTGGCCATGCGCATGGCGCACCTCTCGCGGGCGGAGGCGGAAGGTTTCTACGCGGTCCACAAGGCCCGGCCCTTCTTCAACGACCTGGTCGCCTTCATGACCAGCGGCCCGGTGGTGCTGATGGTGCTCGAGGGGGAGGGGGCCATCGCCAGGAACCGCGAGGTGATGGGCGCCACCGACCCGGCCAAGGCGGCGCCGGGGACCATCCGCAAGGACTTCGCCACCGACATCGAGAAGAACACCGTGCACGGGTCGGACGGCCCGGAGACCGCCCGGACCGAGATCGCCTACTTCTTCCGGGCCATCGACCTCCACCCCTACGAGTGGAAGGGCAAGCGCTCGTAACCGTCCGCGATCGCTACGCATTCCTGGGCGGCGGCTCCGGGGGAGCCGCCGCGTCCGTTTCCCGTTAAAATCGGTCAACGCCCGTCCTCCTGGGACGGGCGTCGTCGTTCGAGGAAAGGGACAGTGGAGACGGTCACGACCTGGCATTGGTTGGTGGGGTTCCTCATCCTCCTCGCCTCTGCCTTCACCTCCGCCACCGAGACCGGGCTCACCGCCCTGGGCGAGGTGCGGGCCCGTCAGTTGGTCGAGTCCGGTGGGCGGCGGGCCCGGCTGCTGCGCCTCTGGCTCGAGCATCCGGAGCGCGTGCTGTCCACCCTGCTCATCGCCAACAACGTGTTCACGATCGGGGCGGGCGCCCTGGCGGGGGACATCGCAGCTGGAGTCGCCGCCGGGGCAGGGGTCACTCCCGGCACGGCCTTGGCGGTCGCGACGGCGGTCGCCACCGCGGTGGTGCTCTTCTTCGGCGAGATCGTCCCCAAGACCGTGGCCAAGCGACATCCGGTGCGGGTGGCGCTCACCAACATGCCGCTGGTGCACTTCCTCTATTGGGCCCTGTGGCCGGTCTCGACCGGCCTGGTGCGCGCCACCAGCGCGCTGGTGCAGCTGTTCGGGGGCGGGAAGAACCCGCCGGCGCCGGCGGTGACCAGCGAGGAGATCGAGTACCTCATCGAGGTGGGAACCCGCGAGGGCGTGCTCGACGAGGTGAAGGAGGAGTTGCTGAACAGCGTCCTCGAGTTCGCCGACCGGGTGGTCAAGGAGATCATGGTCCCCCGCACCCGCATGGTGGCCCTCGACAAGGAGGTCCCGCCCGAGGAAGTGGTGCGCATCGTCACCGAGAACCCGTACAGCCGGATGCCGGTCTACGAGGGCTCGGTCGACAACGTGGTCGGGATCCTGCTGGTCCGCGACATCATCCAGGAGCTGCGCAAGGGGCCGCTGCGAGGCATCCCCTTCGAGCGCCTGCTCAAGCCGGCCTACTTCGTCCCCGAGCAGATGAAGATCTCGCGCCTGCTCAAGGAGATGCAGAAGCGCAAGACGCACCTGGCGGTCGTGGTGGACGAGTTCGGGGGGACGAGCGGCCTCGTCACCCTGGAGGACGTGATCGAGGAGATCGTGGGCGAGATCCAGGACGAGGCCGACGTCGAGTCGGCCCCCATCAAGGCCCTCGGCGACGGGAACCACCTGGCGGACGCGACCGTCCCGCTCCGGGAGCTCGAGGAGTACCTGAACCACGCGGTGGAGGGCCTGGCCCAGGACCGGGAGCACGAGATCCGGTTTCCCGAAGAGGGGGACTACGAGACGCTGGGCGGCTTCGTCACCGCCACCGCGGGCCGGGTGCCGACGGTCGGATCGCGCATCGAGTGGCACGGCCTCACCTTCACGGTGCGGGCGGGCGACGACCGGCGCGTCACCCGGATAGAGATCTCGGGGCGGACCCCGCCGCCGGCGGCCCCGGCGCCGGGTGAGCGGCGCGCGGCCGGGTAGGAAGGGCCCCGTGACCGCGCCCGCCGCCCGCCCCGATCTGCGCGCCCTCCTGCCGGCGGAGCTCGCCGCCTTCCTGGCCGGCCTGGGCGAGAAGCCGTACCGGGCCCGGCAGGTGTTCCGCTGGATCCACCAGCGCGGGGCGGCCTCCTTCGAGGAGATGACCGACCTTCCCCGCGGCCTTCGGCAGCGGCTCTCGGAGGAGGCCCGGCTGACCGTCCTGGAGATGGCGGCGGAGCAGCGGTCGGCCGACGGCACCGTGAAGTGGAAGTGGCGCACCGCCGACGGCCGCTTCGTCGAGTCGGTCTACATGCCGGAGCCCGGCCGGCGGACGCTGTGCCTCTCCTCTCAGGTGGGCTGCGCCCTCGGCTGCGCCTTCTGCCTCACCGCCACCATGGGGCTCTCGCGCCACCTCGCCGTCGGCGAGATCGTGGACCAGGTGGCCCGCGCCAACCGCCGGCTGCTGGAGATGGGGGTGGGACCTGCGCCGAGGCCCCTCACCAACCTGGTGTTCATGGGCATGGGCGAGCCGCTGCACAACTACGAGAACGTCAAGGCGGCCATCGATCTGCTCCTCGCCGAGGACGGTCCCCAGTTCTCCCACCGTCGCGTCACCGTCTCGACCGCCGGGCTGGTCCCGGCCATGCGCCGCCTCGGGGAGGAGACCGAGGTCAAGCTGGCCGTGTCGCTCAACGCCTCCACCGACGAGCAGCGCGACGCGCTCATGCCGGTGAACCGACGCTACCCGCTCGCCGCCCTCCTCGAGGCCTGCCGCGCCTTTCCCATGAAGCGGGGGAGGCGCATCACGTTCGAGTACGTGCTGCTGCGCGACGTCAACGACTCGGTCGAGGACGCCGGGCGCCTGGCGCGGCTGCTGCGCGGCATACCCGCCAAGGTGAACCTCATTCCCTACAACGAGAGCCCTGGGCTCCCCTTCTCGCCTCCGCCGCTGGCTCGCGTGGAGGCCTTCCGCGATGCGCTCCTCTCCCGCAACGTCACCGTGGTGGTTCGACGCAACCGCGGCCGGGACATCTCGGCGGCCTGCGGGCAGCTGGCGGTCCTCGAGCCCGGGTCCGGGCAGCGGGCCGCCGCCGGCTCCGATTGACCACCGGCCGCCGGCGCGCTAGAAGGCGCTCCCCTCCTGCCTCCCGAGGCCCCCATGTCGCTGCTCGTGGTCGGATCGGTCGCCCTGGACACCGTCGAGACGCCGTTCGGCCAGCGCCGCGAGGTGCTGGGCGGGTCGGCGACCTACTTCTCGACCTGCGCCAGCTTCTTCGGCCCGGTGCGGCTGGTGGCGGTGGTGGGGGAGGACTTCCCCGAGGAGCACCTCCGGTACCTGGCGGGGCGGGGGATCGACCTCGAGGGCCTGACGCGGACTCCGGGCCGCACCTTCCGCTGGACGGGCCGCTATGAGTTCGACCTGAACCAGGCCCACACCCTCGACACGCAGCTCAACGTCTTCGCCGAGTTCCGCCCGGTGCTTCCCGACCGCTACCGCGACTCGCGCTACGTGTTCCTGGGCAACATCGACCCGGACCTGCAGCGATCGGTGCTCGACCAGGTCCGCTCCCCGCGCTTCGTGGCCTGCGACACCATGAACTTCTGGATCGCCTCGAAGCGGGAGAGCCTGCTCGAGACGCTGCGGCGCGTGGACATGCTCTTCGTGAACGACGCCGAGGTGCGCCAGCTCGCCGGGGAGCACAACGTCGTCAAGGCGGCGCGAAAGATCCTCGGCTTCGGCCCCCGGGCGGTGGTGGTGAAGCGGGGGGAGTACGGAGCGCTCTTCTTCTCGGGCGGCGAGGTGTTCGCCGCGTCCGCCTACCCGCTGGCGTCGCTGTTCGATCCGACCGGGGCCGGCGACAGCTTCGCCGGGGGGTTCATGGGCTACCTGGCGCGCAACGGCGGCGACGACCACGCCGCCATGCGCCGCGCCATCGTCCTCGGGGGGGTGCTGGCCAGCTTCGCGGTGGAGCAGTTCAGCCTGGACCGCCTGCGCTCGCTCACCATGGCCGAGATCCGGGCGCGCTACGCCGAGTTCCGGCAGCTGGCCCATTTCGACGACCTGGAGCTCGACATCCTCGAGTCGGCCGCGGGAACCCAAATTTGACGCCCCCGAGATCCTGCGACTACGCTCCAGCCGCTTTCGCCGGCGGTGCCGGGGAGGGGAGGGCAGGGAACGCGTGAACCAGGAACGCCGCCACCCCCGCGCCGCCTCCCGCCAGCGCTGCTGGTGCGAGGGCGACGACATCACCATCTACGCCCAGGTGGGCAACATCAGCGAGGGGGGGCTGTTCCTGCGCACCTCCGCCCCCTTGCCCCCGGGAGCCCGCGTCCGCCTGCGGCTCTCGCTCGGCCCGGGAGAGGTCGAGGTGCCGGCCCGGGTGGCCTGGCGCCGGGACCCGCGGCTCCAGGCGGCGGAGGAGGACCCGGGAATGGGCCTGCGCTTCGAGCCGACCGCCGCGGCCGAGCTCGAGGTCCTGCGCAGCCACGTCGAGCGCCTGCTGCGCGCCGGCACCTAGGTCGGGCCGATGCGCATCGCCATCATCAGCGACGTCCATTCCAACATCGAGGCGCTCACCGAGGTGGTGCGCGCCATCGAGTCGATGCGCGTCGACCGGGTGGTCTGCCTCGGGGACGTGATCGGGTACGGCGCCAGCGTCAACGAGTGCTGCGCCGAGGTGCGACGCATCGCCGAGGTGACCCTCCTCGGCAATCACGACGCCGCCGTCTCCGGAAGGATGGACTACAGCTTCTACTACGACGCCGCCCGGCAGGCCCTGGACTGGACGGCCTCGCGGATCGAGCCCGGCCACCTGGAGTGGTTGAAGGGCCTGCCGTACGTCCACCGCATCGACGACATCGGCTTCAGCCACGGCTCGCCGGTGCTCCCGGACAACTACGACTACATCTTCGCGGCCGAGCAGGCGCGCGAGCTGGTGCCGCACCTGGAGGGCCTGGGATCCATCACCTTCATCGGCCACTCCCACCTCTGCAAGGCCTTCGCCCTCCACCAGGGGGACGACGTCCACGAGGTGACCGCCAAGCGCTTCGGGCTGCGCAAGGGCTACAAGTACATCGTCTCGGTGGGCTCGGTGGGACAGCCGCGCGACTACGACAACCGGGCCTGCTTCGTCGTCTACGACGCGGAGCAGCGCATCGTCGAGTACCACCGGGTGCCCTACAACATCGCCAAGTCGGCGCAGAAGATCTTCGACGCCAACCTGGCGGTGAACTTCGGCCGGCGCCTGTTCCTCGGCGTCTAGACCACGCCGAGCCGCGTGGCCAGGCGGGCGGCGGTGACCAGGCCGTCGGCGTCCAGGGCGAAGACCGAGAGGTCGTCGGCGACCGCCAGGCGCGCCGGGGCGACCCCCGGGATGGCCCCCAGGCGGACGCCGCTCGTCTCGTCCAGGACCTCGATGCCGTCCGAAGGGACCAGCACCGCTCCGCGGAGGACCCGGGGCGCGAGCAGGCCCGGCGGCGGGTGATCCGCCGCCGCGGTCCTGGCCCAGAGAGCGGTCCCGGACCGGTCCCACGCGGCGCAGGACCCGTCGGCCGATCGGGCCAGGAGGCCCCCGCGAAGCGCCGCCAGCGACAGCGGCCCCGCGCCGAGCGACGGCGACGCCGCCCAGGCCGGCATTCCGCCGGGGCCGAGCGCCGCCACCAGCGCCTCGCCGCCAACGGCCCCGGCGAGGCCGAGCAACCCGGCGAAGGGCACCGGAGGCGCCCAGGGGAGGAACTCGAGAGGGGCTTCCCATCGGCGGCGGCCCGAGGAGGGATCGAGGGCCAGCAGGGAGGCCCCGCGCTCGGTCCGGAACAGGGCCAGGCAGTCCTGCCCGTGCGGCAGGGGCGGGCCCGCGGCCGGGCCCGGGCCGCGCAGCCGCCACGAGACGCGGCCGCTCCCGTCGACTCCGTAGACGAGGCCGGTGTCCGCCGCCGCCACCGAGAGGGATCCGAATCCCGTGAGGTGGAGGCGCGCCGCGCCGGGGGGCGCGAAGGTCCAGGTGGTCCGTCCGTTCGCCGGGTCGAGCCCGCGCAGGCAGCTCCCCGCCTCCAGCGCCAGGAGGCCTCCGGCGAGGACGAAGGCGGAGCGTGGGCCGCCGTCCTCCGGGCGGCTCCAGCGGAGGCGGCCGGTCCCGACCTCCAGGGCGAGCAGGCGCTCGCCGGTCGAGAGCAGGAGGAGGTCGCCGGCGCGGGCGCTCCAGCTGGATCCTGGCCCCCGCCACCGCGGCCTGCCCGTGCCCGGGTCGAGGCACAGCGCGGCGGTGCCTCCGCAGGCGAGGAGGCGGCCGCTGGAGAGGTACAGGGCCTCGCCGGCGGGGGCGCCCACGTCCGCCTGCCAGCTGCGGCGAAAGACGAGCCGCTTGGTCCGGCCGTGCCCCAGCGGAGCGCGCATCGGCCGCGGCGGCCGGCGCGGCCGGACACCGGCGCTGGGTGCGGAGGGCAGGTCCCCGGCGAGCATCTCGCGCAGGTGGGCCAGGCATTCCTCGGCGCCGGTCCTCAGCTCGATCAGGTGGCCGTTCTGCGCCTGGCGCGGGTTGCGGGCCGCGGCCGCACCGCAGAAGTCCAGGGCGGCCTCGAGGAGGGCCTGCGCCAGGGCGGCCGGGGCGCAGCGGATCGGAGCCCGCCCGTCGACCGCCAGCGTCCCGGCGCGCAGGTCCACCGACAGCGACCACCCGCCCCGCCGGCCGGCGCCCGCCAGCGCCACGGCACAACGGCGCTCGCCGGTCTGCAGCGCGGCCGCCAGGCGCGCCGCAGACGCCGCCAGATCGCGCAGCATCAGGAAGGGGAACCCGGGGGCGGAGAGGATCTCGCCGCCGTGGGCGTCCCGCAAGGTGACGCGTCCCGGGACGAGCAGCGAGCCGAGGTCGGCCCCGGGCCCGCGGTAGCCGCGGAGGAGACCCTCCTCGTCGCGGATCTCGAAGCTGCACGCCGGCGCGCCGCGGCGCCGCCGGGGACGGTGGCGGCGCTGATGGGCGGGCAGCGGCGGGCCGGAGTCCGGGGGCGCCTCGGCGCGGGCGAGGCGGGCGGCGGCCCGCAGCAGGCGCCGCAGGATGGAGGGAGGCGTCCCGACCGGCGCCAGGTCCCGGCACAGCAGCGCCGCCGCCTCCCGGGTGGCGCGGGCCAGGCCGCCGAGGTCCACCTCCACCTCCCGGGCGAGCACCCGGGCCGGGCGGGACAGCGTCACCAGCGACAGGAGGGCGCTCGGCCCGCGGCGCCGAAGCAAGAGCTCGACGGCGCCGTCCTGGAAGGGAACCGACGCCTGGTCCTCCCCGGCCACCAGCCGCGACAGCGCCTGCACCAGGCCCTCGGCGGCCCCGAGCAGCGACCCCTCGGTGCGGCCCGCGGCGATGTCGACGCCGTCCACCTCGATGGCCACCACGTCGACGATGCTGCGGATGGCCTCCGGCCGGGACCGCCCGGTGGCGCGGCGAAGCGCCACGCGCACCCGGGGGTCCTCCTTCCAGCTCTCGCCGATGCGGACGCGGATCACAGGATCCGAAGATTGCGCCGGTCCGGGAGGTTTTCAACGTTGACACGCAACCGGCCGGGCACGAAGATGAGCCCGTGACCCTGGCAGGCTCCCCGGAGCCGCCGGAATCCCAAGGATATCCATGACTTTCACCGAAGCCGCCATCGAGGTGCTGAGGCGGGAAGGAAAGCCGCTTCACTTCAAGAAGATCGCCGAGGTGGCGATCCGAGAGAATCTGCTCGACCACGTCGGCAAGATCCCCGAGGAGGTGATGGGCGGCCAGCTGGCCACCCATTGCCGCCTGCCGCGGGCGGAGCGGAGCGTCATCGCCGTCCAGCCCGGGACCTTCGCGCTGGCCGAGTGGGGCCTGGACGAGGATCCCAACGGCCTCGAGGGCATCGCCGAGGTGCCGCCCGAGGAGCTGGTCGCCTACCGTCCCCGGGAGCGTCAACCGATCCCCCTGCGGGACCTGGGACGGGGCGCGACCCGGGAGGCCGGGCGCGGCCGCCGCCGCGAGGAGGGCGAGGAACGGCGCGGCCGCCGCTTCCCTCCTCCGGCCGAGGTGGCCTACGAGATCCTGGCCGGCGCCGAGCGCCCGCTCGCGCTCACCGAGGTGGCCGCCCTGGGGGCGGAGCGGTTCCTCATGCCGGACGCCTTCGTGCGCGACGCGGGCTCGCTGGGCGCCGCGCTGCGCGAGGACAACCGGCGCCGCGAGTCGGCGGGCCGCCAGGCGCTCTTCGTCATCGAGGGGGAGACGGTGTCGCTGGCGGCGCGCCCCGAGCCTGGCGAGCGGGCGCCGGTCACGGCGGTGGTGGCGCGGACGCCCCCGGGGGCGGCCGAGATGCGCCGCAGCGCCCTCTCCGCGCTGCGGCGCCGCATCCGGGAATGCGACGCGCCGACCGTGGAGCACCTGGCGGCGCGGCTGCTGGCGCTCATGGGGCTCCGCGAGGTCAAGGTCGCCAAGCGCGGCCGCGAGCAGGTGGTGTTCACCGGCCGCAAGCGCATGGGGCTCGCCGACGTGCGGCACTGCGCGCGGGTGGTCCGCACCTCGGCCGACGTGGGCCGGCGCGAGGTGTCGGAGGTGCGCCGGGACCTCGGGCACTTCGGCGCCCAGATCGGGCTCCTCGTCACCGCCGGGGACGCGGGCCGCGACGCCCGCGCCGAGGCGGCCGCCCCCGGGCAGCTCCCGGTGCTGCTGGTGTGCGGCGAGGCGCTGGCGGAGGCCTTCGCCGAATCGAGCCTGGGCTGCCGGCCGGTGCTCGTCCCCGAGATCGACGACGCATTCTTCAAGACGGCGGCGGAGGCCTCCGAGCGAGAGGAGGCGGCGCGCATCGCCCGGCGGGAGGAGCGCGACCGCCGCGAGCGCTCCGCGGGCGAGCAGGCCCCCGGGGCGGCGCCGGCGCGCGAGATCTCGATTTCGAGAGCCGACGCTCCGCCAGCAGGCGAGGCGGCGCCGTCGGCCCCCGAGGCGGAGGAGCCGGAAGGAGACGAGGAGGGCGAGGGCGACGAGGAGGGACAGGCCCCCCAGGCCGCCGGCGGCCCGCCCCGCGAGGGCGGAGCCGAGGGAAGGCGGCGGCGCCGCCGGCGCCGGCGCCGGGGCGGACGGGGCCGCGGAGAGAGGCGGCCGGGCGCTCCCGGCGAGCCCGGAGCCGGCCCTCCGGCCGAGGCGGCCGCCGGGGAGCTGGGAGCAGGCGCGCCCTCCGGTCCGCCACCCACCCCCGCGCCGGCGGCCGAGCCGTCCCCGGCTCCCGGCGCGCCGGCGGGCGGGGAGCCGGCCACGTAGGCCGTGGCCGCGGCCTGGCACGGCGGGCGCGGCCCTGCTCGGGCGCTCCTCGCGGCGCTGGCCCTGGCCGCGCTGGCCGGCTGCCGGAGCGGCGCGCCGCGCAGCGCAGTGGTGGGGGTGAGCGTCGCCGAGGGTCTGCCGGCCTCCCGCCTGGCGGAGCTGGGCATCGGGCCGGAGGACCTGCGCCTGGCCGCGCTCCGGTCGCTGGCCGCCCTTCCCGGCTTCGAGGCGCCGTCGGCGGAGCCGCCGCGCGGCGCACGGCTCTTCCGGGCCACGGTGGCGCTGCTCGAAGCCCGCCTGGTGCGCCGGCCGGTGGCGGACGGTCCGGCCGAGTCGGCGGTGTCCCGCTGGGAGGTCCTGCTCGACCTCGATCTGGCCCCGGCGGGCGAGTCGTCGTCGGCCCGCGATACGGCCCGCTGGGCCGAGGCGGTCCGGGAGGGAGAGGAGCCGCGGGCCGCGCTTCGCCGGGCCATCGACGGCGCCGCGCGCAAGGCGGCCGCATCGCTGGCGCTCGCCCTGGCCGAGGCGGAGAAGCCGGACGCGCAGGTGATCGCCGATCTGGAGTCGGGAGACGCGCGCGTCCGCGACTTCGCGGTTCGCGTGCTCGCCGACCGGCGCAACCCCGCCGCGGTCGCCCCGCTGGTGGCCCGGTTGCGGGACCCCGACCCCGACGTGGTGGACCGGGCGGTGGGCGCGCTGGCGCAGATCCGCGACCCGCGCGCGGTCGAGCCGCTCATCGATCTCACCCGCCGCCGCGAAGGCCCGTACGTGGCCCAGCTGGTGCGGATCATCGGCGACATCGGGGGCCCCGAGGCCGAGGCCTTCCTGCAGACCATGGCGGCGGGCCATCCCGAGCCGGCGGTCCGCCAGGCCGCCCGGGAGGCCCTCGCCGAGCTGCGCCGCGGCGGGCGGACCGGGCCCGCCGGGCGCTGAGAAGATCGGCGCGGTCCCGCCATCGAGGCTATGATGCGCCCCGTGAGATCGACCGCGCTTCCGATCCTCGCCGTCCTGGCGGCGGCCTGCGCCCACGCTCCGCCGGCGCCGCTCCTCCCGCAGACGCCGGCCGGGTACTTCCCGCTCGCCGTCGGGAACGAATGGGTCTACGCCGATCGCTCCCCGGTGCTGGCGCCGTCCGACCGGCAGGCGCGGGTGCGAGTGGTGCGCATCCTCTCGCGCGACGCCGAGGGCTACTTCCTCGACAACGACCGCGGAGCGCTTCGCGCCGACGCCGACTGCGTTCACGACCGCCTGAGGCGCCTCCTGTGCGCTCCCTTCCAGGTGGGCCGGACCTGGGCGTCGGTCGTCGGGGTCGGGTCCACCGAGCGCTACGAGATCGTCGGGGTGGGGGAGCGGGTCGAGACCTCGGCCGGCACCTTCGATGGCTGCGTGCGGGTGCGGGCCCACAACCGGGCCGGGCCGGACGCCGACACGGTGCTCGAGATCACCTACGCGCCGGGCGTGGGTCCGGTTCGGATCGAGACCTTCGCGGTGGTCAAGGGCGCAGTGACCCCCCAGGTCCGGGCCGAGCTGAAGTCCTATCGACTGGAGGGCCGCTGAGCATGCGCGAGGTGGGCATCGGGATCGCCGGCTTCGGTACCGTGGGCGGGGGCGTCCTCTCCATCCTGCGACGGCACGCGGCCGACATCGAGGCGCGCCTGGGTGCGCGGATCGTGGTCCGCAAGGTGGCCATCCGCCACCTCGAGAAGGACCGGCCGGTGGACGTCGACCGGGCCCTGCTCACCACGCGCTACCAGGACCTGCTGGACGACCCGGGCATTGCGGTGGTGGTGGAGCTGGTCGGGGGGACCACCGAGGCGCACGAGCTGGTGATGGGGGCGCTGGCGCGCGGGAAGCACGTGGTCACTGCCAACAAGGCGCTGCTGGCGTTCCGCGGGGAGGAGATCTTCCGCACCGCCGTCGCCAAGGGCGTCGACGTGTACTACGAGGGCGCCGTCTGCGGCGGCGTACCGGTGATCCGCACCCTGCGGGAGGCCCTGGCCTCCGACCGCATCAACGGGCTCTACGGCATCGTCAACGGCACCACCAACTTCATCCTCACCGCCATGGAGGAGCGCGGCGAGCCGCTCCAGGTGGCCCTGGCCGAGGCCCAGCGACTGGGCTATGCCGAGGCCGACCCGACCCTGGACGTGTCGGGCGGGGACGCCGCCCAGAAGCTGGTGGTCCTGGCCCAGCTGGCCTTCGGCGCCCGGCTCAAGCCAGACGACGTCCTCACCGAAGGCATCGAGGGCCTCGAGCCGGCCGACTTCGCCTGGGGCAAGGAGTTCGGCTACAGCATCAAGCTGCTGGCGGTGGCCAGGCGCTGCGCTCCCGACGGCGCGCCCGGGTCCGACCAGATCGAGGCGCGGGTGCACCCGGCCTTCATCCCGTCCGGCTCCCTGCTGGCGCGGGTGCGTGGGGCCTTCAACGCGGTGGTGCTGCACTCCGAGGCGCTCGGGCCTTCCATGCTCTTCGGCCAGGGCGCCGGCGCGCTCCCCACCGGGAGCGCGGTGGTGGCCGACATCATCGACCTCACCCGCAACATCCTCTCGGGCAGCCCGGGCCGGGTGCCGCTGCCGCCCGCGCAGCCGCTGGTGTCGCTGCGGCCGCACGCGGAGATCCGTTGCGCCTACTACCTGAACTTCACCGTCAAGGACGTCCCGGGCGTGCTGGCCCGCATCGCCACCACCCTGGCCCAGCGGCGCATCTCCATCGCCGCGGTGCAGCAGCGGGAGCACCAGATCGAGGGCGCCCCGGTCCCGCTGGTGATCGTGACCCACCTGGCCCGCGAGGCGGACCTGCACGCCGCGGTGCGCGAGATCGACCGCGACCCGAACACCGTGGCGCCCACCAAGCTGATCCGCATCGAGTCGGTGTAGCGGCCGCGGCGGGGGCCGCGGCCCGTTCGAGCGCCCATGGTCCAGACGCACATCCGCATCATCTACGGCGACACCGACCAGATGGGCGTCGTCTACTACGCCAACTACCTCCGTTTCTTCGAGGCCGGACGCAGCGAGTACATGCGGTCGAGGGGCCTGCGCTACGGGGACTTCGAGCGGGAGCACCAGCTCTGGCTGCCGGTGGTCGAGGCGACGGTCTCCTACCGGGCGCCGGCCCGCTACGAGGATGTGGTCACGGTCGAGACCTCGCTGGTCGAGGCCCGCCGCGCTACCGCCCGCTTCGAGTACCGGGTCCTGCGTGGCGCGGACCTGCTCGCCACCGGGCACACCGTCCACGCCTGCGTGGACGCGGGCGGCCGGATCCGGCGCCTGCCTCGGGAACTGCTTGAACGGCTGGGGGCCGCCGAGCCGGCCGCCGCCGGGTCGGGCTGAGGAGCACGCCATGGATCGCAATCTCGCGCTGGAAGTGGTCCGAGTGACCGAGGCTGCCGCGCTGGCCTCCGCCCGCTTCATGGGGCGTGGCGACCGCCACAGCGCCGACCGGTCGGCGGTGGAGGCGATGCGGGAGGCCTTCAACGACATGGCCATCGACGGGGTGGTGGTCATCGGGGAAGGGGAGCGCGACGAGGCTCCCATGCTCTACATCGGCGAACGGGTGGGACGCGCCCGGGTCGGGGACGTCGAGCTGGAGATCGCCGTCGACCCGCTGGAGGGAACGAACCTGTGCGCCACTGGCGCTCCGGACGCCATCAGCGTCATCGCCATGGCGGAGAAGGGCAGGATGCTCCGGGCCCCGGACACGTACATGGAGAAGATCGCGGTCGGGCCGCGGGCCAAGGGGGCGGTCGACCTCGCCCTCCCGCCCGGGGAGAACCTGCGGCGCGCCGCCGAGGCTCTCGGGAAGCGCGTCGAGGAGATGACGGTGGTGGTCCTCGACCGCCCCCGGCACGAGGGGCTGGTGAACCAGCTCCGGGACGAGGGGGCCCGCATCAAGCTCATCGGCGACGGGGACGTCGCCGGGGCCGTCGCCACCTGCTTCCCCGAGACCGGGGTGGACGTCCTCATGGGCGTGGGCGGCGCGCCGGAGGGGGTCATCGGGGCCGCCGCCGTCCGCTGCGTCGGCGGCGACTTCCAGGGGCGCCTGCTATTTCGCAACGACGAGGAGCGGCGCCGGGCCCGGGAAATGGGCCTGCGCGACCTCGAGAGGGTGTTCCGGGCCGAGGACCTGGCCGGAGGCGACGTGATGTTCGCCGCCACCGGCGTCACCAACGGGGACTTCCTCAAGGGCGTGCGCTTCACCGGCACGGGGGCCCATACCCACTCGGTGGTGATGCGGAGCAAGACCGGCACCGTCCGCTACATCGAGACGGTGCACCACTTCAAGGGCAAGCCGAATTACGGCTGGTAGAGGAGGCGCCATGTCCCACGCGGTCTCGAAGGAGATGGTGGTCGCGGTCTCGCTGAAGAGCTTCTACGAGCTGGTGATCGACTACGAGCGGTATCCCGAGTTCGTCCCCGGCGTGAAGGCCTGCCGGGTCCGGAAGGTCGGGAAGGAGAAGCACGTCGAGTACGAGGTCGACCTGGGCATCCGCAAGATCCGCTACACGCTGCGCCATGCCGAGGAGCCGCCGCGGCGCGTCTCCTGGTCCCTGGTGGGCGGCGAGATGATGAAGGTGTCGAACGGGTCCTGGGTGCTCTCGGATGCCGACGGCCGGACGCGCGCCGTCTACACGGTCGAGGTCCAGATCGCGAAGCCGCCGCTCCTCCCACAGGGCATCGTCGACCGCATCACCGACGAGCTGACCCGGGTGCAGCTCCCCAGGACCCTGGAGGCTTTCAAGCTCCGAGCCGAGGGCGGTTGAGGCGCGGCCCTTTCCTTGACCCTCTCGACGAGCGGGTGCTACTACCAAAGGGCGTGCCCGGCGAGGTGCGGCGGCGCAGCGGTCGCGCCGCCGGAAGGCGCATGATTTGCGAATCACTGGGATCGGAGGAGAGGCAGGCGACGGGAACGAGAAGGGACGCCGGGCTGTTCTAGGGCGCAGCGCCGGAGACCGAGATGCTGGACGCCTTCGTCATCGAGGAGATCAAGCGGCGCGAGCGGGACCGCAGCCGCGACGAGCGCCCGGCCGTCGAGGCCCCGCGTCCCCCGCCCGAGCCGCCCCCGGCCGACCGCGGCCCGCCGCCCGAGTCGCCCGACCGCGGCGTGGTGATCATCGACTACGGATAGGCAGGCGGCGGCCGCAGAGGCGAGCACCAGGGACGGGCGAGGCCTCGGGCCTTCGCCCGTTTCGCGTCCTAGGCGCCGGCGATGCGGCTCCAGGCCTCGCGGATCGCCTCCGGCGTCCAGAGGCCCTCGGAGGGATCGCGGGCGACGCCGGCCGTGGTCTCCATCCGGAACAGGAAGATCCTCCCGCCCTCGACTCCCAGCACCTGGCCGGTCACGTCGGCGGCGAGGTCGCTCGCCAGGAAGACCACCACCGGCGCCACCAGCCTCGGCCCGAGCTCCTTCTCGTTCGCGCCCTTGAACATGGCCAGGTCGCTCGTCATCCGGGTGAGGGCCACCGGGGCGATGGCGTTGACGGTCACGCCGATCTTCTGGAGCTCCAGCGAGCAGACCCGCGTCAGCCCGTAGACGGCGGCCTTGGCGGCTGCGTAATTGCCCTGGCCGAAGTTGCCGAGAAGCCCGGAGAGGCTGGTGGTGTTGATGATGCGGCCGCCCTGGCCCTGCAGGCGCATGGCCCGCGCCGCGGACTGGGTGCAGAGGAAGGTGCCGCGCAGGTGGACGTCGAGGACCCGGTCGAAGTCCTCCTCGCTCATGTTGAGCAGGGTCCGGTCCCGCAGGATGCCGGCGTTGTTGACCAGGATGTCGAGGCGGCCGAACCTGCCCTGGGCCGCCCAGACGATGCCGTCGGCTCCCTCGCGGGTCGAGACCGAGTCGTAGCTGGCGACGGCCTCTCCGCCGGCGGCGAGGATCTCCTCGACCACCCGGTCGGCCATCTCGGCGCCCCGGCCGCCGCCGTGCCGGTCGCAGCCGAGGTCGTTCACCACCACCCGCGCGCCCTCGCGGGCCAGGGCCAGCGCGTGCTCGCGCCCGATCCCGCCGCCGGCGCCGGTGACCACGGCCACCTTCCCCTTGAGCAGCTCAGCCATGACGAACCTCCCGGCCGGTCGAGGCCGGCTGCCCTTTAGCGCGGCGCGTCGAGGGGGTCAAGCGCGTCCAGGGCGCCGCGCCGGCGTCGCCGTCCCCGCCGAAGGGGTTGACGAGGCGCGGCCCGGCTGGGCAAATAGCCGGACCCGAGAGCTGCGGAGGAAGCCATGAACGAGATCATCAACGTCGCCGCCCGCGAGATCCTCGACTCGCGCGGAAACCCGACCGTGGAGGTGGAGGTTGCGGTCGCCAGCGGCGACCTCGGCCGGGCCGCCGTACCCTCCGGCGCCTCCACCGGCGAGCACGAGGCGCTCGAGCTGCGCGACGGGGACAAGTCCCGCTACCTCGGCAAGGGCGTTCGCAAGGCGGTGACCAACGTCACCGAGGTCATCGGACCGGCGGTGGTCGGGATGGACGTTTCCGACCAGGCCGGCCTCGACGCCCGGATGAACGTCCTGGACGGGACGCCCACCAAGGCCAAGCTCGGGGCCAACGCCGTCCTGGGCGTGTCGCTCGCCGCCGCCAAGGCGGCGGCGCTGGCCCACGGGCTGCCGCTGTACCGCTACGTCGGCGGAGCCGGGGCCCGCACCCTGCCGGTTCCGCTGATGAACATCCTCAATGGCGGCGCGCACGCCGACTCCAACGTCGACATCCAGGAGTTCATGGTGGTCCCGCTC
>Ga0079037_100000481_pt1 | contig 18165 bp, 11 predicted proteins | sample Mud3Dept4metaG_FD_71479 | JGI IMG/M metagenome (GOLD analysis project Ga0079037, IMG submission 71479) | Freshwater wetland microbial communities from Ohio, USA, analyzing the effect of biotic and abiotic controls - Mud 3 Core 4 Depth 4 metaG | ecosystem: Environmental > Aquatic > Freshwater >... | reverse complement strand
GGTGCTGGAGATCCGCGAGAACGGAAGCCAGGCCTTCCGGGAGAACTCCCGCTGCGCCCAGGGAACCGGCAACTTCCTCCGCCAGCTGGTGGAGCGCTTCGACCTGGACGTCGAGGCGGCCTGCGCCCTCGCCGACGGGGTCCCCGATCCGGCCCCGCTCTCGGGGCGGTGCCCGGTCATCCTCAAGACCGACATGACCCACCTCGCCAACAAGGGCGAGCGGCGCGAGCGCATCCTGGCGGGGCTGCTCGACGCCATCAGCGAGAACGTCGAGGTGCTGGTGAAGCCGCGGGTCTCCCCGCCGCGGGTGCTGCTGGCCGGCGGGGTGTCCCGCTCGCGGCGGCTGCGCGATCACTTCCGCCGGTTCCTGGCGCGCAACGGGATGACGCTGGTGGAGGCCGAGGTGGAGGGTCAGCTCTTCCTCGAGGCCCTCGGCTGCGCGGTGGTGGCCGAGGAGCGGCGCGCGCCGCCGCCGCCGCTGGAGCGCCTGCTCGCGCCGCCGCCGGAGCACTCGCTGGAGCGGATCCCCTCCCTGGCCGGTGCGCTGCGCCGGGTGCGCCGCATGAAGGCGCCCCCGCCGCCGCCCCTGGACGGGCCGCCGCGCGACCTGGTGCTGGGCTTCGACATCGGCTCCACCGGCTCCAAGGTGGTGGCCGTCGACCTGGAGCGGCAGCAGGCGGTCTGGGAGGGGTACCTGCGCACCAACGGGGACCCGGTGGGGGCCGCCCAGGCGCTCATGCGGCAGTTCCTGGAAGGGCCGGCCGGCGCCCACCCGGTGCGGGCGCTCGGGGCCACCGGCAGCGGGCGCGAGATCGTCGGCTCCCTCATGTCCACTTGCTACGGGCGGGACGCGGTCTTCGTCCTCAACGAGATCGCCGCCCACGCGCGCGGGGCCATCCAGTACGACGCGCGGGTCGACACCATCTTCGAGATCGGCGGCCAGGACGCGAAGTACATCCGCCTGGCCGAGGGCCGGGTGGTGGACGCGGCCATGAACGAGGCCTGCAGCGCCGGGACCGGGTCCTTCATCGAGGAGCAGGGCAAGCGCTTCGCCGGGATCGAGAACGTGGTCCAGCTCGGAGGCGAGGCCCTGCGCGCCGAGTCGGGGGTGGCGCTGGGCCAGCACTGCTCCATCTTCATGGCCGAGGTCATCGACGAGGCGGTGGCGGCCGGGGTGCAGCGCGACCGGATCGTGGCCGGCATCTACGACTCGGTGGTCTCCAACTACCTGAACCGCGTCAAGGGAAGCCGCTCGGTCGGAGAGGTGATCTTCTGCCAGGGGATGCCCTTCAGCGCCGACGCCCTGGCGGCGGCGGTGGCGCGCCAGACCGGGGCGGAGGTGATCGTCCCGCCCAGCCCCGGGACGGTGGGAGCGCTGGGCATCGCCCTGCTGGCGGGCGAGGAGCTGGCGCTGGCGGGCCAGCCGGCCGTCGACGGGCGCCGCTTCCTCGAGGCCCAGCTGGAGAAGAAGGACACCTTCGTCTGCCAGTCGGTCGTCGGCTGCGGCGGGGCGGGCAACAAGTGCCGCATCGACCGGCTCACCACCCTGGTGGCGGGGGAGCGGCAGCGCTTCACCTGGGGAGGGGGCTGCTCCCTCTACGACAAGGGAACGCGCAAGAGGAAGCTCCCCGACCGTGCCCCCGATCCGTTCCGCGAGCGGGCCGCGCTGATCGCGGCGCTGGTGGAGGACCTTTCTGCGCCGCGCGGGCGGCGCCGCATCGGGGTCACCGACGAGTTCCAGCTGAAGGGGCTGTTCCCCTTCTTCGCCACCTACCTGCACCGGCTGGGGTTCGACCTGGACGTGACCCAGGGCGCAGACCAGGCGGCGCTGAAGCGCGGCATCGAGCAGGCCAACGTGCCGTTCTGCGCGCCCATGCAGCAGTACCACGGGCTGGTGGGCGCCATGGCGGACCGGCGGCCCGACTTCCTGTTCGTCCCCATGGTCCGGGAGATCCCGCGGGTCGGGGACGAGCGAGCCTCGAAGCTCTGCCCGGTGGTGCAGGGGAGTGCCGACGTGGTCCGGCTCGATCTGGAGCCGTCGCTGCGCAGCCGCATCGTCTCGCCGGTGATCAACGTCGGCAAGGAGGGGCTCGACTCCGAGACGTTCCTGGAGTCCTGCCGCGCGCTGGCCGCCGAGCTCGGGGTGCACGCCGAGCGCACCTGGCGGGCCGCCTGGCTGGAGGGCTGCGTGGCCCAGCGGCGCTTCGACGCGCAGCTGCTCGACCTGGGGCGGCGCGCGCTGGAGCGATGCCGTGCCGACGGCATCATCCCGGTGGTGGTGCTGGGCCGCGCCTACACCATCCACAACGACGTGCTCAACTCCAACGTCCCCGCCATCCTCCGGGAGCAGGGCGCCATCGCCATCCCGGTGGACTGCTACCCGGTCGACGACGACGTGCCGCTCTTCCCCAACATGTTCTGGGGGTTCGGGCAGCGCATCCTCCGGGCCGCCTACCAGATCCGGCGGACCCCGGGCGTCTACAGCCTCTTCGCCTCCAACTACTCCTGCGGGCCGGACAGCTTCACGGTCCACTCCTACGCCTACCTGATGGAGGGGCGGCCCTTCGCCATCATCGAGACCGACGGGCACTCCGGCGACGCCGGGACCAAGACCCGGGTCGAGGCCTTCCTCCACTGCGTGCGCGAGGACCTGCGGGTCGGCGAGGGCCGGCCGGCCAACGCGGCCGACCTGCTCACGGTGAGGTCGCGCACCCTCCCCGAGATCCGCGACCGGCGCGAGCGGGTGCTCATCCCCCGCATGGGCCCCGGGGCCGACACCGTCGCCGCGGTGCTCCGCGGCCTGGGCCTGGAGGCCGAGTGCCTGCCCGAGCCGACGCGGGAGACGCTCCGCATCGGGCGCCGCCACACCTCGGGCAAGGAGTGCCTGCCCATGACGGTCACGCTCGGCAGCCTGCTCGAGCGGCTGGAGCGGGAGAAGGGCACCTCCGACCGGTTCGCCTTCCTGATGGCCAGCTCCGACGGCCCGTGCCGGTTCGGGGCCTACAAGGAGCTGCACCAGCTGGTCCTCGACCGGCTCGGCTGGAGCGACCGGGTGCGCATCTGGTCGCCCCCCTTCGGCGGCTACTTCAAGGGCATCCCCGCGGGGGCCGGGGCGCTGGTCCTGTGCGGGGTGGTGGCCACCGACCTCCTGCGCGACATGCTCTTCGACGTGCGCGCGGTGGAGGTCCGCCGCGGGGCGGCCGACGTCGTCTACCGCCGGCACATGCGGGAGCTGGAGACCCTGCTCGAGAGCGAGGCCGCCGGCGACATCTCCGGCTCGCGGGTCCTGCTCGAGGCCCTCGGCGGGCGGCTCTACGGGGTCCCGGAGCTGCTCGGCCGGGCGGCCCGGGCCATGGCCGAGGTGCGCGGGCCGCGCGAGGCCCCGCTGGTGCTGGTGGTGGGCGAGATCTACGTGCGCAACGACCCGTTCGCCAACGACTTCGTGGTGGAGCAGCTGGAGCGGCGCGGGCTGCGGGCGCACGTGGCGCCGGTGAGCGAGTTCCTGCAGTACTCCGACCACCAGACCGCCAAGCACGCGGTGCACCGCTCCATCGGCGACCGGGTGGACACCATGGTGCGGCGCCGCATCGAGGCGCTGTGCCAGGCGGCGGTGGTCGGGCCCATGGGCTGGCCGGGAGCGGCCCACGTCAAGGACGCGCTGCACGCGGCCACCTCCTACGTCCGCGACGCCCTGGAGGTGGAGACCATCCTCACCCTCGGCGCCGCCCTCCACGCCTGGCGGGAGGGACAGATCGACGCGGTGGTCAGCGTGGGCCCGCTCGAGTGCATGCCCAACAAGCTCGCCGAGTCCCACTTCTTCCACGTGGCCGAGCGGGAGGGGCTGCACTCGCTCACCCTCTCGCTCAACGGCGACCCCATCGACTCCGAGGTCCTCGACAACTTCGCCTTCGAGGTCCACGCCCGCTTCCGCCAGCGCCAGCACGGCGGACCGCCTGCGCCGCGGGCCTCCTGGGTGGACCGGATCGAGAAGGCGCTCGACGTCGAGCCGGTGGTGCCGCGGCCGGTGGACGAGGTCTGAGCGGGTAGGGGGGAGCCCCCGCCCTGGCCGGGCCCCGGGCCGGCCCTGTCCCGGGATCGCGGGAGGGCGCCCCGCACCCCCCGCTGCTAGCTTCGCAGAAGGCCGGAGGCGCGAGCCCGCCGCGGCGGCAGGTCCCGCCACGACGAGCCGCGCCCGGCCGGGTCGACATGCGGGTACACCTCGACAGGAAGCTGGCGCGGCTGGGGAGCGCCATGCCGTGGCGCCTGCTGCGCTCCTCGGTGGAGGCGGCGCTCGGGGACCGGCACCTGGCCCTGACCTTTCACCGGGTGAAGCCCCCGTCGGACGGGGACGGCGCTCCCGGGATGGCCATCCGGGAGCAGGACCTCGACGGGCTGGTCGACGCGCTGCTGGCGACGCGCCGCGGGAGCGGGGAGCGGTGGCTCTCGGTGACCTTCGACGACGGCTACGAGGACGCCGCCGCCTGGGTCGACTCGCGGGCGTCGCGCTTCGCCGAGGTGGAGTTCATCCTCTTCGTCTGCCCGGAGAAGGCCGAGGTCGGCGCCGGATTCCGTTGGGACCTGACGGAGGTGGCCATGCGGGGCGGCGCGGACCGGCGCCAGGCGGAGAGGCTCCAGTCCGCGCCGCGGGACGTGGACGCGGAGAACGCGCGCGAGGACCTGCGCCGGCTCGGCGCCGACCCGGGCTTCCGGCTGGCCTCGGTGGAGCGACTGCGGGCGCTGGCGGCTCGGCCGAACGTCTCGCTCGGCAACCACACCAACTGCCACTTCGAGATGGTCGAGCTGGAGCCGGCCTTGGCGCAGCGGGAGCTCGACCGGTCCCACGCCGCCTTCCAGCGCCTGTTCGGCCCCCAGCGCCACTTCGCCTTCCCCTTCGGACACCGCTTCTTCGACGAGCGCCACCTGGCGATGCTGCGCGCCCAGGGGGACTTCCTGGTGTGGGGCACGCGGCAGCGGCCCTTCGCCGCAGCGGACCGCGCCGGTGGAGCGCTCCTGTCGCGCTTCGTGGTCGACGGGCGCTGGGGAGTGCGCGGGGCGCTCGGCGCCATCGCGGGCCGGAGCGCGCTGGCGTAGAGGCGCTTCCGCCGCCCCCGAGGTCGGGGGCCGCACGCGCCGCCGCGGAGGTGCGCGCCGGTCAGGCCTGCGGCCGCAGCGCCACCGCCCCGAGGATCCGCTCGCGCCCCACGATTTCGATGGTGCTGCGGACCGCGGCGAAGTCCGAGGTCCCCAGCCGGACGAGGAGCACCGCCGCGTCGGCCTCGCGCACCAGGGGCACTCCCCCCAGGCTGCCGACCAGCGAGTCCACCGCCACCACCGCCCGGGTGCCCTCCGCCACGGCCGAGGCCAGCTCCTGGGCCATGCGCGCGCCGTCGGCCAGGGAGGCCCCCTCCGCGTCGATGAGCTTGAAGGGCCCGAGGTCGTGGAGCTCCGCCATCTCCAGCAGGGCGGCGGTCACCGCGCGCGGCGAGGTGCCGCGGTCGGTGGGCACCACCGCGAGCGACTTCCAGCCGCCGCGCATGAGCGAGAGCCACATCTGCTGCAGCTCGCGCGAGACGGCGGGCGGCGTCGACGGGACGGCGTGGGGGACGGTCATCCGGACCTCCGTTCCCGGGGCGTTCGGATCCAGGCCCCGTGTGCGTGTTCCATGCGCTTCGCGACCAGGCCGAGCTTCCAGGCCAGGTAGGCCGGGGCGTAGAGCAGGCCTCCCAGGCCCCGGAGCCCGGTGCCCGACAGCCACCAGCCCCGCCCCACGTAGAGGCACAGCCCCGCCAGGCTCGCCCCCCAGGCCCAGAGCGCCACCAGGGGGCGGCCGGCGGCCCACGAGGCGAGCGCCGCGACCGCGGTCCCGACGAAGGCCGCCGCGGCCAGGTAGGCGAGCGGCGGGACCAGGAGGTCGAGCGCGAGGTCGAGCAGCATGCCGCTGCGCGCGCCGAAGGCCCGGCGCAGGAGCCGCAGGGCGTGCAGGCGGGCCAGGCGAAGCCGCCCGCCCTCCCAGCGGCGGCGCTGCGAGCTCGCCGCCGAGGAGCCGACGGTCATGACCGACAGCACCCGGGCCTCCGCCGCGAAGCGGACCCGGTGGCCGCGCAGGCCGATCCGGATCCCGTACTCCAGGTCCTCCACGAGAGAGTAGGCGTCGTGGGGCACCTCCTTGAGGAGGCGGGTCGAGAGGCACATCCCGTTGCCGCGCAAGCCGGTGGAGCAGCCGAGGCGGTCCCGGCCCAGCGAGCGGAGGGTGTTGAAGAGGACGAAGGCCACCGCCATGAGCCGGGTGCGCCAGGAGGCGTGCGGGTTGCCGACCCCGTTGTCGGCCTGGACCGCCAGCGCGCCGCCGTCGAGCCGGGCGGCGAAGGCGTGCAGCAGGTTCGGGGTCACCACCGTGTCGGCGTCGATGACCACCACCGCGTCGGCGAAGCGGTCGGCCAGCACCTGCGCGAAGGCGTGCGAGAGCGCGTATCCCTTGCCGCGCCGCTGCGCGTCGCGCCGCGGCAGGACCACCGCTCCGGCCTCGAGGGCCCGCTCCGCGGTCTGGTCGCTGCAGTTGTCCGCCACCACCACCACCCGCCGCAGCTTGGTGGGGTAGTCCACCGACAGCAGGCTGCGCACCGTGGCGGCGATCCCCGCCTCCTCGTCGTGGGCGGGGACCACCAGGTCGAAGCGCAGGTGGGGCACGCCGTAGTCGGGAGGCCGAGGCCTCCACGAGGACAGGGCGAGCAGGAGCAGGTAGGCCGAGGCGAGGAGTACCGGCAGGGCCGCCACCGCCAGGACGACGTCCGCGACCGTCGTCATGGCCTGGCCCCGAGTGGGCGCGGTCTGGAATGGAGGGTCAAGGGTCCCGGATCCTGGGAGCGCCGGCGCGCGCCCGCTGCGAGCTCGATGGTCGCGGATTACCACGCCTCCCTACATCGGGGAATCCCAGGCCCGAGGGGCATTTGGGGGCGCGCCTGCCCGGGAACGGCCCGGGAGCCGGAGGGGGGTGCCGGCCGCCCCTGTCGCTTGCGCGAGGGGCGGCGGGCGCCGCGCGGGGCGTGCTAGGTTCAATCGTTCCGGGGCGTTCGCCCGGTCGAGGTCGTCGTGATCCATCCGCTCCGAAGCACAGGCAGGGAGGCGCCCTGCGCCACCCTCCCCCCGGGGGAGCCCGTCCGGTCTCGATGAGCGAGGCAGCCTCCCATCCCAGCGCCCCCGCGGCGGCCGCGCCGCACGGGAGGGGGGCCGTCGCCCGGAACGCCTTCCACCTGGTGCTCGGCCAGGTGGCGGTCACCGGCCTCTCCGTGGTCTTCAGCGGGGCGCTCGGGCGATGGCTGGGCGCGGCCGACTTCGGCCTCTTCTACCTCGTCTGGTCCATGACCTCCTTCGCCTACGCCTTCGCGGAGTGGGGCCAGGGCTCCTACGTGGTCCGCGAGGTGGCGCGTGATCCCGAGCGCTCCAGCGCGTTGCTCGGCGCCTCGCTGGCGTCCCGGGCGGGCGGCGCCGCCGTGGTGCTGGCCGCGGCGTCGCTGGTGGCGTGGTTGCTCGGCTACGACCACCGCACCCGGCAGCTGGCGGCGCTTCTCATCGCCGCCAACCTGCCGATGTCCCTCTCCCAGGGCTACTGCAACCTCTTCCGGGCCCACGAGCGCATGGACTACGACGCCGCCGTGAGCGTGCTCGCCAAGCTGCTCACGGTGGGGTTCACCCTGCCGGCGCTCGCCCTGGGGGGCCGGCTCCCCGCCGTGATCGGCGCGCTGGGGCTGGCGGGCGCCGGCGCCATGGCCGCCTCCGCCCTGGTGCTCCGGCGCCTGCGCCTCCCCCCGCTCGAGGCGAGATGGGTGACCGTGCGCGAGGTCGTCGCCGGGGGGACCCCCTTCGTCGCGATGGGCCTCACCATCCAGCTGCAGCCCTACCTCGACGCGGTGGTGCTCTCCAAGCTGGCCGCCCCGAGCACGGTGGGCTGGTACGGCGCCGCCAAGAACTTCATGAACGCGCTGGTGATGCCGGCCAGCATCCTCGCCTCCGCCTCCTACCCGCGCCTGTCCCGCGCCTCGCTCGACCCGGCCGAGTTCGCCCGGGAGGTGCGCGCCAACCTCCGGCCGGTGCTGGTGATGGGGGCTTACGGGGCGGTCGGGACCTTCCTCTTCGCGGGGCTGGTGGTGGACCTGGTCTACGGGCGCGCCAAGTTCGAGCCGTCGGTGGTGGTGCTGCAGGTGTTCGCGCCCGGACTGCTGCTGTTCTTCATGGACATGCTTCTGGTCTCCTCGCTCGTCGCCGCCGGCAAGGCGAAGCCGATGGCGGTGGCGAAGCTCGCGGCGGTGGTGGTCAGCACCGCGCTCTCGGCGGCCATGGTCCCGTTCTTCGAGGCGCGCCTGGGCAACGGCGGCATCGGCGTGGTGCTCGGCTTCGCGCTCGCCGAGGTGGTCATGCTGGTGGCCTCCATTCGCATGGCCCCGCGCGGCATGTTCGGCGCCGGCCTGTTCCTCGACCTGGGGCGGTCCATCCTGGCGGCGGGCGGCACGCTGCTCCTGCTGCGGCCCGTGTGGGGAGCCTCGCCGTTGCTGCTGCTCCCGGCCTGCACCCTGCTCTTCGCGGGGCTGGCGGCCGCGGTGGGCCTGCTGCGCCGCAGCGACCTGGCGGTCTTCCAGGAGATGCTGCGCCGGCGCTCCTAGTCAGGGAAAGGCATGCCGAAATCCGGCCGGTCCCGCTCGCCGAGCACCCACCGGTAGACCTCGAGCGTCTGCGCCGCCTTGGCGTCCCAGGTGAAGAGCCGGAAGACGCGCTGGCGGGCCCGCTGGCCCATCTCCCGGAGCCCGCCCGGCTCCGCGACCAGCCCCTCCAGCCTGGAGCGGAACCCCGCCACCAGGCTCGGCCGCGGCCCCATCGGCACCGCGAAGCCGGTGCGCGGGGTCACCAGCTCGGAAGGCCCGCCGAAGTCGACGACGATCGGAGGCAGGCCGGAGGCCATCGCCTCGAGCACCGCGCCGCCTCCGAAGTCGCGCACGCTGGGAAAGGCGAAGAGGTGGGCCGTGGCCAGGCGGTCCTTGAGGGATCGGTGGTCCACCCAGCCCGGGAAGGCGACGCCGGCCCGGAGCCCTTCCCGCTCCGCCTGTGCCTTCAGCGCCGGAAGCTCGGGTCCGTCGCCGATCACCTCGATCGCCACCTGGCCGGAGCGCACCAGCGGTGCGGCTGCCTCGAGCAGGATGTCGACGCACTTCACCGGAACCAGGCGGCCCACGAAGACCACCCGCAGCGGCAGCGAGACCGGTCCCTCGGCCGGGCGATCGAAGAGGGCCGGGTCGATGCCGTTCTCGGGGAGGTACACCGTCTTGTCGCGCCAGGGTCGGCCGATCTGCCGGTGCATGGCACGGGACCCGACCAGGATGGCGCTCGCGTGTGCTCGGGTCGAGCGGTAGCCGGGGACCAGCCGGTAGGCCCAGCGGAGGTAGCCCATGAACTCCCGTTCCCGGAGCCGGACCCGGGTGTATCCCCTGGGCCAAGGCAGGCCTCCGTTCAGGGGGCCGAGAACGAAGGGCACCCCGGCCTCGGCGCAGCGGGTCGCGATCCAGCTCGGGATCGACGGGGTCAGGGGCGTGAGCCGGTGGACGAGGTCGAATTCTCCGGACCGCAGCCGGTCGCCGAATCGCTCCCAGACCTTCCGCTCGAAGGCGCGGTAGGCGAATACCAGCATGGCGTTGATGGTCGACCAGCCCCGGCCGCCCCGAGCACCCAGGAGGCGGGCTGCGCCCCACGCGGCGTTCTCCTGGGCCTCCGTCTCCAGGACCGTGAAGTCCTCGCCCTCGCGGAGCCCCGCCTTGAGGAAGTTCTCGCGGTTGCGGACGTTGGTGACCTGGTGGACGTCAGCCACCTTGGCGAGGGCGGCCGCCTGGTTCCAGCCCACCAGCGCCACGCTGACCCAAAAGGGATTCGCGTTCTCGTTGAGAAGGAGCGCCCGACGGCGCCGCCGCCCGTCCCCTCCAGCCCCATTCGCCATAGACCCAAAAGAGTACCACGGCGGCGCTTTCCCCCGTGATTGCGGGACATACGGGCAGGAGGTGCGCGAGTAGGATGACGCCCGACCGTTCCCGCCACGTGCGGCGGAGCGGCGCCCGCCGTGGACAAGGTCATCCTGGTTTCGATCATCGTTGCGACCATCGTGGTCCCCACCCTGGGGGCCGGAGATGCCAACCCGCGGCGCGGCATCAAGCGGACGCTGGTCTTCCTCTTCGCCTTCAACGTCCTCTACCTGGCGCTCGTCACCATGGTGTACACGCGCTTCTACGTCCCCCATTCCTTCCCGTGAACCCGACCCAGCCCAACCCGTCCAACGGGTCCGTCCAGGTGGTCCCCTTGAGCTCCCCGCAGACCAGCGCTCCGACCGGAACCGCACCCGTGGTACCCATCGCAGGGCCGAAGAGGGGTCTCCCCCCGGCCCCGCCGCGCCCCGACCAGGAGAGCGCCGACCTCTTCGACTACGGCCTCATCCGCGACTACCTGGGGTTCGTCGTCCGCGCCGTGAAGCGGCGCCGGTGGATGGCGCTCGCCTGGTTCCTGGCGGTGGTGGCGGCGGGCCTGGTGGGCCTGTGGGCCTTCCCCAAGAGCTACCGGGTGAAGACGCTGGTGCTGGCGCAGCGCAGCGCGGTGATGAGCGTCATCTCGAACCCGGCGCTGCCCCGGCCGATGGAGTGGGACACGCCCACCCGCGCCGCCAAGGAGACGGTCCTCCGCTGGGACAACCTGGTCGCGCTGGTGAAGCAGACCGACCTCGTCGACCGGTACCTGCGCAACCGGGCCCCGCTGGTCCGGGTGCGGGACTGGGTCACCGGCCTCTTCGGCAAGGCCCCGACCCGCGAGGAGCGCGTCGAGGGGCTGGCCTACTCGCTCGAGAAGAAGCTGACGGTGGAGGTGGTCGACGGGACGGTGGCCATCACCGCCGACTGGCAGGACCCCGAGAGCGCCTACCGCCTGGCGGAGGCCGCGGTCCAGAACTTCCTCGAGACCCGCCACGCCGCCGAGGTCACCGTCATCGGCGACGCCATCTCCATCCTCGAGGACCACGCCGCCGCGCTGGAGCGGCAGATCAACACCGGCATGGAGCGGCTCTACGGCCGGTCCTCCTCCGCGGCGGCGCGCCCGACGCTGACCGGCCCGGTGGTCCGGGTCCCCGGCCCGGCGCCGCAGGACCAGGACGTCGTCCGGCTCCAGGCCACCCTGAACGCCAAGCGGCGGGCCATCTCCGACCTCGAGGAGTTCCGCCGCCGCCGGCTCGACGAGCTGGAGGCGCAGCTCCGCCAGCAGCAGGCCGTCTACGCCGAGCAGCACCCGGCGGTGGTGACCCTGCGCTCCAACATCGACGCGCTCTCCCGGCCCTCGCCGCAGATCGACTCGCTGATGCGCGACACCCAGGAGCTGGAGCGCGAGATCGCCAAGCGGGAGGGTCAGGCGCGCGAGGTCAAGCTGGACGTGGTCCGGCGTCCGGCCAAGGGCGACGGGACGGCCGAGGCACCCGCCCCGAAGGGCGGGGTCAACGAGTCGAGAGCCGACTACGAGCGCGGGCGCCTCCAGGTGCTGTTCGGCAACTACTCGACGCTGCTGGCTCGCATCGACGCGGCGCGCGTCGAGCTCGACACGGCGCGGGCCGCCTTCAAGTACCGCTACAGCGTCATCAGCCCGCCGCAGCTCCCGAAGAAGCCGCGCACCGCGCAGCCGGCCCTGGTCATCGTCGCCAGCATGGTGGGCGGGATCCTGGTGGCCCTGTTCGCGGTCACGGTCGCGGACGCCCGGTCGGGCGTGGTGCTGGAGCGCTGGCAGATCGAGCGCAAGCTCGAGCTGCCGGTCCTGGCCGAGACCCGCAAATGAGCGTCGCCACCGCCGCCGGCGCGACCGCCGGGCGGTCGGGGGTGCGCCACGGCGCCGGCGTGGCGCTGCTGGCCGCCGCGCTGGCGGCGGCGACCCTGGTCGCCGTGGGCGCGGTCGTGCTGGGCGGGGTGAACCCCGCCGTCGTGGCGGTCCCGGCGGTCCTGGGGGCGGTGGTCTACGCGCTGTGGCGTTTGCCCCTGCGCACCTCCGCAGCGGGGCTGGTGGTGCTGCTGCTGTCGCTCGACCGGCGCACCGACGCCCTGGGGGTCTGGTACACGCCGCTGGCCATCGTGGGCGACCTCCTCAACATCAACTTCGACGCGGTGGTGCCGGCCGCCTCCGGCTTCAAGCTGAGCGGGATGGAGGTGATCCTGCTGATGCTGCTGGCGGTCGCCATTCACCGGCGCATCACCGGCTCGACCATCGACGCCCGCGGGCAGGTGGAGACGGCCGGCGTCATGCGCGACGCGGTGCTGGTGTACCTGGTGGCGGTGGCCTTCGGGGTGGCGAACGGCTACGCCCACGGGGGCTCCACGGAGATCGTCATCTGGCAGGTGCGGCCGCTGCTCGACACGGCGGCGTTGTTCTTCCTGTTCCAGGCCGCCTTCCAGGGGCCGCAGGATCACGCGCTGCTCGGCAAGATCATCGTGCTCTCCGCCAGCATCAAGGCGCTGCTGGCGCTGTGGGTGCGCTACGGGGTGACGCCCCACGTGCGGCACGAGATGCCGCACATGACCAACCACGGCGAGTCGATCCTGTTCGTGGTGGCCTGCATGGTCCTGCTGACGCAGCTCATGGAGCGCACCTCCCTGCGCCGCCGCAAGATGGCCCTGCTGCTGCTCCCGCTCATCCTGTGGGGGTTGGCGGTCAACAACCGGCGCGTCGCCTGGGTTCAGCTGGCCTTCGCCGTCATCGGCGCCTGGTTCATCAGCCCGTGGCGCGGCTGGAAGCGCACGGTGACCCGGTTCCTGCTGGTGGCCTCGCCCATCACGGTCCTGTACCTGGCGGTGGGCTGGGAGGTGGACAACGCCTTCTTCCGGCCGGTCCGGATCGTGCGCTCGGTGGTGGACACGAAGGCCGACCGCTCGGCGTGGGACCGCCACGTCGAGAACTGGAACCTGGCCATGTCGATGCGCGAGCGGCCCATCATCGGGCGCGGCTTCGGCCACGAGTGGACCGAGCTGTACGTGGGCGACAACATCCTGCCGATCTTCCCCCAGTACATGGCCGAGCCGCACAACCAGGTGCTGGGCCTCCTGCTCTTCGCCGGGCTCTTCGCCTTCAGCGGGATCTGGCTGCTCTTCGCCGTCCAGGTGTTCCTGGCGGTCCGGGCGCACCGGGCGGCGACCGCGCCCGAGGACCGCGCCGCGGCGCTGGTCTGCATGGGGACCGTGCTGGTGGTGGTGGTGCAGTGCTACGGGGACCTGGGGCCCTTCTGGACGCAGTACAAGGTCCTCACCGCCCTGACCGCGGCGGCGGTGGCCAAGCTGGCGGTGGCGACCGGGGCCTGGCCCTCGCGGGCCCGCCGGGCCGCGCCGGACCCGGGGGCGGCGGGGGACGCATGATCCGCCGCGCCCTGCCGGTGCTGGCGGCGGTCGTCGGCCTGACCGTCCTGGCGGCCGGGGGGGAGTCGCGTCCGGCGGAAGGGGAGGCCGGCGCCTCCGCGGCGACGGCGGTGCCCCAGATCTCGCTGCCCATCTTCGACGCCGCCAGGGGCCTCGCCGAGGGGTGGCTGGACTACGGCTGGACGCCGCACGAGCTCCGGGCCGGCGGTCCGGCCAGGCTCGACCTCTCCGGCTACGGCGGCCTCATCCTCGCCCGTCCCGGACTGGCGGGAGGCTGGGGCGGGCTCCTGTTCCGGTACCGCGCGCCGCAGGCGTACGGCGACTTCCTGGAAGTGCGGCTCGAGTCGCGGTCGGGGGAGCCCATCGTCAAGGTGCGGCCCGAGCGCCGCCGCGGCGCCCCGGTCGCCGACGGCTTCACCGAGGTGTGGCTCCCCATGAGCGAGCTGAACCCGGACCAGCGGCCCTTCGAGCGCGTCACCTTCCACGCCTGGCGCAAGGTGGGGAGCGAGCCGGTGCTGCTCGACCAGGTCGGCTTCACCGCGGCCGAGGCGGCGAAGCCGGCGCCCCGGCGCGGCGGGCGCTTCGCCCTCGACTGCCGCGCCCAGGCGAAGCCCATCAGCCCGTCCATCTACGGGATCGCCGGCGGCTCGGAGGAGGCGCCGCAGTCCTTCACCATGGGCGCGACCGGTCGCAGGTGGGGGGGGAACTCCAGCAGCCGCTACAACTGGAAGCTCGGCGACGCCTGGAACACCAACAACGACTGGTTCTTCCGGAACGTGAAGGGAAGCGCCGATCCCGACTTCAGCTACGAGACCTTCCTCGAGGAGAACCGGAAGCACGGCATGGAGTCGGCGCTGACCGTGCCCATGCTGGGCTGGGTGGCCAAGGACACCCACTCCTACTCCTTCCCGGTCTCGGTGTTCGGCCCGCAGCAGGCCACCGCCCACGACCAGCCCGACGCCGGGAACGGGGTGGGGCGGGACGGCAAGCCGATCCGGCCGGGGCCGCCCACCCGGACCAGCGTGGCCGCCCCCCCCGAGTTCGTCGAGCAGTGGGTGCGGGCCATCCGCGAGCGGGACGCGAAGCGCGGCCGCAGCGTGCAGCTCTACATCCTCGACAACGAGCCGGGGCTCTGGCACGAGACGCACCGGGACGTGCACCCCGAGCCGATGACCTACGACGAGCTGCTGCAGAAGACCCTGGCCTACGCCGCGGCCATCCGCCGGGCCGACCCGGAGGCGCGCATCGCCGGCCCGGCCTCCTGGGGCTGGCTCGAGTACCACTACTCGGCCGCGGACGTGGTGGCCGGCGTGGGGGAGCGGCCCGACCGGCGCCGCCATGGCGACGTTCCGCTCATCCCCTGGTACCTGCGCAAGATCCGGGAGCACGAGCAGAAGACCGGGACCAAGGTCCTCGACGTGCTCGACGTCCACTTCTACTCCCAGGCGGAGGGGGTGGGCGCCGGGCGCTCCGGCGGGACCGACGCGGCCGCGGCGGCGCTCCGGATCCGCTCGACGCGGGCGCTGTGGGACCCGACCTACGTGGACGAGTCGTGGATCGGCGAGCGGATGCGCGTGCTGCCGCTCCTCAAGCAGTGGATCGCCGAGAACGCCCCCGGGCTGGGCCTCTCCATCGGCGAGTGGAACTTCGGCGCCGAGAAGCACCAGAGCTCCGGGCTGGCCACCGCCGAGGCCCTGGGCCGGTTCGGCACCGAGGGGGTGACCTCGGCCTACTACTGGGACTTCCCCCCCGACCGCTCGCCCGTCTACTGGGCCTTCCGGGCCTACCGCAACTTCGACGGGAAGGGCGGGCGCTTCCAGGACTTCTCGGTGCCGGCGGATACCAGCGCCAGCCTCGCCTCGCTCTTCGCGTCGCGCGACGCCGAGGGCCGGAAGGTGGTGGCGGTGCTGCTCAACCTGGACCCGAAGACGGCGCTCGCCGCCCGGGTGGACCTGGCCGGCTGCGGCTCGGTGTCGGCGGCCCGGGCCTTCACGTATACCGGCGGGGCGGCCGGGCTCCAGCCGCTCCCGGTCGAGAACATCGGCGGGATCGTCGAGGCCCGGGTGGAGCCCTACAGCCTGACGGTGCTGGACCTGGCCGTGAGCCCGGCCGGCCGCTGAGGAGCGCGACATGAACGGCGAAGCTCGACTGGCGGCGGAACCCTGGGTCCGGCCCCCGCGCGTGCGCTTCGGCCACCTGTGGGTCGACGCGCTCTCCTTCGACGGCGCGCTCGCCGCCATCGAGCGGCTGGTGGACCGGCGGGCGGGCGGCGTGGTGTTCACCCCGAACGTGGACCACGTGGTGGTCGCGGACGGAGATCCCAGGTTCCGCGAGGCGTACCGGCGGGCCGACGTCTCGCTCTGCGACGGACAGCCGCTGCGCTGGGCCTCGGGCATGATGGGGCTGCGGCTGCCGGCGAAGGTCTCGGGATCGGACCTGTTCCTGCCCCTGATGCGCCTCGCGGCGCGGCGCGGCTACCGGGTGTTCCTCTTCGGGGGGGCGCCGGGCGTCGCCGAGGCGGCGGCCGAGAAGCTTCGGCGCGAGGAGGGGGTGCTGGTGGTGGGGACCGCCTCGCCGCGGATCGGGCTGGCTCCCGAGCCGGGCGAGGACGCCGAGGTGGAACGGGTGGCGGCGGCCCGCCCCGACCTGCTGCTGGTGTGCCTGGGCGGCGTGAAGGCCGAGATCTGGATCGACCGGGTGCGCGACCGCATCCGGCCCGCGGTGGCGCTGGGGATCGGCGCCAGCCTGGACTTCTACGTGGGCCGCCTCGCCCGGGCGCCGCGCTGGATGCAGCGCGCCGGGCTGGAGTGGCTCTACCGGCTCCTCCAGGAGCCGCGCCGGCTGGCGCGGCGGTACCTGGTGCAGGACCCGAAGTTCCTGCTCATCCTGCTGCGCACCTGGCGGGCGCCGCGGGCGGAGCGGGTGCTGCCGGCAGCCGCCGAGGGCGGCTGAGGGGAGACGGCGGAGGGCGTCCGGAAGGCCCCCGCGGCGCTACAGGCGCCCGCGCTGCATGTACGCGAGCCCGATGAACGCCGTCCACTGCGTGTAGGTCGGCTGGGGAAAGTCAGGGCCGGACTGCGTCCAGTAGAGCCGCACGCCGGCCGAGAGCAGGAAGCCCCTGGCGGCCTCCCAGGACGCGACCGCGTCGCCGGCGCCGTTCACCTGGCCCCTCTGCACGCCCGTCAGCGAGGTGCCGCCCGAGACGTCGGCGCTGAAGCGCCACAGGGGGTGGGGCGCCCAGCCCAGGGCGGCGAAGGCGTCGAAGCGCTCGTAGGCGTAGCCGGTGACCTGGTCCACGAAGGGCCCGAGGCGGGCCCCGCCACCGATCATGAGCGAGCCCAGCGGGAGGGTGGGCCAGTAACGCGGGGCCCCGAGCCCGACCAGCTCGTTGCGGCTGGGCGAGGCGGGCCGGCCGATCCCGAACATCAGCCCGGCCTCGGCGACGGGATTGCCGTAGGTGACGCCCGGGTTCCCGGAGGCGCCCATGCCGGCGCCCAGCCGGAGCCGGGTCTGGGGCCCGAGCGCCCGGTCCCAGGCCTCGAGCAACGTCGCGACCCACACCTTGGTCCCGGGGTCGAACGTGGAGAAGGAGGCGGTGCCGACGGTGGTGAAGGTGTCCTCGCGGGTGGCGGTCACCGAGGCGGCGAACGTGGCGCTCGGCCCGTTCTGGAGGGGCAGCGAGACGCGCGAGACCGCGTCGGCGCCGCCCTGGATGGTGTAGGCGAGCGTGGTGACCAGCGAGACGCGCGCCGAGGGCCGGATCTCGAAGCCCGCCGCCGTCTTCTCGTAGATGTACTTGAGGGTGGCGACGAAGGGGATGGGCTGCACCACCCCCCCGGGCGCCGTCGTCACCGTGCGCAGGTCGGTGGTGCCGTAGCTGATGTCCTCGGTCAGGAACAGCGTCCAGAGGGGGGAAGGACGGAAGGCGCCGGCGATCGTCAACTGGTTGAGGACGTACACCAGCCCGGTGGTGACGTCGACCAGCAGGCGCGGGTAGTAGGCGCCCCCGAGGTCGAAGACCACGGTCGCCGCGGGTGCGTCGGCGGGCGCCGCCACGGCAGGGGCCGCCGAGGGCGGGGCGGCGGGCGTCGCCGGCTGGTCCGTCGAGCCGCCGCCGTCGGCGGGCGCGTCGGCGGGGGTCGGCGTGCCCGACTGGTACTTGATCACCAGCATCGGGTCCAGCTCGAGCTGCGTGTCGAGGACGGTGGCGGCGCCGAGCTTGGTCCAGTAGTTGCGCGCCTCGCTGTAGATCGTCGCCAGGTAGGTCGCCTGGCTGGCCTGCAGCGCGCAGGCCGAGAGCAGTGCGACCGACGAGGCGAGCATCGCTACTCGACGACCACTACGTCGCCGTCGCGAAGGCGGAAGGTGGCTGCGCGGCCCTCGGCGTGCGACAGGCCCTCGTAGGTGAAGCGGATTCGCAGCACGCCCTGCTTCCCGGAGGCGCTGCTGCGCCGGAGCACGAAGATCCGGTCGCGGCCGGCGTAAGGCGTGAGCCCGCCGGCGGTGGCGAGGGAGTGCAGCACGCCCGAGCCCGGATCGACCTTGTAGGCCCCGGGCCGGGCGACCTCGCCCAGGACCGACACCTGGATCAGCGCGGTCTCCTCGAGCGAGACCGTCACCACCGGGTTGTTGATGAACTCCTTGAGCCGCGTCTGCAGGCGGCGCGCCAGCGCGGTCGGCGTCAAGCCGGCGGCCTCGACGTCGTTGAGGAGCGGCAGCGAGATCTTGCCGTCGTTGCGGACCCGCGCCTTTCCGG
>Ga0079037_100000480_pt1 | contig 18184 bp, 21 predicted proteins | sample Mud3Dept4metaG_FD_71479 | JGI IMG/M metagenome (GOLD analysis project Ga0079037, IMG submission 71479) | Freshwater wetland microbial communities from Ohio, USA, analyzing the effect of biotic and abiotic controls - Mud 3 Core 4 Depth 4 metaG | ecosystem: Environmental > Aquatic > Freshwater >... | reverse complement strand
GACGAGGACTACGAGGCCGTCGAGTTCAGTCCGAGCAGACCCATGGGCGAGGTGATCGATCACCTCAAGTCGAAACTATCAGCCTGAAGGAGATGTGACAGGCCACTCGTTACCATCGACGTCATCACGGACGTGTTCACCCCGGAGCAGAAGCAGAAGCTCATCGCCAAGGTCACCGAGGCGATGATCGAGGTGGAAGGCGAGGCCATGCGCCCCGTCACCTGGGTGCGCATCTAAGGAGTTCGAGGGGGGGGGCTGGGCCATCGGCGGCAAGGCGCTGAGGGCGGCGGATGTGCAGGCGCTTGGAAGAGCCAAAGTCGCGTAGCACCGGGACCCGTCCGCGATGATGGCGGGGCGGCCGAGGGACGGGCCGCCCCGACACTCTTCGAAATCCTCGCTGTGGTACGTTTGCGCCGGTGTGAAACGACTGGTGACCCGCGGTCCTCGGATGAGAAAGCCTGTCGACCTGCTTTGGCACGAGCAGGAGCGCATCAGCATCAAGTGGGGCTGAGCCAGAGGTCGCGCGTGGTCACCTGCGGGGCAGCACCTTCCAGCGAGGAAACGAAATGACACCGGATCTCACCTACCTCGTTTGGGCCGCTGCCCTGACCATGGCGCAGCTGCTGATCGTCATTGTTGGCGCCACGATGCAGGTTCCGCTGCCGGTGCTGGCGGGCAACCGTGAGACGGCGATCGAGGGCCGCGGCTGGCTCGGGCGAGCCCAGCGGGCGCACCGCAACATCCTCGAGAGCCTGGTGCTGTTCGCGATCCTCGTTCTCGTGGCGCACGTCGCCGGCAAGGCCAACGCCATGACGGCGCTTGGTGCAGCGGTCTACTTCTGGGCTCGGGTCGTTTACGCCGTCATCTACCTGCTCGGCATCACATGGGTCCGCAGCCTGGTGTTCGGCGTGTCGATGGTCGGCCTGCTGATGATCCTGTTCCAGCTCATCTAGCGGTCCTGTCGAAAGGGTGCGCCGTCCGGTGAAGGTCGATCTGCCGAATCTGCGGACGCCGCCGTCGGTGCGGTTCCGGTGGGGCAACGCAGCCCTGCGCTGGTACTTCGCCCCGGAGTACCTGCACATGGACCGCGTGCGCGCGGACCGGCCGACGCTGTTCGTCGGCAACCATTCCGTGTTCGGCGTGCTCGATGTCATGCTGTTCGCGGACGGCCTGTACCGGGAGCGCGGGATAGTCCTGCGCTCGCTCGCGGACCGGAACCACTTCAAGGTGCCGCTCTGGCGCGACTTCGTCGTCCAGACCGGCGCGGTCCTCGGCAACCGCGCGAACTGTGCCGCGCTGATGCGCCGTGGGGAGCACATCCTGGTTTTTCCGGGCGGCGCGCGCGAAGTCTTCAAGCACAAGGGCGAGGCTTACCAGCTGATCTGGAAGGAGCGCTTCGGCTTCGTGCAGCTTGCCATCGAGCACGGCTACGCGATCACGCCGTACGCGACGGTCGGTGCCGAAGAAGCCTACGACGTGCTGCTGGACTCGGGCGACTACATGAACACGCCGCTGGGGCGCTACCTGAAGGCGCGACGAATCGCCGAGGAGCACCTGCGTGGCGGCGAGGAGTTCCCGCCGCTGGTGAGGGGCCTCGGCCTGACGGTGATTCCGCGGCCCGAAAAGCTGTATTTCTCGATTGGCACGCCGATCGCCACGAACCGCTATCGCGGCAAGGCCGATGATCCGGCGGTGCTGCGCCGGGCGCGGGAGCGCGTGCGCCGGTCCCTGGCGCAGCTCATCGCGGAACTGCGGGAGCACCGCGCAACGGACAGGCAGCCGGGAACGCTGCGCCGCGTGCTGACTCGACTCTAGGGAACGACGCCGGCACGAAGATCGCGCTGTCCTGGGCTCCGCTGACCGCGCACTTGTGGTTGAAGACGAAGAGCGGGACGCCGGCGTGCATCCCTGCCGCTCCGCTCACGGCACCTTGCCGGCTGCGTGCTTCGCCTTCTTCAGCGCCAGCGCCGACTTCAAGCCCTTCTCGCGGATGGTGTGCAGCGCGACGCGCGTCGGCGTCGCGACGTGGAAGCACTTGCCGTAGCGGCGCAGCAGGCGCGCGTCCACCTGCAGCCCGAGGCCGGGCGACTGGGGCACGTCGATCGTGCCGTCGGCATTGACGGTGATCGGCGGCATGATGCCTTCGCGCGCCGCCGGCACGAACCCCGGCGGCTCGTAGGGATACTCGAGGTGCCCGCCCTGTTCCCACGCCGCGAAGGCGTGCAGGTTGACCACCATGTGGAAGCCGTTTGACCAGGTGTGCGGCGAGAACTTCAGGCCGCGGCGACGGCATTCCTGCATTACGCGCCGCGAGACGGTCAGCCCGGAGAACATCGCGTCGGGCTGGTACTTGCCGAGGCTGTCGTGCTCGAACAGGGGCTCGAACTCGTGCCAGGCGCCGTGCAGCTCGCCGCCCGCGATCGGCGTCTTCACGCGGCGACGCAGCTCGGCCATGCCGTGCCAGTCGTGCATGTCGAGCGGCTCCTCGAGCCAGGCGATGCCGAGGTCGTCGCAGCCGCGCGCAAAGGCGGTGGCGCGCTCGAGGTCCCAGTCGGGGTTGGGGCGGAACAGCGAGACCGGCCAGCCCTGGTTTGCGTCCACGCCGACCATGAAGTCGTCGCCCACCGCCGCGCGCACGCCGCGCACGATGGCGAGGTCTTCCGCGAGCGTGTCGTACTTGACGCGGATCTTCACCGCGTCGATGCCCATCTGGCGGATTTCGTCCAGGTAAGGACGCCGTTCCCCCAGCGGTCGCAGCGAGCCGCTCGAGGCGTAGACGCGCACGCGCGATACCGTCTGCTCGCGTTCCTGCAGCAGCCTGTAGACCGGCTTGCCGGCCATCTTGCCGGCGAGGTCCCACATCGCCGCCTCGAGCCACCAGTTGCGCCAACCGAGGTAAGAGGCCTCGCGGATGCGCTTGCGGAAGCCGTCCAGGTCGTGGGCCTCCATGCCGAGCAGGAATCCACCGAGCAGGTCGCCGAGGCCGCGCCGCTCCGTGGTGAAGGCCGGGCCCGCCGTTTCGCCGACGAGCCCGTCGCTGGTGAGGAAGCGCGCATAGGTCTGCGCGACGTGCGTCTGCGGATAGCCCGGGATCCACGAGGGCCAGAAGGGCTCGGACAGGGGCACGTTGACGTGCCACAGTTCGATGCGCTCGATCCGGCTGTTCATGCCGATTCTCCCGCCCGAAATACGAAGGTGAGTCCTTCTACCCTGTGCGCCGTGGTCGCGCCATCGGGGCCTCACCCGATCGGGCCGCTGCCGCCCGCTCGTCCCGCTGGCCCGGCGACCCGGTCTGCATCCGCTGCTGCACAGTGGCCGGAGAAGGCAAAACGTGACGGTCGGGTTCCTGTGGTTTCTACTGATTGCCGTGGGCCGTCGTTAGGCTCTAGTAGGCGATGACACCCTGTGGAGCGCAACACGCCCGCCGGGCACAGACTGCATCAAAAGCAGCGGGTCGCCATGACGCCGGAATCCTCCGGGGATTCAGGGGGCTGAAATGAAGAAGACATTCTTGCGGACGGCGCTCGCCGAGCGCCGCCGGCGGATCTGCACTGCGCGTGTCGCCACGGCTTGCGTGCTGGCAGCCATGGCGCTGACGGCGTTCGTGCCGCAAGCAGCGGAAGCGGGCAAGCCGGGCACAGGCGGAACAACCACCGCCAGCTACGCCGCCGAGGCGGTGGGCATTCTGCCCGGCAACAACCAGTCGTTCGCGTTGGGCATCAGCCTGAACGGCAACGTGGTCGGCATGAGCGCCGGCGGCAGCAACGTCCAGCGGGCATTCTACTGGGATGCCAGGACGCGTACATTGAGCGACCTCACCAGCGTCGGGGCCAGCGGCCGCGCCCACGCGATCGCCGGCGGAGCAACCGAATACGCCGTCGGTTACGAGAAAGCAGCGGACGGTGGTCATGCGGTGATCTGGGTCGCGCCCCCGTCGGCCGCGACCTATCTCGACGGGCCAGGCAGCACTGCCAACGGCGTCAACGACGGTGGCGTGGCGGTGGGCGGTTACCGAGGCAAGGCGGCGATCTGGTCCCTGTCCGGGGGCAAGTACGTGCGAACGGACATCCCGCTGCGGACCGGCGACGACAGCGCGTTTGCCGAGGACATCAACAACGACGGCATCGTCATCGGCTACGTCTACCTGCAAGGCACCTACGCGATGCGGGCGTTCGTCTGGATCGGCGTCGACCGCATGGTGAACCTGCCGCCGCTGCCGGGTGACCCGGAAAGCAGCGCGTCCGCCATCAGCAACATCGTGCCGGGTGGCACGGACCCGGTGGTGTACATATCGGGTTCCAGCGGCGTCCTCACCAGCGGGCTCGAAAAGGCCAGGGCCATGCGCTGGACCGTGAATACCCGCACGGGTGAGATCGTCCAGACGCAGGTCCTCACGCAGACGGGGGCCTCCGGCGTCAACGATGCGGGCGACGTCACGGGCACCACCACCACGCGCTCGACGCAAGCCGCGAGCCTCTGGCGCAACGGCACCTACATACCGCTGAAGGCGCCCAAGGGCGGCACGTCGAGCGCCGCACATGGGATGATGCGCACGGTGGGTTCGCCAACCTACGTCGCTGGCGTCAGCATGGTGAACAACTGGCCGATGGCCGTGCGCTGGGTCATCCGGTAGGCGCCGCCGCCTCCGTCAGTCGGCGAGGAACGCCCGCACGGAACCGAGATACTGCGGCGACAGGTCCAGCGTGTTATGGCCCACGCCCGGGACCACTACGACCCGCGCGCGTCCCGGTCCGAACGCCTCGGCGAGCGCGCGCGACCGGCGCTCCGGGATGATTTCGTCCTCGCCCGCAATGACGACCAGTACCGGCGCCGTCACCCGAGGGGCCCGTCGCGCTGAGTCATACCGGTCCCGCAATAGGAGGCCGACCGGCAGCCACCGGAAGTGCTCCTGCGCCACGTTCACCAGGCTGTCGTACGCCGTGACCAGCACGAGCCGGGACACCGGCCGTTCGCTTGCGAGCTGCACCGCCACGCCGCTCCCCAGGCTGCGCCCCACGACGGCAATGTCCGGGTGTCGTTGCCGAATGTGATCGAACGCGGCCAGCGCATCGGCCACCAGGCCAGGCTCCGCAGGCCGTCCGCTGCTCCCGCCGTAGCCGCGATAATTCAGCAGATACAGCGAGTGCCCCGGCAACGCAGCGGCGAACAGGTCGAGGTTCGCGGCCACGTCCTCGGCATTGCCCCCGAAGTAGAGCAGGGCCCGCGTCCCCGGGCGCGGCAGCACCCACACCTTGAGTCGCTCGCCCTGCGACTCGAGCCACAGCACCTGCGCCCCGGCGTGGTCCGAGGCCGATGTCGGGAAATAGATCTGCGAGCGCTGCGTCACGAACACCCAGGCGCACAGCACCAGGTACGCGATCGCGATCGCTCCGAGGAAGGGAAGGGCGTTCCGCATCATCCCGAGATCCTCGGCGGCGAGCCTGCGCAGGGCGGGTGGCCTATCGCCGCAGCAGCCACACGACCAGGCTGAGCAACAGGCTCACGACGATCATCGTCGAGAACGGCGCGAACAGCCTGAAGCCAGGCCGGTCGATGACGAGGTCGCCGGGCAGCCGTCCGAGCGGCAGCTTCGACAGCCACGGCCAGAGCAGGCCCGCCAGGGCGATCAGCAGGCCGACGGTGATGAGCAGCCGTTGCATGAGCGCAGCATAAGGCAAGTCGTGGTGCAGGCTCATCTGGTGAGCCTGCCGCGCGTATAATTGAGCGTGCATCCAGAAGGGGCCGGTGCCCCTGCCAACCTGCCCAGCTCGGCAAGGTGGCGCGCCATTGCGGCGGATGCGGCCCGACCCGGGGCAACGAAGGAGCGACACATGCCAGCTGTCTGTCCGCGCCCGCGCGCCCGCCGTGCTGCCACGAAGCCCGCAGCGGGATTCCGCCTCGCCGACCTCGGCGTCTACGGCTTCGATCGCCACGAGACCACGATCCTCGCGGCGCTGGTCACCGAGGACCCGCTGCTGCTGGTCGGGCGCAGTGGCACGGGCAAGACCTTCCTGCTCAACACGCTGTCCGAGGCGCTCGGCCTCGAGCACCGCCACTACAACGCCAGCCTGATCTCGTTCGACGACCTGGTCGGGTTTCCATATCCCGACGAAGCGCACGCGACGGTGCGTTTCCTCGAGACGCCGGCCACCGTGTGGGGCGCCGAGTCGGTGCTGATCGACGAGCTGAGTCGCTGCAAGCCCGAGCACCAGAACCGGCTGTTCTCGCTGGTGCACGAGCGCCGGCTGCAGGGCCTGCCGCTCGAGAGGCTCCGTTACCGCTGGGCCGCCATGAACCCGTGCACGTCGGACCAGGGCGGCACCGAGGACTACTCCGGCTCGGAGGCGCTCGACCCGGCGCTCGCCGACCGTTTCGCGCTCGTCGTCACCGCGGCGGACTGGAGCGAGCTCACCAGCGCGCAGCAGGAGGCGATCGTGGCGCCGTCGGGAGAAGGGCGCGTCACGCCGCCGAACGAGCCGCTGTGCACGGCGCTCGCCAGTTGGCGGGAGCGATTCGTCGCACAGGTGAACGCGTGCCCGCCGACGGTCACCGCGTACGTCACCACCGCGGTCAGCGCGCTGAACGGGGCCGGCGTGCGGATCTCGCCACGGCGGGCACGCCTGCTCGCACGCAGCCTCGTCGCCGCAACGATCGTCGCGAACCGCGCGACCTCGGCGGTGTTCCGCAGCGTGCTGGAGTGCAGCCTGCCGCATTCGACCTGGGGCCAGCCGGTGGAGTCTGCGATCGTGGGTGCCGCCCATCGCGCGGCGTGGGACGCCTCGCGCGAGAAGGCGGGCGCGTGGATCCACGCGTTCCTCGCGGAGCAGCACCTGCACCGCAGGCTCGAGTTGCTGCTCGAGCGCTGCACAGACCCGGACGAGGGCTCGCAGGCGATCGCGCAGCTGATCGCGAACGAGCGCCCCGACCGCGCCGCGGCGTTCGCGTTTGCCACCTATCCGGCCGCGCTGGCCGGCAAGCTGCCGGTCGGCGCCGAGGGCGTGAACGACCTGGCGAAGATCGCCGTGCCGCTGCTCGATGCCGAGGGCGAAATCTCGTGGCAGGAGCGGCTCAGCGAGCAGGGCACCAGTCACCCGGTGATCGCCGCGATCGGCCAGGTGCTGGCGCCGCTGCGCGACGGCCGACAGGCGCGGGCCCGGCAGTTCCTGACGGCCTGCGTGATCCGTGGCATCGCACTGGAGTCGCCGGCAGGGCTCGAGTTGCAGGTGCAGCAGTGCGTGGATCTGCTGCGCGAGCGCGGGCTCGCTGGGGAGCGGCCGTGATCCGCGTTGGTCACTGGGCGCGTGCCAATGTGGCGGCGGAGGCCGGCTGGCCGCGGTGGGCCAACAGCGGCGGCCCGATGTCGCGCCGCCGCACCGAGCGCGTGCTCGCGAGCGTGCTGCGCGACGAGGCGGCGCAGATCAGGTTGCCGCGCGTGATCCGTGCAGGCCTGCATTTCGGCGACCGGGAGCCACTCGACGCCGTGCTCGAATCGCTCGCCCGCGCGGGCTTCGACGACGCGGAGCTGTTGCGCACGCGGTACGCCGCGCCGTCCACACCGTTGCTGGTCCGTGTGGCGCCAGGCGCGCGCTGGAGCGTGCAGGTCGCGCGCGCTTCGGACGACTCGATCCTGGAGCAGGCGCTGCTGCTCGGCCTGTGCACGGCATTCCAGTACGACCCGGCCCGGCCCGTGCTGTGGACGCGGGCGAGCCTGACACGTCGGGTCGAGCTGTACGAGCCGGCGGGGTTCTACGCATGAACGCCCACGAAGTGCGCGGCCTGCTGCAGGAGCTGATCGACGAGAACCCGTTCGCCATCCGCGCCGTGCTCAAGATCCTGTCCGTCGAGTTCACGGACGCCGTGCCAACGCTCGCGGTGACGGCCGAAGAACGCCCGCGCCTGCTCATCAACCTCGGCTTCATCGAGCAGCACTGCCGCACCGCCGAGCACGTGAAGGCCGCGCTGTGCCACGAGTTCCTGCACGTGCTGCTGCGGCACACGACCTTGCAGGGGCCGTTGACGCCGGCCCGTCACCTGGCGCTCGATGCGGTGATCAACGCGATCATCCACCGCCAGCTCGGCGATGAGTACTCGGGCCTGATGTCCAGCTACTACCGGGACGTCACCGGCCTGACGAGGTTGCTGCGGCCGATGCGCAGCGACGAGTCGCGCCGCTACTGGGACGCCTCGTTCCGGCGCACGGAACCCCTGCCGCCGTTGTGGCAGGTCTGGAACGGGCTGTACGCCGGCACGGTCCTCGCCGACGACATCGAACAGCTGGCCAGAGAGCTGACTGCGCGAGGCGGCAGCGCGGACCGGGGCGACGGTGACAGCCTCCCGCCCGACATCGGCAAGCTCCTCGGTAACCACCGCGACGACGCGCCGTTGCCGGACGCGATCGAGACTGCCCTCGAGCGCGCCCGCCGCGAAATGAACGGCGGCGGCATCTGGCGCAATGCCGGGCCGGGCGCCGACCCTTACGAAATCCTCGTGAACCCGAAGCGTGCGGCGCTCGCAGACTGGCGGGCGCGCACGCTCGAGGTGCTGCGCCGGCACCTCGAGCCCGCGCCCGGCGCGCCGCGCACCCCGGTCCCGGTCAGTGCGCGCCTGCCGGTGCTGTCCCCGTCCGATCGCCGCGCCTTCCTGCGCGCGACGTGGTCGCCGTTCCTGCCCGAGGCGCAGTGGGCCGCCTCCGCGACGCGGCCAGAAGGACGCGCGCAGGTCTACCTCGACGTCTCGGGATCCATGAACGCCGAGATGCCGCTGATCGTGGCGCTGCTCGGCCACCTCTCGTCGTGGATCCGCCGGCCGTTCTGGGCGTTCAGTACGGAGGTGGTGCCAGCCGTGATCGAGCAGGGTGTGCTGAAAGCCGGCACATCGGGCGGCACGAGCCTCGGGTGTGTCCTCGAGCACGTCGCGAAGACGCGCCCCGCCTGCGCCGTAATCGTCACCGACGGCTACGTCGAATCGATCCCGAAGCGCCGGGTCGCCGCGCTCAGCCGCACGCGCCTGCACGCCATCGTCACGCGGGACGGCAACCCGGCTCTGCTCCGGGCGGCAGGGATCGCGTACTCGCAGCTCGGGAGGTTGCCGCAATGATCAGGGTCAGCGAAGCAGTGCTGCCGGGCCATCCGGACAAGCTGTGCGACTCAGTCGCGGAGAGCATCGTGCAGGCAGCGCTCGCGGTGGACGCAGACGCGTACGCGCAAATCGAGGCGGGCATCTGGTGTGACCAGCTGTGGCTGTCGGGCGGCTACGCAGCGCGGGGCGAGCCGCTGCAGGTCGAGCGCATCGCAACAGGATCGCTCGACTCGATCAGCCGGGCGGTGAATCCAGGGGCACGGCCCGTGCAGTGGCAGGTCACCAACGCCGTTTGCCGCTACGACGTCGATCCATTGCGGTGGTCGCGCCACGTCAACGACCAGTCGATCGTGATCGGCTGGGCAGGCTACGATGCGAAGGTGCGCTACCTGCCGCCCGAGCACTTCCTGGTACTCGAATTCCGCGACGCTCTGTGGCAAGCGTGCTGTGGCGGCGGCCTCGCGTGCTGCGGGCCCGACGGCAAGCTGATGGTGCGGCTGCGGGAAGACGCCGACGGCTTCCTGCTCGAGCACGTGCTGGTGACGCTGGAGCACCCGGCACGACTGGGAGTGTTCGAACTCGCCGAGCGAGTTGTCGCAGTGCTCGCGCGTCGCTACGCAGGCCTGCGCAAACAGGATGCGCGCTGGATCGCGCAATGGCCCGCGGTGGAGGTGCTCGTGAACCCGAACGGGCCGCTGTCCGACGCGGGCAGTCGCAAGGACAACGGCCAGACCGGCCGCAAGCTCGTCATGGATTACTACGGGCCACGCGTGCCGCTGGGCGGCGGTGCGATCTACGGCAAGCATCCGACGCACATCGACCGCTTCGGGGCGCGGCAGGCGCGACGGCTGGCCGTCGACGCGGTACGCCGCGGCGCCGGCGAGTGCCTGATACGCGTCGTCTACGCGCCCAACGTGCCGGAGCCGCTCGACGTGCACGTCGAGCTGTCCGGCGGCGACGTGCGGCGCATCGCGACGGAGGAACTCGTGCTGCGCGGCTAAGGCTGGCGCAGGGACTCGGCAAGCATCGTCAGGTTGTCAGGCACCACGCTGATGATGCCGAGGCGCGGGCTCTCGACGTCGGCGATGAGGAAAAACGCGATCGCGATGATCAGGGGCATCACCGCCAGCATGCGCGGGAAGTCCGTCTGCCGTTTCACCCCGATGCCGACCAGCAGCGTCGAGAAGACGGCGATCGCGCCCATCATCAGCCAGGCCGTGGCGGGGATGCGGTTCAGCCACGCTGTCTGGGTGTCACCCTGCGAGTTCACCACTTCATTGATGCCCGCCACGGCCAGCGCCGTCAGGGGTGATGGATTCGCCATCGCCGGCACCCTGACCGCGGACCACAGTTCGCCCTGCAGTTTCGTGGTCATCGCATCGGCCTGTTCGAGCTGCCGAATGCTGCGGCTCGAATAGAAGACCACGCGCTGATCGAGGTAGCTCAGCAGCAGCGTCCGCACGCGTGCTGCATCCGCGGGCGGCAGCAGCTCGGCGCGCAGATAGGCCGTGTTGATCGCGTTGGCTTCCGCTCCTTCGTAGTCCTTGCGCTGCTCGTACCGGTCGAGGGCCATCGAGAACGTGAAGCCGATGATGAGGCCGAGCAGGGTGAGCGTGGCGCCCTGGATGACGCCGAATTCCTCGCGCATCGACACGGCCTGGGCCCTGAGCTGCTCGAAGCGGGAGGCGCCGAGCCACACTGTGAGGCACAGCACCAGGAACGTGCCCAGGAGCAGCGGAACCGGAAAGACGATCATCGCCTATGCCCTCGCGCCACTGGCGGGCTTGGGCTCGACCGTCTCCACGGGCGCGCCGGCCGTCTTCCAGGCGCCGAAGCCGCCTTCGATGTGACACACGGGCGTGAGCCCCATGTCCTGCGCGGTCTTCGCCGCGAGCGCGGAGCGCCAGCCGCCCCCGCAGAAGAACACGAACTTGTTGCCCGAGGCGAAGAAGACTTTGTGGTAGGGGCTGCCGGGGTCGATCCAGAACTCGAGCATGCCGCGCGTCACGTTGATCGCGCCGGGCACGCCGCCCTCGCGCCACAGTTCGCGCGGGTCGCGCAGGTCGATGAAGGTGACGCCCGGCTGGCCGAGCAGTGCCCGCGCCTGTTCGACGCTCAGCGTCTCGATCTCCGACGACGCCTCCGCCAGCATCTGCTGCACGCTCTTGCGGATCTGGAGTGGCATCGTTCAATCTCCTCGAGGCTTCAAGTTGTTCCGGCGCGGCCCTTGCCCCGGTTCCTGATCGTCGTGAACAGCCAGATGAGGCCGGCGACGATCAGGGGATGCACCGGCAGGCTGACCGACAGCCTCCACGAACTGCACCAGCAGCCCGGCCACGATGGCGTCAAGCAGCAGCGACAGCATGTCATGCCTCCGTTGGGCCCGTCGCCCGGGTCTGCTCGAGCCTCAGGGCTGCTCGTACAGCGACTCGTCCGTCTCGAGCCGGTCGGCGACCTGCTGCAGGTGCCCGGCCGCGAGCGCCTCCAGGATGGGGCTCGAAAAGCCGTCGGCCCAGCGCTCGTGGCGCACCAGGTAGTGCACGTACTGGCGCAGCTGCGCAAAGGACCACCCAGCGATCGCCTCCGCCGGCCGGTCGCGCTCGGACTCGAGCGGGTTGTCGGGTTTCAGGTCGCGACAGACGAACCCGCACGCGTATGCGCCCTCGATGAAGATGCGGTAAGCGTCGAGCTTGAAGAACTCGGCGTGGCGATCCCGCGGCAGGCGCGCAGCCACCGGCACCCGGTAGTGGTTGAGCGCCTCACGCTCGAGCAGCCGGATCAGCTGCACGAGATGCCGCGCCTGGTGCTGGTTCACGACCGAGCGGCTGCTCGTCGGTCGCCGCGATATGTTGCGGGCAGCCTGGGGTGCCGGTCGGCCGGTGGTCGATTGGTCGGTCATGGTTCAGGTCCGGCAGTCATTTTGCCCCAGCGCCTCGCCGCCTGCACGGTCGCCCTGCAGGACCTTCGGGCTGCCCCGCGCCGCCGGCAGCAGCCCTCGCGCACCTGCGGCGCGCGTGTGAGGCGTATGATCTGTGCACTGAGGCGCGGGCTGGCGGCTCGTGCCTTCTCACCAGGAGGAGAGTGACATGGCGAAGAAGTCGAAAAAGCAGTCGGCCGAGGGCGGCGTCTACCGCGTGACGGAGATCATCGGCACCAGCACGGTGTCCTGGGAAGACGCCGCGACGAGTGCGGTCGAGATGGCGGCCAAGTCGCTGCGCGATCTGCGCGTCGCCGAGGTCAGCAAGCTCGACATGAAGATCGAGGATGGCAAGGTCGTCGCGTATCGGGCCCGGGTGACGCTGTCGTTCAAGTACGAAGCCTGACGACCTGACGGTTGCCTGGCTTGCGGCGCTCCCGCCCGAGTCGCGGGAGCGGCCGGCTGCGGGCGGCGGATTCGTGCGAACTGCTCCGGGTCGTTTCGCCTAGAGGTCGATCCGGCTGCCCGTGTGGATCTCGTGTACGCGATCGCCCATGGCAGCGCGCAGCACGTCGAACGCCTTCCTGCCGGTGCAGTGGCCGGTGTAGGTGGTTGCGACTCCCTGCTCCAGGACGGCCCGGCCGATGTCCGCGACGATGCGCGCGCTCTCGGCCATGCCGCGGAAGGGCGGCAGTGCGACGAGGTGAAAGCCGCCCACCACGGCGCGGATGGGGACGCCCGGAAACTCCCTCGACACGGTCTCGACCATGTTCAGAAGTCCGCTGTGCGAGCAGCCGGTCAGCACGACCATGGCGTCCCGCTCCTGGATGGCCACGACGACTTCGTGACGAAAATCGTCGGGGGTGAAGACGCGGCCCTGTCGCAGGTACAGGACCTTGTTGCCCGAGGGCCGGGCGTAAGCTCCCTCTATGCGCGGCAGCACGAAGACTCCCGGCAGGATCTCGGTGCGTTCGTGCACGAAGCGGAAGCGGTGGGCGTGCCGGGCGATCAGCGCCCGGTCGAGGCCGATGTACTTCCGGATGAAACCGAAGAGCTTGACGGTCGGGTCGCCTGGCGGGGCGGCGCCCAGGTAAATGTCGGCGTGCTCGTTCAGTTCGAGGAAATGGCGCAGCCCGCCACCGTGGTCGGAATGGTGGTGGGAGAGGATTGCGGCGTCCACTGCAGCGATGTCGATGGACAAGTGCGCGGCGTTCCTGGCGAACGCATCCGAGGCACCCATGTCCACCAGGACGTGGCGGCCGTCGAGCGCGATGCACAGCGACAGGCCCCATTCGGCCACGAGCCGCGGGTCGTCCGGGCTCGCTCGATTCTCGACCAGAGTGGTGATTCGCACGGGCAGCTCCTGGCTCGCGATTAGAGAGCCGACCGGGCGGATCGTCAAACCCCGGCGCAGCATCACGACCTCGGAATGGCGCGGGCAACGCGGCTGGCCGGAGCGATCGTTGATGGCAGGCGGAAACTGGCTGAGATACGCAGGCGGCTCAGCGGAGCCGAGCGCCTCGGGCAGCGCAGTGCGGACGCCGTCATGGCGCGGCTGCTCGCGCGTCAGGCCCTGAAGCATGAGGGTGACCGCCGTGCCGGGCACGGCGGCGCGCCCGTCGGGGCGCAAGCGTCCGGGCGCCCACCCCGGTTGACGCACCACCGGTACGCGCGCGCAAGATAGCGACCCCGCACCCGGACGCCGGCAGCTACCATGACCACGCACCGAGAACCGCTCCGCTGGCCGGCGCTGGAACAGGAACAGGAGGCCCTGCGACTGCTCGCGGGTCAATGACCACCGGCAAGTCCATGGGTAGCGAGTGAAGATCAAAGACTGGATACGCGACGTACGCGGCAAACAGCCGCCCGAGGAGGTCTATGTGGACGCCGCCGAGGTTCCGACGGAGCCGGAGGGGCCCTATCGGGCCCGGATGGCGGAAGCGACACGTCGCGCCGTCCCGCAAGGCATCGACGTAAGCGAGCGCGAGGTTGTCGCGGGAGAGGTGCAGGTGCTGTATCGCACCCGTTGTCCCTGCGGGCACCAATGGGACGCAGTGGAGTTCCAGAGGTTGAGCCTCTGCCAGAATTGCGGTCGCGCCGTGCTCGTCGAGGCCCCCAAGCTCCCGTCCGAGTAGCGACGGCGCGGGCCTGAAGAGCGCGGCGCAGTTCAAGTACGACGGGTGGCTGGTCGACACCTCGGGGCAGAAGGTGCAGTACCTAAGCGCTTCGACGTCGAACTGCTCGGCAAGCGCGAGATGCTCGTGCCGCACACCACCAACCACGTCGTCGGCAGGCGAGGGTATTCGGTAGCCGGCGGGCTGCGTGGTGCGCAACCGCAATTGCAGTTTCGAGGCGGTGAGGGTCAGCAGGGAGTGCGTCCGCAACGTCCCGACGGCGCAGCTCGCGGATGCAGTGGTGACGTTCGGCGCCGCAGCGTGAACTGTGCAGCGCCTGCGGTCCGACGTATGCTGCGCTGACTGCTACCCGAGGACCCGCGGCAATGAGCAACTCCGTCCATGACCTCGTCATCGCAGCAATGCGGCGGTCGCGCAGGAGCCTCGATGCCATCGTCGGCAAGGCCGATTTCCTCGGGGGTTAGGCCGCGAGGCGGGTGCGCGCGACGCGTCGTCCGCAGATGCACCGCCTGACGAGCTGGCAGTTGTTCGCGATCTGCGTGCTCACGTGGGGCACGACCTGGTACGCCATCACGTTCCAGCTCGGGCACACGGCGCCCGAGGTTGGTGTGGCGCTGCGCTTCGCACTTGCCGGTGTCGTCGTGCTCGCACTGTGCGCTCTGCGGGGCATCCGGCTGCGGTTCACGCTGCGCGATCACGCGGTGCTCGCGCTGCAGGGGAGCTTCATGTACGGCGTGTCGTACATCTGCGTGTACCACGCGGAGCGCTACCTGGTGTCGGGGCTCGTCGCGGTGGGATATTCGGCCTCGCCGCTCGTGACGGGGCTGGGCGCCCACGCGCTGTTCGGTCTGCGCGTCACGGGGCGCTTCATCGTTGGCGGATTGCTCGGGCTCGCGGGCGTGGCGCTGATGTTCTGGCCCGAGTTCGGCAAGGCCGCGGGCAGCAGTGATGCGGGGCTCGGAGCGCAGTTCACCTTCGGCGCCGTGCTGCTCTCGGCGGCAGGCAGCCTTTCCGCCAGTCGGAACCGTTCGCGCGGGCTGCCCTTCTGGCCGTCCATGGGATTCGGCATGTGCTACGGTGCAGCCGTGTGCGCGTTCGTGGCGCTGCTGCAGGGCCAGAGCTTCGCGGTGCCGGCGGTCGCTTCATGGTGGGCGTCACTGCTGTACCTCGCGCTGGCCGGATCGGTGCTCACCTTTGCCTGCTTCCTGACGCTGCAGGAGCGCATCGGGCCCGGGCCCACCGGTTCCATCGGGGTCATGACGCCGCTGCTGGCGCTGGTGGTGTCGATGGTCTTCGAGGCCTTTCAGCCCGACGCGCTGACGCTCACGGGTGCGACCCTCGCCGTTACCGGTAATGTCCTGATGCTGCGCAGGGCCTGACCGCACTGACTGGACGATCTAGGATCCCGGGCCGCATCGTCGTCATGGTCGGCGGGCCCAGCGACGATCCCTGGATCGGCCCCCGGGCTCGGCCGATCCGAGCTGCCTTGCTGTCGCCGTTCGTGAGCCAGACGTTCAGCGCGCAGCGGCAGGAGGGGCGTGCGCGCGGAAAAGTCGTCATTACCGTGGAGTAGAGAAATCTCTCTGGCGACAGGCAGTACACTAGACCCCGTCACTGCCGTCACGGGGTGGGAGCACACTGACATGCGAACCAGGGCCCAGAGTGCGATTGCGAACGTGCGCGCATGCGGCGCGCAGATGGGTGCCAGTGCGCAGGCGCTGCGGACGGCGTTGCCGAACGTGCGCATGGAGGCGGCCGAGCGCAACAAGACGCTCGAACTTTGCGAGCAGTTGTCGGCGGTGGCGAGCGAGGTGGCGTCCGGAGTGGCGGGACTCGATGCGGTCAGCGCCAGGTCCGAAGACGAGATTCACGAGGTCCTGCGCACGCTCTCGATGCTCGAGGCCCAGATGATGCAGGCGCTGGCCGGGTTCTCAGTCCTGGCCGACTCGCTCGAACAGGCCGGCGAGCGCGATGAGGCCAACGAATCGGCCTACGTGCTCGTCATCGACGCGGCGGCAGGCCTGCTGCAGTCGTTCCAGAAAGCCAAGTCTTCGACGGAAGCGCTGCGGGCGGCGCTCAGCGGGCGAGGACAGTAAGGCCTGACGCGCGGCGGCGTGCTGGACGCGTCTCCATTGGCCAGGGAAGTCGCCGCCCTGACCGAGGCGGAGTACACCTGGGCGACAAGGCGAGTGAATGTGAAGGACATCGAGCAGCTTGCGGCACAGGTCGAGGTGCATCCGGATTTCCGGGTGCTGCGGCGGCTCGATGTCGCGCGCGAGTGGCCGACGCTCACCGGGCCGACGGTGCGTCGTGCCGCGATCGTGGATACCGAGACGACCGGGACGGATGCGTCGGCGGACAAGGTGATCGAGCTCGCGGTCGTCGTGTTCGAGTACTGCGCCGCGTCGGGGGCCGTCGGGCGGGTGCTCGCGTCCTACGACGGGCTCGAGGATCCGGGGGTGCCGATCCCGGCGTCGAGTACTGCCATTCACGGCATCACGGATGCGATGGTGACGGGGCAGCGGATCGACGATGCGGCGGTGGCGCAGCGGCTCGAGGGAGTCGGGCTCGTGATCGCGCATAACGCAGGATTCGACCGGAAGTTCCTGGAGCCGCGGTTGCCGGTGTTCGCCTCCCTGCCGTGGGCGTGTTCATGGCAGGAAGTGCCGTGGAGTGACGTGGGAATCGAGAGTTCGAAGCTCGAGTACCTTGCGTATCGATACGGGTTCTTCTACGAGGGGCATCGCGCGGAGATCGACTGCCTCGCGCTGCTCGAGGTGCTGCGAAGGCCATTTGGCGAGTCGGGCGCCACGGCACTCAAGGCGCTGCTCGACTCGGCGCGCGCGCCTTCGTTCCGGCTGTGGGCGAACAACTCGCCGTTCGAATCGAAGGACGCGCTCAGGAAGCGCGGGTACTGGTGGGACGCGCCGAAGCGGTGCTGGTACGGGGAGTTCCGCGCGCGCGCGGAGATCGACGGGGAGCTCGCGTGGCTCAGGCAGCACGTGTTCGGTGGCAAGAGCGTGGCAGTCGACCTGGACGAGTTCGATGCGAAGACGCGTTACTCGGGGAGAGAGGGGAAGCGGGAGAAGGTCAGGACGTGACGGTGCGGGACGATCAAGAGTTCGAGACGCCACCAGAGACGTTCCACGTGCCTGATCAGTGGACGTTCAAGAGCTATCGGTATGGCATGGCATCTGGCCCAAGTAGGAGACGGAGCGGGGTCTGATTCGATCCCTATGGCGAGACGAGCCCGACCCGGTGCCGGGCTCGTGCGTCTGGGGTTTTGGTGAGTGCTATGCTCGGTGCACCATGAACAAGCCCAAACTGATCTATTTCGATGCGCCGGTGAGTCGCGGTGAGGAGTGTCGTCTCGCGCTGCATCTGGCGGGGATCGACTTCGAGGATGTGCGGATCAAGGTGGCCGATTGGCCGGCGCTCAAGGAGCGGATGCCGTACGGCGCGTTGCCGGTGCTCGAGCTGCCCGGCGGGCCTGCGCTCGCGCACTCGAACGCGATCCTGGTGCTGATCGGGCGCCGTCATGGCCTGCACCCGGCCGACGACGTGGAGGCCGCCCGCCACGAGGGCATGATGCAGCACGTCGAGGACCTGCGTGCGAGGGTGTCGCCCACCCTGCGCATGGCGGATGCCGAGAAGAAGACGGCGCGCGAGGCCCTGGTGGCGGACTACCTGCCGGCGTGGGCGCGGGCGGCCGAGCGGAACATCGAACGTGGACCGTTCTTCGGCGGCGACCGGATCCACGTCGTGGACCTCAAGATCTACATGGCCGTGCGCTGGTTCAACGGCGGCAAGGTCGACCACATCCCGGCCACGATCTTCGCCGACTACCCGAAGCTCACCACCGTACACGATGTCGTGCGTGACCACGCGGGCGTGCAGTCCTGGTATGCGAGGTCATCGCGTCCGTGACTAACACGCCTTGAGCTTCGAACGTCTCAAGAAACGCCATCGCGCCGAGCGCCACGCCTGGCCCGCGAACCTCGGCCTGCGCGTGCACCGCGCACTCTCGTGGCTACACCGCGCCGAGCAGTTGGCG
>Ga0079037_100000476_pt1 | contig 18232 bp, 14 predicted proteins | sample Mud3Dept4metaG_FD_71479 | JGI IMG/M metagenome (GOLD analysis project Ga0079037, IMG submission 71479) | Freshwater wetland microbial communities from Ohio, USA, analyzing the effect of biotic and abiotic controls - Mud 3 Core 4 Depth 4 metaG | ecosystem: Environmental > Aquatic > Freshwater >... | reverse complement strand
TCCACGCCGTACAGCGCGAGCGCCTGCAGCTTCTCGCGCAGCCGCGTCAGCCGCGACGGGGCGGCGGATCCCTCGAAGAATTCCCGCGGCGTGGGCTCGAACGTGACCAGCACCGCCGGCACGCCGAGCTCGGACGCCTTGGCGCGCAGCGCCGCGATCATGTGCTGGTGGCCGCGGTGCACGCCGTCGTAGTTGCCGATCGTGGCAACGCAGCCACGGTGCCACTCGCGCAGGTTGTGCATGCCCCGGATCAGTTCCATCGCAGGTGCGGCTTCAGGCGGTTGCAGTCATGAGGACGGGCCGGACGACGCGGGCGGCCCGGCCGGACGCACCCGCAATTGGTGCACGCGCATGCCGAGCAGGTACAGCGTGCCGAAATAGAGCCCGCCTCCGCCGACGACCAGCAGCGTCATCCACTGCGCGCGCGACCACGCGTCCATCTCGATCCAGCGCTGCGTATCGCCCGCGATCCACCACAGGAATGCGACCATCACCACGTTGCCGGCAAGCACCTGCCACAGCATCCGCCGCCAGCCCGGGGCGTGGTGCAGCACGCCCTGCCTGCGCAGTCCGCGATACAGCATCGTCGAGTTGTACCAGGCACCGATGGCGTTGTTGAGCGCGAGCAGCACGTGCAGGCCGGGGCGTTCCGGGTAGGTGAGCGCCAGCGGCAGCACCACGACCAGGTTGAGCCCCATGTTCACGCTGAGCGACTGGATGCCGATGCGCACCGGCGTACGCGTGTCCTGCCTCGCGAAGTACCCTGGCGCCAGCACCTTCACCATGCTGAAGGCGAGCAACCCGGTCGCATACGCCGTGAGCGCGAGCGATGCCATGCGCACGTCGTGCTCGTCGAACCTGCCATAGTGGAAGATCGTCACCGTGAGCGGACCGGCCAGCACGATCAGGGCCGCCGTGGCCGGCAGCACCACCACGACCACGAGCCTGAGCGCCCAGTCGAGCGTGGCCGTGAAACGCTCGGGCGCCTGCGCCGAGTGATGTGCCGCGAGTCCCGGCAGGATCACCGTCGCCAGTGCGATGCTGAACACGCCGAGCGGAAACTCCATCAGCCGGTCGGCGTAGTACAGCCAGGCGATGCTGCCCGTGGCGAGGAACGACGCGATCAGCACGTCCAGCAGAAGCGCCACCTGCGACACCGACGAGCCGAAGATCGCCGGCAACATCAGCCGTCCGATCTTGCGCACGCCCTCGTCGCTCCAGCGCCAGCGCGGCCGGCGCAGCAGCCCCATCCTGACCACGAACGGCAACTGGAAGCCGAGCTGCACCACCCCGGCCACGAACACGCCGATCGCGAGCACGATGCCGGGCCGGTCGAACGAGGGTGCGATCCAGGCCGCGAACACGATCATGACCAGGTTCATCAGCGTCGAGGTCATGGCCGGCACGGCGAACTTGCCGTAACTGTTCAGCACGCCGGCGGCGAGTGCCGCGAGCGAGATGAACAGCAGGTACGGGAAGGTCCAGCGCAGCATCTCGACCGTCAGGTCGAACTTGGCCTCGTCCGCGCGAAAGCCGGGGGCGAACAACAGCACCAGCAGCGGCGCCGCGACGACGCCGATGATGGTCACCACGGTCAAGAACCACGCCAGGGTGCCGGCGGCGCCGTCGACCAGCGCCCGTACCTCGTCTGGCGAGCGCCGCACCTTGTAGTCGGAGACCACCGGCACGAAGGCCTGGGAGAACGCCCCTTCGGCGAACAGCCGCCGCATGAAGTTCGGGATCTTGAACGCCACCAGGAAGGCGTCCATCAGCACGCCGGCGCCGAACATCCGGGAATAGACCATGTCACGCAGCAGTCCGGTCACCCGCGACAGCAGGGTGAAGGCGCCGACGATGCTGGTGCTCTTGAAAAAGCCGCCGCTCAAGCGGGGTCCTCGCTGGCTGTCAGGGCAGGGGCGGCCGCGCTGGACGGCATGCCGGCGGCACTATAGCGAGGGTTGACCGGCTGCGCATCCTCCGCCACAATGCGCGGCTCATTTTGGAGACCGATTCGTGGCGAACATCAAGTCCGCAGAAAAGCGCGCCAAGCAGGCCGTCCGGCGTCGTGCCCACAACATGGCCGCCCGCTCGCGCCTGCGCACCTCGATCAAGAAGGTGCTCAATGCCGTGGACGCCGGCAAGAAGACCGAGGCCGTCGAGGCCCTCAAGTCCGCCCAGCCGGTCATCGACACGATGGTCACGAAGGGCATCATCCATCGCAACAAGGCCGCGCGTCACAAGCGCGAGCTGAATGCGAAGGTCAAGGCGCTGGCTGCCAAGTAAGTCCCGCCCGCGCCTGACGAACGAGCCGGCCTCGCGCCGGCTTTTTCATTGCTGCGCCCGGCGCGCGGCGGGCGCGTCCAGCCGCTCGATGGCAATGGCCCGGCCCGGGTACTCCCGCCCATAATCCAGCGCCTCCTCGTACGCCGTGCGCGCCATTTTCGCCTGCCCTGCCGCGTGCGCCAGGTCCCCGAGCCGGTGCCATTGCTCCGGCGCGGTCATCCCGGCGACGGTGGTCGAAAGCTCGCGATAGGCCGCCAGCGCCTCACGGGAGCGGCCGAGGCGGAACAGCAGGTCTGCGCGCGTATCGAGCAGGGCGGCGCGCAACAGGTAATGCGGCTGTTGCCGGAGCGCCATCTCGGCATGGGTCAGGGCCTCCTCGCGCTCGCGCGGCGTGCCGACCAGGGCCAGCGCATGGGCCAGCTGGTTCAACAAGCGCGGATCGCGTGGCCAGTGCGCGAGCGCCGCACGATACTCGGGCACGGCCCGTGCGGGATCACCAAGGACGAGGTGCAGGTCGCCCGCGAGCATGCGCACCCGCGGCGAGCGAGGTGCCCACCGGATCGCCCGTTCCATCGCGGCGCGTGCTGCCGCCGGATCGTTCTGGCGCGCAGCGAGCACGGCAGCCTGCACCGCGGGCCCCACCAGCCCGCGCGCAGATGCGCTGTGCTCGAGGGCCGCCAACCGCGTGCCGGCGGACTGCAACTGCCCCGCGCCGAGCTGCGCGCGGACCGCCGTCAACTCGACCAGCGGACCGATCGCCGGTCCCGGCTCGCTCGCCAGCCAGTCGAGGGCAACCAGCGGTGACACGAGGTCGAGCAACACGTTGGCCACCGCGATGCGACCTGCCACCGCTGCCGTGTCGAGCTCTGCGACGATCGAGGTCGGCAGCGGCTCGGTCTCGAGGTCGGGATACACGCCGGCCGCGATGAACCGCGCGCTGCCCGGCACCGGCGGCGGCCAGACGCCCTCGCGCGACAGCACGTCGAGCAGCCCGGCCAGCCGATCGGCGGGGTCCTGCTTCAAAGCGCCCGCCACCACGGTGCGAGCCGCGGCCCGCTGTCCAAGCAGCAACGCCACTGCCGCCTCGGCCACATACGGCGTTGCATTGCCGGACTCGATCGCGCGGGCACGAACGAACGATTCGCGTGCTGACTGCGGCTGGCCGAGGGCGACCTGCACGAGGCCAAGCTGCAGGGCCGCCCGCCCGTTGCGCGGTTCCCGCGCGAGAAGCGCCGCCAGCAGCCGTTCGGACTCCGTCAGGCGTCCCTGCAGCGTCCGCATTCGCGCCAGCAGCAGCGTTGCCTCCGCCTCGGCAGGCCGCTGCCGCAGCACGCGCTCACATGCCGCCGCGGCCTGTGAATGCCGCCCGAGCAGCGCTGCGACCTGCGCTTCGTCACGAGCCACCAGCGCGTCCTGCGGGAGCCTTCGAGCCAGCGGCTCCAGCAAGCTCATGGAGGCCTCGAGACGCTGCTGCCGCGCCGCGACGTGGGCCGCCAAGTACAGGGATTGATCGGTGCGTCGCGCAGCCGGAATGGCGTCGAGGTGCTGAGCGGCGCGAAACAGCCGGCGCTCCCGGAAATAAACGCCGGCCAGCGTCTCATGCAGCTCCGCCGCCAGGGCCGGCTCTTTCAACGCCAGCGAACTCACCTGCGCCAGCGCGAGCGCATCGTCACCCTGCTGCAGGAGTGCGAGCAGTCGCTCCTCGTGCAGGCGCCGGGACTCCGGACTGGCGGCAAGGCGGGCGCCCCAGCGGGCAAGATCAGGCGACGTCTCCACGTCGCGCACGGCAGCCTGCGCGACCAGGCCGGACAGCAGAAGCATCACGACACCGGTGCACGGCGGTGCCGACCGCAGCACCGCGCTACTCCTCGACCTCGGGTCGGGGCCCCTCGGCCGCGATTTCGTCGATCCGCCGCATCACGGCCTGGCACAACTCGCGCGTGCCGGTGCGCGTGGCACCCGAGATGCGGAACACAGGGCCCTTCCAGCGCAGTCGGCGCACGATCTCGCGGCAGCGCTTGTCGACCGCGTCGGGCGTCATCAGGTCGATCTTGTTCAGCACCAGCCAGCGCTCACGCGTGGCGAGTTCCGGGCTGAACTTCTTGAGCTCCGCCGCGATGGCGCGCGCATCCTTGACGGGATCGGCCTCCGGATCGGGCGGCGCGATGTCCACCAGGTGCAGCAGCAGCCGCGTGCGCTGCAGGTGCTTCAGGAAGCGGATGCCGAGCCCGGCGCCCTCCGCCGCGCCCTCGATCACGCCCGGGATGTCTGCCATCACGAAGCTCTGCTGCTCGCCCACGTACACGACGCCGAGGTTCGGGTGCAGCGTGGTGAACGGATAGTCCGCGATCCGCGGCCGGGCCGCCGACACCGCGGTGATCAGCGTGGACTTGCCGGCATTCGGCAGGCCGAGCAGGCCGACGTCGGCGATGAGCTTCAGCTCGAGGCGCAGCTCGCGCCGCTCGCCGGGGAAGCCCGGGGTGGCCTTGCGGGGGGTGCGGTTGGTGCTGCTCTTGAAATGCTGGTTGCCGAGCCCGCCCTTGCCGCCGCGCGCCACCAGGATGCGCTCGCCGTCGTGAGTCAGGTCACCCAGCGTCTCGTCGGTCTCGGTGTCGTAGATCACGGTGCCCACCGGCACGACCACCTCGAGATCCTCGCCACCCTTGCCGCTGCAGTCCGCGCTGCCGCCAGGCTCGCCGTTCTGCGCCTTGAACGTGCGCTGGAACCGGAAATCGGCCAGCGTATTGAGTCCCTGCCGGGCGACGACGTAGATGCTGCCGCCGCCGCCACCGTCACCGCCGTCCGGGCCACCGAACGGGATGAACTTCTCGCGGCGGAAGCTCACCATGCCGCGCCCGCCATTGCCGGCCTGGACTTTGATCGTGGCTTCGTCGACGAACTTCATGGCGGAAGGGGATGGCGGATGGGGGATGGGGGATGCGGGATGGGGGGATAGTGAAGAGCGCTGCGCGCCAAAAAGCAAAGGCCCCGGGGGTGCCGGGGCCTTGCGCGGCGCGAAACGTGCGCCCGATCAGTTCGCGGCGGGCTCCACGAACACGTGCACGCGCTGCTCCGGGCCCTTGCGGCGGAAGCTCACGGTGCCGTCGGTGAGCGCGAACAGCGTGTGGTCGGTGCCGATGCCGACGTTGTCACCGGCGCGGTACTGCGTGCCACGCTGGCGGACGAGGATGTTGCCCGCGACCACGCGCTGGCCGCCGAACTTCTTCAGGCCCAGTCGCTTGCTCTCGGACTCGCGACCGTTCTTGGTACTGCCGCCTGCCTTTTTATGTGCCATGGCTCGTCTCCTTCAGGGCGCCGGGCATCAGCCCGAGATGCCCGTGATCTTCACTTCGGTGTACTGCTGGCGATGGGTGCCCTGCCGCAGGTAGTGCTTGCGGCGTCGGAACTTGACGATCGGCACCTTCCTGGTCTTGCCGTGCTTCTGCACGGTGCCAGTCACCTTGCTGCCCGCGACGTAGGGCTTGCCGACCTTGAGGTCCGCACCCTGGCCAACGACCAGCACCTTGTCGAATTCCACGTCGGCGCCCGGCTCGGCCAGGAGCTTTTCCAATCGCACCACGTCGCCTTCGGCAACGCGATACTGCTTCCCGCCCGTCGCAATGACCGCGTACATATCCTTGAGCACTCCACAGGGGCCGGGGTGTACCCCCGGCAGAAAGACGCGGAAGTTTACGGGTCCGGGCCGCTCGAATCAAGAGTTTAGGAGCTTTCCGGCATTCCCTCGTCCCCGCCCGCCGGGTACCATGCGCCGACTTTTCAGCAGGGGCCCGGCGCGGGAATGCAACTCGAGAATATCAGGACGCTGGTCGCGGATGACCTGCGGCGCTTGGACCAGCTGATCGTCGAGCGCCTCGCGAGCGACGTCGTCCTGGTCAACCAGGTTTCCCAGTACATCGTCGCTGCCGGCGGCAAGCGCCTGCGTCCGCTCAGCGTGCTGCTGGCAGCACGGGCCTGCGGCTATGCGGGCGACCAGCACGTCGAGGCCGCGGCGATCATCGAGTTCATCCACACCGCCACCCTGCTCCACGACGACGTGGTGGACGGCTCGGAATTGCGGCGCGGCCGCGACACGGCCAACCACGTGTTCGGCAACCAGGCGAGCGTCCTGGTGGGTGATTACCTGTATTCCCGCTCGTTCCAGATGATGGTGTCGCTCGACGACCTGCGCATCCAGGGCGTGATGGCCGACGCGACCAACACCATCGCCATGGGCGAGGTGCTGCAGCTGATGAACGCCCACGACCCGGACACGACCGAGGAGCGCTACTTCGAGGTCATCTACCGCAAGACGGCGAAGCTGTTCGAGGCCGGGGCACAGATGGCGGCCATCCTGGCCGACGCCCCGCCGGCCGTGGAGCAGGCCATGATTGCCTACGGGCGGCACCTCGGCACGGCGTTCCAGCTGGTGGACGACGCCCTCGACTACCGGGCCGACCGCGAGGAACTCGGCAAGAACCTCGGCGACGACCTCGCCGAGGGCAAGCCTACCCTGCCGCTGATCTACGCGATGGCACATGCTTCGCTCGAGGACACCGCCCGCCTGCGCGTCGCGATCGAGGAAGGCGGCCTCGACGAGATCGAGTCCGTCACGCAAACGATTGAATCGTCGGGGGGCCTTGAGTACACTGCCCGGCTCGCGCAGCGCGAGAGAGATCTCGCGATCGAAGCCCTGGCCGATCTTCCCGATTCGGCATACACACAGGCGCTTCGGGCGCTCGCGGACTTCGCGGTCAGCCGTTCGCACTGACCCGCGGCCCGCCCGGTCGGCACATGGCGACGGGATGTAGCTCAGCCTGGTAGAGCACTACGTTCGGGACGTAGGAGTCGGAGGTTCAAATCCTCTCATCCCGACCACTCCTCCTGAGTTTCTCCCGATTTCTTGCTCAGTCCGCCGGCCGCAGCCGACGCCGGGCTTTTGCAGGCCGCGCCGCTCCGTTATCCTCCGCGAAAATTCGCTACCACGGCTCCGGGGGAGGTTCGCATGCGACCAGATCCCAAGGGCTTTCTGTTCTCAACGGTGACGCTGCTGCTCGTTGCCACTGCGTCACAGGCGGATGATTCGCTCGGCGGCGGGTTCTTCTCGGCGACGCTCGAGAACGACATCTTTACCGGCAAGGACGGCGGCTACACCAATGGCCTCGGCGTCACCTGGGGCACGTGGGGCCTGCGCGATTTCTCGACGGACAACCTGCCCGGCTGGATGCACGCGCTGAGCCGGAACCTGTACATCAGCACCCAGCCGGGCAAGGACCGCGCGGTCAGTTATACGTTCGCGCAGGCCATCCATACACCGAGCGACATCAAGGTCGCGACGCTGATCGAGGATGAGCCGCCATACGCCGGCCTGCTTTCCTGGTCCGGTCACCTGCACGCCTTCGACGACCAGGTCGTCGACAAGCTGACGCTGACCCTAGGGCTGGTCGGGCCGGCGTCAGGCGCCGAGGCCGCGCAGCAAGTCGTTCACAACGTCACTGGTTCGGACGAGCCGAGGGGCTGGGACCACCAGCTCGAGAACGAGCCCGTGTTCCGGCTCAGCGCCGATCGTCTCTGGCGCGTCGCGGCCGGCGAAGACGTGGACCTGATCGGCTTCGGCCAGGTCGGTGTCGGCACGCTGCGGAGCAACCTCGCGACCGGCATCACGCTGCGTTATGGGCACAACCTGGCGTACAGCTTTGCCAGCGAGACGTTGCCACCCGGCCGGGACGTCAGCCCGGTCGTGGGTCACTCGCCCGACGGCTGGCATCTGTTCTTCAGCGTGCTCGGGGAGTTCGTCGCCAACGACATCACCATCGACGGCAATACGTTCACCGACAGTCACTCGGTACCGCTGGAGCACTGGCAGGCGCAGCTCGCAGCAGGTGCGGTATTCAATCTCGACCGGTGGGCAGTGCTGCTGTCCGCAGTGCTCGAAACAGATGACTACGAGGGCGCCGAGCAGCTCACCCACTTCGGTTCGCTGAGCGTCGCGTACCGGTACTGAGTCGTGCCCACCTCGGGGCCGAGCGCCTCAGCGTGCCAGCTGGCTCACCAGCACCTTGTCCACGCGCCGGCCGTCCATGTCCACGACTTCGAAGCGCCAGCCGTCCCAGCTGAAATGATCGGCCGCCTCGGGGATGCGTCCGAGCTGGTGCAGCACGAAGCCTGCGACGGTCGTGTACTGGTGCTCGTCCTGGCCCGGAAGCATGCCGAGTTCGAGTGCGTCCTGCAGTTCCTCGATCGGCAGCCCGCCCTCGACCAGCCATGAGCCGTCGTCGCGCCGCTGGATGGCCGGGGCGGCGGGCGTCCCGGCCGCGCCGATCTCGCCCACGATGGCACCGAGGAAGTCCGAGTCGGTGACCAGGCCCTGCACCTCGCCGTACTCGTCCGTCACCAGGGCAATCTGCCGACCCTGGGCGCGAAATGTGTCGATCAGCGACGTCGTCGTCGCCGTCTCGGGCACGCGCAGCGGCTCGCGCACCCGACCCGCCACGTCGAGCGGACGGCCGGCGAGCACATCCGCGAGCAGATCGGTGACCTCGACGATGCCGAGCACGTTGTCCGTGCCGCCCCTGCAGACGACGATGCGCGTGTGCGGCGCCGAGGCGACGAGGGCACGCAGCGTATCCGGGTCATCGTCGAGATCCACCGCGTAGAAATGCTGCCGCGGCGTCATGATACTGGTCACGCGGCGATCGTCGAGGCGCAGCACGTTCGACACGTACGCCTGTTCGCTTTCGTGGAATACGCCGGCCGCGGCACCCTGTTCCATCAGCACGGCGATTTCCTCGTCGGTCACCGGAGGCTCGCGCTCCGCGCGCGTCGGCACCAGCATCAGCACCGCGTCGCTCGACTTCGCCAGCAGCCAGACGAACGGGGCCGCGATTCTTGCGAGCATCTGCATGACGGGCGCGATCAGCAGCGCCAGTCGCTCGGGGGCGAGCAGGGCGAGTCGCTTCGGCACCAGTTCGCCCAGCACCACGGAAAGATAGGTGATCAGCACGACGGTGGACGCGAACGCGATCGCCGCAGCGTGCGGCGCGATGGCCGGCCACTGGGCGAGCCGCTCCGCCAGCGGCTCCGCAAGCGCCTTGTCTCCCACCGCACCGGCCAGCACCCCGACTGCCGTGATGCCGATCTGGATCGTGGACAGGAACCGCGACGGATCACGATGCAGCGCAACGGCCGCGGCGGCCCCGGGGCGCGCCTCCTCCTCGAGGTGCTGCAGGCGGGCACTGCGGGACGCGACGATCGCCATTTCCGACAGTGCGAACGCCGCGTTGAGTGCAATGAGGAACAGGATCAGCGTGAAATCCATCGGGCAATCCGTGCGTGCGACCGTTGGTGCACATCATATCGACACTTGCCGAGACACCGGGTCCGGGGTTCTCGCGGTGGACGCGGCCTGCTAGGGTGGGCGTCCAGCCCACGGGAGCCAGCCATGACCGCAACGCACCAGCGCATCGTCCTCGCCAGCCGCCCGCAGGGCTGGGTGACGACCGACAACTTCCGCCTCGAGCGCGTGCCCGTGCCCGAGCCGGGCCCCGGTCAGCTGCGGGTGCGCAACCACTACCTGTCGCTCGACCCCTACATGCGCGGCCGCATGGAGGAGACGAAGTCCTACGCGGAGTCGCAGAAGCTCGGCGAGACCATGATCGGCAGCACGGTCGGCGTGGTCGACGCCTCGAATCACCCGGGTTTCGCCATCGGCGACACCGTGGTCGGCATGTTCGGCTGGCAGGAGTACGGCCTGTCGGACGGCACCCAGCTCCTCAAGGTGGATACCCGTGCCGTCCCGATGTCGGCGTACCTCGGCGCGGTCGGCATGCCGGGCGTGACCGCGTGGTACGGCCTCAATCGCATCTGCCGCCCGAAGGCCGGCGAGACGGTACTGGTGTCCGCGGCGAGCGGCGCCGTGGGCAGCGTCGTCGGCCAGCTCGCCAGGCAGGCCGGCTGCCGGGTGATCGGGATTGCGGGCGGACAGGAGAAGTGCGAGTACGTGGTCGCGGAACTCGGCTTCGACGCCTGCATCGATCATCGGCGGCACGGCGAGGTGAAGTCCATGGTGCGCGCGCTGCGCGAGGCGGCTCCGAGCGGGATCGACGGTCTGTTCGAGAACGTCGGCGGCACCTGCCTCGACGCCGCGCTCGCCTGCATGAACCCGTTCGGCCGGATCGCGCTGTGTGGGCTGATCGCTGGCTACAACGGCCAGGACATCGCGATTCACAGCGTGCGTGCGCTGCTGGTGTCGCGGCTCGAGGTGCGCGGCTTCATCGTGAGCGACCACATGGAAGACTGGCCGCAGGCGCTTGCGGAACTTGGCCGCGGTGTTGCCACCGGCAGCATCAAGTACCGCGAGTCCATCGCCGAAGGCCTGGCGTCGGCGCCCGAGGCGTTCATCGGCCTGCTGCAGGGGCGTAATTTCGGCAAGCAGCTCGTAAAGCTCGCCTGATGCGCGCCGCCGCCACGGTCCTGCTGCTGCGCGAGCTCGACGGCGAGCTCGAGGTGCTGATGATGCGGCGCGGGGCAGGCCTGTCGTTCATGGCGAACATGTGGGTCTTTCCGGGCGGCCGCGTCGATGCGGCCGACGCCTCCGCGGCCATTCGAGCACGCATACCGCCGGACGCGTTCGACAAATGGCGCGGCCACATGCGCTCGCCGCAGGGCGAGCTGCTCACCGACGACGAGGCACTGGCGCTGTACGTGGCCGCGTGCCGGGAAACCTTCGAGGAGTCGGGCGTGCTGCTCGCGCGGGACCCCTCCGGTGCCCGGTGCGGCGCGGAGCGCACCGCCCGGCTGCAGGATCGACGCGACGAAGTGGCGGCCAATGCGGCCGCATTCGTTGCACTGCTGGAGCGCGAGGACCTCTACCTGGACCTCGCGACGCTCGTGTACTGGTCGCACTGGATCACGCCGTCACTCGAGCCGAAGCGCTACGACACCCGCTTTTTCGCCATCGCCGTGCCGCAGGACCAGGCCGCGAGTGCGGACCGCGGCGAGCTCACCGAGCACGCCTGGATCAGGCCCGCGCGAGTACATGAGGCGCTGGCGCGGCGCGAGCTGAAGGTCGTGCCGCCGACCCTGCTCACGCTCGAGGACTTGCACGACAGCCACGTCCGGCACGGCGGCCTCGCCGCGATGCTCGAGGCGGAGCGCGGCCGGGCCACGCCGCCCGTCATGCCGCGCATCGAGCCCTGCGCGAACGAGTTTCGCGTCGTGATGCCGTGGGATCCGGGCTATGCGGCCGCCCCGGGCGAGGGATGCCTGCCCGCCGGCGGCTTCCCGCCGCACCTGGCGCGGCGACGCTCGTGCATTTCGGTGGCCCGCGACCGCGAGGCGCGCTGAAAAACACAGGCCCCGGACGCAACGCGCCGGGGCCTGGCTGCCGGACCGCCACGGGCGGCCCGAAGGGGCTGCAGGCTACTTGGCCTGGGCCGGCATCACGTTCTCGACGGCCGACTCGACCGCGTCGCTAGCCTTCTGGAACAGGTCCTTGGCCTGCTCCATCACGGTGCTGGCTGTCTTTTCGGCCGATTGCTGCGCCTTCTCCACGGCCTTCTCCGCCTGCTTGGCCTTTGCCTGGGCCTGCTTCTTGAGGCCGCTCACCGTCTTCGAGAGCTGCTTCTCGGCCTTGACGGCAGCCTTCTGCGCCTTCGGCGGCATCTTCTTCACGGTCCGTACGGCCTTCTTGACCGCGGCGCGTGCCTGTGCGGGCGCTTTCTTCACGGCCGCGCGCACGGCAGCCACCCGCTTCTGTGCCCGGGTCGGTGCCCTCTTCACGGCCTTGCGGACCGCGAGCTTCGCCTTGGCGACCTTCACCTTCGCCTTTGCCTTGGCCTTCGGCTTGGCCTTTGCCTTGGCCTTGGCCTTCTTGGCCGGACCTTCGGCCTTCGCCTTGCGCTTCAGGTCGGCGCCGTGGGCGCGCTTGTAGCTCTGGATGTCCTTGATGCGACCCTTGGAGTCGCGGACCGCGTAAAGCTTCGTTCCCTTGCTGCTGCGGTGCGTCGTGCGACGCGCCTTTTTCTTCGCTGCCATTGAAACTCCCTCGTTGTGCGGAGCGCGGCGACGGCCGCGCGATGCATCGGCTCGTCGACGACGCTAGTGCAGCCACCCCGCAGAGTCAACAAGGGAAAACTGCAGTCAGCCCGAGCCCTGCAGGCCCTGTGCGATGCCGTTCACCGACGCGACCAGCGCATCGAAGAGGTCCCGGTCCCGCCGACCGGTCTCGCGCCAGCGCTTCAGGAGGTCCACCTGCATCAGGTGCAGCGGATCGACATAGGGATTACGCAGCCGGATCGAGCGCTGCAGCGTCGGCTCGGCGTCGAGCAGGCGCGCGCAGCCTTTCAGGGCGAGGATGCGCTCGACCGCAAGGTCGAATTCGCCGTGAATCACTGCGGCAAGCCGCCGGTGCTGGTCGCTCGCCAACTGTTCGTAGAACTCGGCGATGCCCATGTCGGCCTTGGCCAGCACCACCTCGACGTCGTCGAGCAGTGTGGCCACGAACGGCCAGCGGGCGTACATCTCACCCAGCCGCTCAGGGCCATATCGCTCGACCACGGCCTGCAGGCCGGCGCCGACACCGAACCAGCCGGGCAGCATGTGCCGGCTCTGCGACCATGCGAACATCCAGGGAATGGCCCGCAGGGCCTCGACGCCGGTGCCGGTGGCGCGCGTGAGGGGCCGCGAACCAATCTGCATGCGCTCGATCACGTCCACTGGCGTGACCGCGTGGAAGTACTCGACGAACGTCGGATCGTCGTGCACCAGCGCCCGGTACGCCTGCTGGCTCACCTCGGCAAAGAGCTGCATGGCGTCGCGCCACGCCGGGTCGAGTGCTTCGGACTTGCGGTCTGCAATCGTGGCCATCGCCAGGGCATGGACGGCCCGCTCGAAGCTGCGCAGCGCGATGGCGCGCAGCCCGTAGCGCTCGTTGATGCTCTCGCCCTGCTCGGTGACCCGCAGCCGGCCACGCAGTGCACCCGGCGGGAGGGCGCGCACCAGCGCGTCGGTGCGCCCGCCGCCGAGGCTGATCGAGCCGCCGCGGCCGTGGAAGACGAGCAGCTCGACGCCGGCGGCATCGCAGGCCTCGACCATGGCCGCCTGCGCGCGCCGCAGCAGCCACCGCGACGCCGCGATGCCCACCGCCTTGTTGCTGTCCGAATAGCCGATCATCACCACCTGGCGGTCGCCGCGGGCGCGCAGGTGGGCCCGGTAGACGGGGTCGGCCAGCAGTCGACGGATGATGTCGCCGGCGTTCTCGAGCGTGTCCACCGATTCGAACAGCGGCGCGACGTCGAGCGGAATGACACCGTCCGGCCCGTCCGCCAGCCCGGCCCACTGCGCGAGGAGCAGCACCGAGAGCAAATCGTCCACGTCGCGGGCCATGCTCACCACGTAGGAGCCGATGGACGCCGGGCCGTAACGGTGACTGCAGAACTCCATCGCCTCCATGACCCACAGCGCGCGCTTGGCGCTGGCATCGAGGCTGGCAAGCGGGGATTCGTCGCGCTCGAGCGCGGTGTTCAGGCGCAGGCGCCGCTCCTCGGCCGGGCGCCGGGCCCAGTCGTCGTCCTCGAGCGCCCGCCCGACGATCTCGCGGTGCACGTCCGCATTCTGGCGCACGTCGAGCGTGGCAAGGTGGAAGCCGAACGTTCGCACGCGCCTCAGCATGCGACGCACGTGGAACAGCCCCGCGTATTCGCCGCGATGCGTCGCCAGGCTGTCCGCGATCAGCTCCAGGTCGTCGACCAGCTGCTCGACGCGCTCGTAGTGGCTGGAGCGGCCCTCGTAGGTTGCACGCAGCCGCTCGGCGATCTGCCCGAGCAACACCCGGTACGGCATCCGGTCGTGGCTCGCCGGCGTCGCCGCCTGCGCGGCCGGGATCAGGCTGCGGTACTGCTCGATGCGCGCCGCCACCCCGGGCGACACCTCGGTGCGGTTCGCGCTCTGGCTCAGCCGCTCCGCCAGCGCCTGCGTCTCGAGGAAGTAGCGGTTCACGATCAACTGGTGATGGCGCAGGCAGCTCTCGCGGATGGTCTTGGCATGGACGTCGGGGTGGCCGTCCATGTCGCCACCCACCCAGGAACCGAAATGCAGCAGCTCAGGCACGTGCACCCGGGCAGCGGCCTCACCGAACACCGTCCGCAGCGCGTCCTCCAGCTCCTCGTAGAACCCCGGGATGACCTCGTAGATCACCTCGACGAGGAAGAACAGCACGTGCTCGCGTTCGTCGGCAACGCTCAGGCGATCACGGGAATTGCCCGCGGTCTGCCAGCCGGTCGTGAGTTCAGTGCGCACGCGCTCGATCGTGGCGCGCCGCTCGCCCGGGGTCTGCGTCGGGTCCAGCCGGCCGATCAGCAGGCGCGCGATGCGCTGCTGCTGGCGCAACAGGGTGCGGCGCGTCGATTCGGTGGGATGCGCGGTGAACACCGGCTCGATGCTCAACCGCCCCAGCAGCTCGACCACCTGCTCGAGCGTCATGCCCCGTGCGGCGAGCCGGCCAAAGCACTCCTCGAGCCCCCCCGGCTGCGGCGTGCTGCTGTCGTTCATGTACTGACGACGGCGGCGCACGCGGTGCACCTTCTCCGCCAGGTTCACGACCTGGAACCACGTCGAGAAGGCACGTATCAGCTCCTGGGCCTCCTTCGGCGCGCGGTCCTGCGCGCGCACGACCATCTCGATCGCCGCCTCGGGCTCGCCCTGTCGTCGCCCGATCGCCGCGTGCCGGTCGCCCTCCACGAGGTCGAACAGCTGCTGGCCGCACTGGTCTTTCAGGACCTCGCCCACGAGCTCGCCGAGCGCATGCACGTCGTCGCGCAGCGCCGCGTCCTTGAGCGGGAAGAAGATGCCTTTGCGGGCCATGGCCGCGGTTCGCGGACGGTGCTTCTATAAGGGCGATTAGCCGCGCCGCGCGGCCTGAATGGGATCCTCGGCTGCCCTGAATCGTAGCAGACGGATCCGGCTGGTCGTGTTGCCAAATTGCCACAGACTGGCTGCAACCCGCGCTCCGGGAGTTCATTGCGACCCGTCGAGCCCTGCGGCGCATGGAAAATTGTGGGCCGTTGGTCGCAGTGGTATGTTCGCCACGCGTTCCATGCCCGACTCGGTCGGGCTCGACCAACAAGTGCAGGGGGATTACATGAATATCGCCAAGTCTCGGCTGCTGGCCCTCGCGGCGGCCCACGGTGCCGCACTGCTGACCGTGCCCGCGGTGCTGGAGGCCGCGCCGAGCGCCGGAAAGATCGAGGAGATCGTCGTCACGGCGCGACAGCGCGAGGAGAAGATCGGGGACGTGCCGGCGTCGATCACGGCGTTCACGGCCGCCGACATCAGGAGCGCGGGCATCGAGCGGCCGCAGGACTTCATCGCGCTGACCCCGGGCGTCTCGCAGGTGCAGACCGCCGAGGCTGGCGACATGCAGGTCAGCATCCGCGGCATCAATACGGCCCGCGACGCCGAGACCAACTTCGCGCTGGTCGTGGACGGGGTGCTGCAGACCAACCCCAATGCACTCAACCAGGAACTGTCGGGCGTCACCCAGATCGAAATCCTGAAGGGCCCGCAGGGCGCGCTGTACGGCCGCAACGCCGTGGCCGGCGCGCTGATCATGACCACGCGCAAGCCGGGCGACGAGTGGGACGGCGAGATCATCGCGGGCCTGGGCAGCGATGATTCGTACCGGGCCAGCATCTACGCAGGCGGCCCCCTCACCGACACGGTGCGAGGCTCGGCCGCCGCCTACACGCGCCACACCGACGGCCAGTGGCGCAACCTGAAGAACGATTGCGACGACTGCGTGGACAAGTTCCTCGAGTCGGGCGTGACCGGCCGGCTGCTGTTCGACGTGTTCGGCGGCGAACTGGATTTCAAGGCGAAGTACTCCGAGCTCGAGGCCGGTGCGATCAACTTCAACGGCTCCGTGGCGCTGATCGATGCCGCGAACTTCTCCGGTGAGCCGTCGTTCTACGCAGACCCCAACAAGCACAATTTCCGCTACATCAACAACGTCAACCCGCGCAACGAGCAGCAGAACGTCAACCTGTCGCTGAAGGGCGACTGGGACGTGGGCGTCGGAACGCTGACCAGCTACGTCGCCTACAACGACCAGACCAATTTCTTCCTGACCGACGGCGCCAGCGACGCGTTCCTGCTGTATGCGACCGACGCCACCTGCCGGTCCTCGAACGACGCGAACCTGACCGACCCGGGCTACGAGTTACCGTTCTTCGGCATTCCCTCCAGCATCTGGTTCACTCCGGCGGCCGGTCCCGCGCCGGCCGGCTTCCTGCCGCCGTACGGGCCGTCCACCTGCGGCGGCTACCAGTACCAGCAGCGCGACCAGGAAGACCTGAGCTTCGAGGCGCGCCTCACCTCGCCTGGCGACCAGGCGCTGCGCTGGGTGGCGGGCGTGTACTTCGCCGACATCGAGCGACAGGTCGTGGTCTCGCAGGGTTCCGACCTCGGACGCGGCTTCAGGACGCGGGCCTTCGTGCCCACCAGCGGCCCGAACCCGACCGACCTGCTGTATGACGACACGTTCGACAGCACGGTGTACGCGGTGTTCGGCCAGCTGGCCTACGACGTACTCGACAACCTCGAAGTGGCGCTCGCGTTGCGCTACGACAGCGAGGACCGCGAGGTCAGCAACAACGTGCCGACCTGCAGCGCGACCGATACCACGTCGTGCCGCGCGCAGACGCCGGGCTTCGCCGCGGTGTACGGCCCGACGCCGTACATCAATCCCGCCTACACGGTGACCCCGGCCCACGCGACCGCCGGCATCCCGGACCGCAGCGAGACCTTCGACCAGCTGCAACCCAAGCTCTCCGCGAACTGGAGGCTCACCGACGACTTCGCCGTGTTCGCCTCGTACGGCTACGGCTTCCGCAGCGGCGGCTTCAACTCCTCGGGCAGCGCGGCCACGGCGCAGACGTTCTACGGCGCGCTCGAGCTCGACGATGGCACGCCGAACCTGCGCGAGGTCAACGACACCTTCGACCAGGAAGTGTCGAAGGCCGCGGAACTCGGCTTCAAGTCGTACTTCCTCGACCGCACGCTGAACCTGAACGCCGCCGTGTTCTATACGGACGTCGAGGACATGCAGTTCTTCAACTTCTTCGCCGGCCCGTTCGGGCTGCTGCGCGTCGTGACCAACCTCGACGAAGTCACGATCCAGGGTGCCGAGTTCGACGCGCGCTGGAATGTGAACGACACCTTCACGGTGTTCGGCGGCTATGCCCTGATCGACGGCAACATCGACAAGTACGCAGGGCGTCCGTACACGAAGGACAACGAAGTGCCGTACGCGCCGGAGTACACGGCCAACCTCGGTGCCGAGGCACGCTTCCCCGTGCGCGACACGCTCGAGTTCGTCGCGCGCCTGGACGCGTCGTTCATCGGCGAGACCTGGTTCCACCCGGTGCAGGACGAGAAGCTGCCCAATCTGTTCACCGGGTTCGGCTTCGGGCAGGGCGAGTTCTCGCAGATGAAGCGCGATCCGCACGCGGTGCTCAATGCCCGCCTGAGCCTGCAGGGCGAGCGCTGGAGCGTGACGGCCTGGGGTCGCAACATCGGCGACGAGGACTACCTGGCCGAGATCATCCCGGCGCCGGAGTTCGGCGCGTCGTTCATCCACGACGCCCCGGGTGAGTCCTACGGCGTGGACCTGACCCTGAAGTTCTGATCGGGCACGGAGGCAGCGCCTCCAGCAGAAGCCCGGGTCGCTCGCGCGGCCCGGGCTTTTTCCTTGCAGCGCCCCTCAGCCCTCGAGCCCGAACACGCGCAGCGCGTTATCGCGCAGCAGCAGCTTGCGCACCCCGGGCTTCAGGTCGAGCGCCGCGATCTCGTCCACGGTGCGCTTGAAGTCGAGCACCGGGAAATCGGTGCCGAACAGCACTTTGCGGCACCCGTAGCTGTTGATGTATTTGACGAGGCTGTCGGGCCAGTACTTCGG
>Ga0079037_100000473_pt1 | contig 18281 bp, 19 predicted proteins | sample Mud3Dept4metaG_FD_71479 | JGI IMG/M metagenome (GOLD analysis project Ga0079037, IMG submission 71479) | Freshwater wetland microbial communities from Ohio, USA, analyzing the effect of biotic and abiotic controls - Mud 3 Core 4 Depth 4 metaG | ecosystem: Environmental > Aquatic > Freshwater >... | reverse complement strand
GACCCGCAGAAGTGGAAGCTGGTGATCCACGGCATGGTGGAGCACCCGCTCACCTTCGATCTCGAGGACCTGAAGCGCTTCCCGTCGGTGACCCGGGTGCACTTCATCGAGTGCGCCGGCAACGGGCGCAACGCCTACCGCACGCCCAAGCCCGACATGACGCCGCAGCAGGTGGACGGCCTCACCAGCAACACCGAGTGGACCGGCGTACCGCTGTCGCTGCTGTTCCGCGAGGCCGGGGTGAAGCCGAAGGCGACGTGGTTCCTCGCCGAGGGCGGGGACGCCGCGGTGCTCTCGCGCAGCATCCCGGTGGCGAAGGCCCTCGATGACGCGCTGCTCGTCTGGGGCCAGAACGGCGAGCCGCTCCGGGTGCAGAACGGCTATCCGGTGCGCCTGCTGCTGCCGGGCTGGGAGGGCAACGCCTGCGTGAAGTGGCTGCGCCGGCTCGAGCTCATCGACCAGCCGAACATGTCGCGCGACGAGACGTCGAAGTACACCGACCCGCTCCCGGGCGGGAAGGCGCGCCAGTTCAGCTTCGAGATGGACGCCAAGTCGGTCATCACCTCGCCGGCCGCACCCACGAAGCTGTCGCGCGCGGGCTGGTGGCCGGTGCGCGGCCTGGCGTGGAGCGGCCGCGGGCGCATCGCGCGGGTGGAGGTGAGCACCGATGGCGGGAAGACCTGGGCCGACGCCGAGGTGCAGGGCCCGGTGCAGCCGAAGGCCCACGTGCGCTTCCAGCACATGTGGAACTGGGACGGGAAGCCGGCGCTGCTGCTGAGCCGCGCCACCGACGAGACCGGCGCCGTGCAACCCACCCGCGCCGCCTTCCAGGCGGTCCGCGGCGTCGGCACCGACTTCCACTTCAACTACATCCGCGGCTGGCGCGTGGATCGCGACGGCGCGGTGACGTTCGAGGGGGCCGCATGAGCAACCTCTCCGGTGTCCGCAGCCCTGGGCTTGCGGGACTGGCGTTCCTGGCGCTGCTTGCGGGATGCAGCGACGGGCGCGGCGCCGCGCCGGCCACCGGCGACGCGGTGCGCTCCCCCGCCGCCGATCCGGCACCCGCGCGCCCGGTCGCGCTTCCGGCCTCGTTCAACCTCGGTCGCGCCGCCTCGGCCGCCGAGATCAAGGCGTGGGACATCGACGTGAACCCGACGGGCGCCGCGCTGCCCGAGGGCCGCGGCACCTACGACGCCGGGCAGAAGCTCTATGCGGAGAAGTGCGCCGCCTGCCATGGCGCCAAGGGCGAGGGGATGCCGCCCGTCTATCCGATGCTGATCGGCGCCGAACCCCGCGACTTCTCGTTCGCCGACGACTTCAAGAAGCACAAGACGATCGGCAACTACTGGCCGTACGCCACGACGCTGTACGACTACATCAACCGCGCCATGCCGCTCACCCAGCCGGGCTCGCTTTCGCCGGACGAGGTCTACTCCCTGGTGGCGTACCTGCTGGCGGAGAACGGGGTCATCGGCCGGGATGTCGCGATGGACGCGAAGTCGCTGCCCGCGGTGAAGATGCCGGGCAGGGACCGCTTCGTGGTGGACGACCGCAGCGGCGGACCCGGATTCAAGTGACAGACGCCCGGACGGGCTGCATTATTCACGGACACGAGGGGCGGAAACCGCCCGAGGAGCCTGCATGAACAGCCAGATCGAACCCGCCAATCCCCTGCGCCGAAAGCGCTGGAACCCGTACGTCGTGGGCGTGCTCATCGGGGTGCTGAGCTGGCTCACCTTCCTCACGATGGACAAGGCCCTCGGCACCTCGAGCTCCATGGTGCACGTGGCCGGCCTGATCGAGACCGTCACGGGCAACGCCGACAAGGTGACCGGCCCGGCGGCGAACTCGTACTTCGCCAAGGAGATCAACGAGAAGACGCCGATGTTCGACTGGCAGGTCTTCCTCGTGATCGGCGTCTTCATCGGTGCCATGGTCTCGAGCCGGCTCTCGGGGGATCGGACCACCGAGTGCGTCCCGGGCCTGTGGACCTGGCGTTTCGGCCCCAGCAAGACGCTGCGCTACGCCGCGGCCTTCTTCGGCGGCGCCGTGATGCTCTTCGGCGCGCGCATGGCGGGCGGCTGCACCTCGGGCCACGGCATCTCGGGCGGGCTCCAGCTCGCCGTGAGCTCGTGGACCTTCTTCATGGCCATGTTCGCGTCGGGCGTCGCGATGGCGTTCGGCCTGTTCGGGAAGGGAGGGCGCCACCATGTGGTTTGACACGCCGGGCCTCATCGTCGGCGGGCTGCTCGCCGGCATCGTCTTCGGCTTCCTGCTGCAGAAGGGCCAGGTCGCGAAGTACCGGGTGATTCTCGGGCAGTTCCTGTTCACCGACTACACCGTGCTCAAGATCATGCTCACCGCCATCGTGGTGGGCGCCATCGGCGTCTGGGGCATGCTGCAGCTGGGCATGATCCAGCACCTGCACGTGAAGCCGGCCGTGCTCGCGGCCAACGCGGTGGGCGGCCTGATCTTCGGCGCGGGCATGTCGCTGCTCGGCTACTGCCCCGGCACCGGCGTCGCGGCGATGGGCGAGGGCTCGCGCCACGCCCGCTGGGGCTTCGCCGGGATGATCCTTGGCGCGGCCGCCTTCGCCGCCGTGTTCCCCGCGCTCGAGAAGGGCTTCATGAAGCTCGGCGAGGTCGCCGTCACCACCGGCGACAAGGTGAACAACAAGGTCACGCTCACCGACATCACCGGCGTCTCCCCGTGGGTGTACATCGCGGCGCTCGCGGCCATCTCGCTCGTGGTGTTCGCGCTCATCGGGCGCTGGGAGCGGCAGCAGGCGCGCTAGGCGGCCGCACGAACCGGCGCAAAGGGAAGCGGGGCGAGTCTCACGACTCGCCCCGCTTCGGCATCCTGCCCTGCGGCCTACTTCGAACCGACCGTGAACTGCAGCAGGATGGAATCCTCGGACATGCTGCTCGTCACCGTCGAGCCCGGCGGCAGCGACGGGTTCGGGATCGGCCCGGTGACCGAGTTCTCGAACACGTGGTAGTAGCCCAGGTCCACCTGCAGCCGGCGCGCGATCTTGACGCCGGCGCCCAGCGTGAGGTGGCTCTGCACGATGGCAGGGGCGGGCACGTTGAAGAAGACCTGCTCCTCGGTGATCGGGTTCTCGCTGTAGTTGTACCCGGCGCGGACCGCGAACTTCTCCTTGATCCAGTACTCGCCGCCCACCGCCACCACGAAGATGTTCTTCCAGCCGAAGCCGGCCACCGAGCCGTCGGGGTTGAAGCCGGAGTCGCGGAAGCCGTCCGTGCTCTCGTACGTCAGGTACTTGCCGTCGGCCGCGAGGGTGAGGCCCGGCAGCGGCGTGACGCCGATGCCCGCCGCCCAGACCGCGGGCACGTCCAGGCCGAACTCGATCACGATGGGCGCGCCGAAGTCGGGCAGGTTCGGGTTGGCGTTGGCGCTGTTGAACTCGAAGTCGTCGAACCACTGGGGGCTGGTGTACGAGGCGCCCACCGAGATGAGGTCGTTGATGTTGTAGCGCGCGCCGAGCTGGAAGCCGAAGCCGAACGCGCCGTCCGCGGCGGTGGCCGACGGGTAGAAGCACGGCTGCGGCGTGCCGCTGCAGGCGGGCGGGGCGACGGGCATCGGCTGCACGGCGAGGGACGCCCAGTCCACGTTCACGGCGCCGCCCAGCCAGAACTTCGGCGTGACCGCGAAGGCGACGGCCGGCATGATCTTCAGCAGCGAGTAGTTGCTGTACACCTGGCCGAAGCCGTTGGGCTGCGGGGTGAGGATCGGGTTCGTCAGGCTCGCGGCGTAGTCCACGCCGAAGCCGCCGATGCCGACCGCCCCGAGGCCGACGACCACCTTGTCGTTGTCGAGGCGCTTCGAGATGCCCATCGCGGGGACGGGCACCCAGTCGCTCTTGCTGGTGGTGGAGCCACTGCCGAACCCGGGAATGTCGCTCGAGACGGTGCGGTCGGCCTTGAACAGCTCGAAGCCGAATTCCACCCGCGTGCCGTCGAATCCCATCAGGCCGGCGGGATTGAGATAGTAGGTGCCGAGCAGGCTGCTGGAGACGGCCACCCCGGCGCCGCCCATCGCCGAGTTCACCGCACCGACACCGTGGAGGAAGTGCCCGTCCGTCGCGGAGGCGGCGGTGGCGCTCAGGACAAGAAGTGCGGTCGCGAGACCCATACGTCTACCACCTGACATCGGCCCCTCCAGTCTGGGCGGGCGCGTGCCCGCCGGTTCAGAACGCTTCTTCGACCAGGTCCCGGATCTCGTCCTCGATGGAGCCCGGCATCTGCATGTTCGAGGCGAACTTCATGGTGCCGGCATCCTCGAAGTACATCTTCATGCGGAACATCTCGTCCACCAGCTTCACCTTCACCGCACCCGCCTCCCGCAGCACCACCAGCTCGACCGGGAAGGCCGCGGCGTGGTCGATGCCGGGGCACGCGTATCCCTTGCGCGCCGGGTCGCTGGCCTCGCCGACGATCTCGAAGGCCTTGGCCTCCATCCGGTCGCCGGCGAGCCCGAGCACGACCGCGTCCTGCTCCGGCAGGTCGAGGCGGTAGACGCTTCGCAGTTGCCACCGGCCCGTCGGCTTGGCGGCGACCGCCATTACCGCCGCGGCGACGTCGCCGACGCTCTGCCCGGGCTTCGCCGTGGCGATCGTCTCGATCTTGGAGGGGAACGGGCCGCCCGCCACGATGCCCATCGTCTTGCCGATCAGTCCCGCCGTGCGGACCTGGCCGTACTCCTTCATGACCGGCGTGCCGGGAAAGCCGCCCGCGATGGCCTTGCGCAGCGCCGCCACGACCTCCGCGGGCGGCGCCTCGAAGCCCGTCTCCGCGACGATGGTGCGTGCCAGCGACTGCGGGTTGGCGAGGGAGAGGTGCGCGCCCGCCTCGTCCTCGTGGACGGCGAGGCGCAGCGGCAGCGCGAACGTCGCATGCGCGCCGTTCCGCAGGACCTCGCGCGCGTAGTCCGGCGCATGCACGACGTAGACGCGGGCCTTGTAGCGGCATCCGCCGGTGCCCGCGTCGTACTGCGCCAGCAGCTGCCACCCCGCCCGCTGCACCAGCGCCGGCATGGCCTGCGTCATGGCGGCGTAGTCCGAGCCGGGGGCGTCGGCGAGGCGTACGAACACGCCGTGCTCCGCCTGGGCCGCGCCGGTCCCCGCGGCCAGCGAGGCGACTGCGGCGAGCGTGAGCGACCAGGCGGGCCAGCGCATGGATCCTCCGGATGACGATGAGGGGCGCCCGGGAGCGACGGCACCCGCCGTCGCCCGGGACGAACCCACGAAAACCTGCGCAGTCAGTGGTTATATAGCCATGAAGGAGACATGAAGCTGCGCTCAATTCCGCTGCGGCAGTCGGAATTGCCTCCGGGCTACTTCAGGCTGGCCTGCAGGGCGGCGCGGGAGGCGGGGGGGATGGGGAGGCAGCTGTCGAGGGAGCCCTCGCAGCCGGCCGACCGGGAGAGCGCGGCCCGGTATCGACCTGCCGCTGCCGGGGCCGAGCGTTCCAGGATCATGGCGCCCAGATGCACGGCCGCCCGCCCCGTGAGCTGCTCCGCCGCGACCCGGTCCGCGGGCAGCTGGCCGGCGGCCTCGAGCGAGCGTCGGGCGGCCGGAAAGGCGAGTTCCTTCAGGGCCAGCCAGGCCACCACCTCCCCGTCGGCGGAGGGGTCGAGCGCCACGGCGACGACGTTGTCCCGTCGGTCCCCCGGGTCGCCCGCGAAGAGGCGGCCCTCCGCACCGAGGGCGGGCACGGCGAGCACGACACCCGCATCGAGGCGTTCGGCGCGAAGGAAGGACTGCGCGGCCGGCGCCACCTGCTGCTCCCACGTCCGCGTCGCGGCCGCCAGCTGTGTCGAACGCGCGTCGGACGCGGCCGCGCGCTCCGCGCGATACAGGGGCCATTCCTCCTTCAGCGCCGTCACGAAGCGGCCGAGCGTTGCACGCTCCGCCGGCGTGGCGAGCACCTGCGCCGCCGTCGCGCCCCCGAACCGCGCGCGGGGCGAGAGGGCGCTCACGCCCTGGGTGCCCTCCCGGCTCACGCGATCGAGCGCCGCGAGCATCTCGTCGGGCTCCACCGTCAGCATGTAGAGCGGCAGGAAGTGCATCACCTCGAAGCTGCTGTCGGCCGCGAAGGCGTCGCGGAAATCATCGGCCTGCCGCTCGAGCGAGGTCGGCGCCACGCCGGCGCGCTCGCGCAACCGCCGGGTGCTTGCGGGATACGCGGGATCGTACAGCGGCTGCGCGCCGAAACCCGAGAAGCGCGCCAGCGCCAGGCCGTGGAACCACAGGTCCGCGGATGCCGACGAGCGCATGGCCCAGCGGGACGCCTCCTGCGCCGGCAGGCCACCGGCGACGAGAAGTCCGACGAGGGCCAGAAGGCCCCCACGGCAGGACGAAACGGTGAGGCGGCTCATGGCGAGGTGGCTCCGCGAGTGCGAGGGCATCGACCGGGAATGGTAGCGCTGCCTGTCGAGACCGGGAGAGGCAGACGGGGCCCGGCTCGAGAGAGCCGGGCCCCGCGACTGCTGCAGTGTGGATTCCCCAGGCCGGCCGAACGCCCGTGCCCTACACCTGTCATCGACCGGTCAGGCGGCGTTCGAGGCGACTCACGCCGCCGTCCGGTCGAACTCCCGGGCACCGCGCGCGGGCGGCTCACGCCGAAGCAGGATGGAGGGTGCCTGCGGGCCGAAGTGGGGCTCCTCCCCTCGACACTCGACGTATCCCATGAACCGCCCGGTGTCGTCGTGGATGGCGCGGCGGGCCGCGGTGCTGAAGGTGGGGCTCATCGTGTCCTCGCATCGAGCGTTCAAGGAGTTCGATGCCAGGAACGGCGAAATGGTTGCAGGTCCGAGGACCGATCACGCAGGCGACCTGATGGCTCAACCCCCGAGCCGCCAGTCGTTAGATTTGCCGCCCATGCGGCTCCACCCCCTCCTCGTCCCAGTCCTGCTCCTCGCGCTCGCGTGCGGCCCGAAGGCGCCCCCTGCCCCCCAGGTGGCACTGGCGCCCGCAGGCGACTCGCTGCTGGTGCCCTTCGCCGAGGCCACCGACGCCGCGTGGCTGGGTGGTGCGCGCTGGGCGGTGCTGGCACCGGGCGGCCCGGAGATCCGGCTGGCCGACTTCGAGCGTGACACCCTGTCCACGCTGGGCGCCGGCACGGGCGAGCTCAAGTACCCGCTCGCGCTGTTCCTGGCGGCCGACACGCTGCACGCCACCGACTGGGTGAACCGTCGGCTCACGCTGTGGTCGCTCGACGGGCGGTTCGCGCGCGCGGTGCCGGCCTTCGATGCGCTGCGTGGCGCACTGCCGCGCGCCCGCGATGCGGCCGGCAACTTCTACCTGGAGCTGCGGCCGCCGGCCGGGCCCGACGGCAGCGGCAACCGCGACTCGGCCAGCGTGGTGCGCGTGACGCCCTCCGGGGCGGTGGATACCGTGGCGCGGCTCGCCCCGCTCGACCTCGCCAAGGTGGCGAGCCCCTCGGGCGAGCGCTTCGAGCAGCGCGTCTTCAGCGGCACCGACCGCTGGGGGGTGCGCGCCGACGGCACGCTGTGGCTCGCGCGCGTGTACCACAACCGGGTCGATCGCGTGCCGTCGGGCGGCGGCGCGGCGAAGGGGCAGCCGCTGCCGGACCGCGTGCTCGAGGTGACGCGCGAGGATCGCGAGCGCTTCGTGGAGAAGTTCCCGCCGGAGTTGCGCGGCACGGCGGAGCAACTGCCGTTCGCGCCGATCAAGGCGGCCTTCACCGCCGCATTCGCCGACGCGCAGGGCAACGTGTGGCTGGAACGGAGCCGTGCCGTCAGCGACACCGTGCAGAGCTACCACGTGGTGGGCCCCGATGGCGCGCTGCGGTACATCGCCGTGCTCGGCGGTCCCCGCCGCGTGATCGCCGCCAGCGACCGGGAGGCGCTCGTCGCCATGCCGGTGCGCGACGGCGTGCAGCTGCAGCTGGCGCCGCTGGTGGCGCCTCCCTCACCCGCGGCGCCGTAGCGCCGCCTCTTCCGCAGGAGTATTCCCAGTGCCGTTTCGTTTCGGGGGCCTCGCGCTCCTCGCGTTCGTCGCGGGCTGTTCGGCGTCGGCGCAGCCGGGCAAGGACACCGCCGCCGGCGCGACCGCGCTGGCCGTGGACAAGAAGCTCCCGCTGACGTTCGGCGCGGTGAGCAACGTGGTGGAGTACGCCGGCGGGCGCGTGGCGTTCGCCGACACGCGCGAGCGGAACTTCCACGCGGCCGACTTCGCGAGCGGCAAGGTCGACACGCTGGGCACGCGGGTGGACTCGGTCACGGCCGACGACGGCAGCTACCGGCTGCCCGGCTGGGTGGCGCGCCTGGCCAACGACACCCTGGCGCTGGTGGACTTCGCCGCGATCCGCACCTCGCTGTGGTCGCCGGAGGGGAAGTTCGTGCGCTCGCTGCCGCTGCCGCCGGTGGGCGGCCCCACGCCGGTCATGGCCTACGATACGCTGGGCCACGCCTACAAGGCGGACCTCACCAGCGTGCTGGGCGGGTCGGTGCCGGGGACGCGGGTGCGGCGCGACAGCCTCCCGGTGCTCCGCATCACCCTCGCCACCGGGGTGGCGGACACCATCGCCTACATGGGCGGGCCGGACTTCGGCCTCGCCACGTTCGGCGAGCAGACACAGGAAGTGGCCAAGGTGTTCGGGCCGACCGACGCCTTCGGCGTGACGGCGGACGGGCGGGTGTGGGTGGCGCGGGCGCGCACCCACTCGCTGGATTGGCGCGCCACCGACGGGTCGTGGACGCGCGGGGCCCCGCACGCGTGGACGAAGGTGCCGGTCACCGACGCCGACAAGCAGCGCGTGATGGACCGGCTCAAGGCGCGTGGCCTGCCGACGGCGTTCAAGGTCGAGTTCCCGTTCGCGGAGACGAAGCCGTCGTTCGAGATCGCGTTCGGCGTGCCGTCGGGCGAGGTGTGGCTGCAGTACAGCCGCGCGACCGAGGACGAGGCGATGCGCTACGCCGTCTTCGGCGCGGACGGCAAGTACCGGCGCGACGTGGCGGTGCCGGCCAACGTCCAGCTGGCGGGGTTCGGCGCGAGCGGGTCCGCCTACGGCATCACCAAGGAACCCGACGGGCGGCGGGGCCTGGTGCGACTCACTCCGGCTCCGTGACCCGTGGCGCGGCGGGCGGCGGGGCTTCGCCCCGCGGCTCGTCGCGCAGGCTCCGGCCCTCCTCGTACCACCGCCGGGTGATCTCCCCCGCCAGTTCACGGTTCCCCAGCCCGAACGCCAGGCCCGCCGCGAGCGCCACCGCGCCCAGGATGAGCGTGAAGGCGCTGGTGACGATGTCGTCGGACACGCCCACCTGCTGCAGCGCCATGAAGGCGGCGATCAGCACCACCACCCACTTGGCCACCCGCGCCACCGTGGGCACGCCCGACACCCGGCCCGCCGACGCCACGAGCAGCGCCCGCAGGAACTCGCCCACGATCATGCCGAGGATGACGATCACGCTCCCCGCGATGAGCGTGGGGAGGAACGCGAGCATCTGGCCGAACATCGCGTTGATGCTCTCGAGGCCGAGCGCCGCGCTCGCCAGCAGGATCACCACGAGCATGACGAGCCAGAACAGCAGGCGTCCGGCGGCGTGCACCGGGTCCAGCCGCGAGCCGGTGCGGCCCACGAATTCGTCGATGCCCTGCTCCTTCGCGACGCGGTTGAAGTCGAGGCGCGCGAGCGTGGCGTCGGTCCAGCGCTGCAGCTGGCGAGCGACGAGGTAGCCGGCCGTCAGGATGAGGGCCGCGGCGAGGAAGGCGGGCGCCACCTCCAGGATCTGCGCCGCGCCGTAGCGCAACCGCTCCAGAAGCTCGTTCACGGCAGGACCTCGATGACGAGTTTGCCCAGCTGCTCGCCGGCGGCGAGCCGGCGGAACGCGTCCACGGCGCGCTCGAGCGGCAGCACCGCGTCGACGCGGGGCCAGAGCGCGCCCCCGGCGGCCAGGGCCGTCACGGCGCCGAACTCCGCGCGGCTTCCCATGGTGGAACCGAGCAGCGACCACTGGTGCCAGTAGAGCCGTCGCACGTCGAGCGTCACGTGCGGCCCGCCCGTGGCACCGCAGGTGACGAGCCGGCCGCCCCGCCGCAGGGCGCGCAGCGAACTGGGCCAGGTGGGCTCGCCCACGCTGTCGGCGACGACGTCGGCGCCGCGGTTGGCGGTGGCGGCGCGCACGGCCGCGACCACGTCGCCCGTGGCGTGGTTCACCACGTGATCGGCCCCGTCCGCCCTGGCGGCCGCGAGCTTGGCGTCGCTGCCGCTGGTGACGATGGTGGTGGCGCCGAGGTGCCGCGCGATCCGGAGCAGCGCCTGCGACACGCCACCGCCGATGCCCCAGATGAGCACCGTCTCCCCGGGCGCGAGCCGCGCCCGCGTGACGAGCATGCGCCACGCCGTGAGGGTCGCCAGCGGGAACGCCGCCGCCGTGGCCCACGACATCGCCGGCGGCACCGGCGCCAGGTTGGCCTCGGGCACCACCACGAACTCGGCCATGGTGCCGTGCCGGTGCTCGCCCAGCAACTGGAAGGCGGGGCAGAGCGACTCCTCGCCCGAGCGGCACTCGGCGCACGTGCCGCAGGCGAGGCCCGGGTTGATCATCACCCGATCGCCCGGCCGCACGGCGGTCACGGCGGCGCCGACCTCGTCCACCACCCCGGCCCCGTCGGCCCCGACCACGTGCGGGAACCGGTAGGCCACCCCTGGCAGCCCCCCCGCCACGAACAGGTCGAGGTGGTTGAGGGCGGCCGCATGCACCCGGACCCGGACGTCGTGGGGGCCCTGGATGGGCGGCAACGGCAACTCGGTCAGGGCCAGGTGTTCCAGGCCGCCGGTACCGGTCAGTGCAACCGCTCGCATGAGGAATCCCGAGGGCGGGGTCATCGGGTCGCGTTCGAGTGGTGTTGGCGCGCGCCGGTGCAACGAGGCCAAGTATACGGCGTGCACGGCCCGCTTGCAGAGCGAGGGAAGTCGTGCATCTTAGACGGATGCCGATTTGACGGGGGCCTAGCGCCTCGACTGGCGGCGAGTCACGCCGCGCATATCGACCAGAGGAGCGAACGATGGACGAGTTCGAGTCGGGCTGGCAGAGCGCGGGCTGGATGGATGAGATGCCGGGCGCCAGCAGGCCGGTCACCCCGCCGCCGCCCGCTCCCGTGCCCGTGGTCGTGCTCAGCACCAGCCCGGCCGTCGGCTCGGCCGTGCGCAAGTCCGTCCGGAAGGCGAAGGTGGCCAAGGCCACGAAGTCGGCCAAGAAGACCGTGAAGAAGGCGGCGAAGAAGGCGGCCGTGAAGTCGCGAGCGCGCCGGGCCAAGAAGTCGGTGAAGAAGGCCGTCAGGAAGGTGACGCGCAGCGCCAAGGTCACCCGGGCGAAGAAGTCCGTGAAGAAGGCGGTCGCGAAGGCGAAGGCGCGCCGGGCCGTGAAGAAGAAGATCAGGGTCGTGGAGCGGGAGATCAGAGGCGTGAAGCGGGAGATCCGGCGCGCCAAGCGCACCGTCAAGCGCGCGAAGAAGGCGGCCCGGCGGCGTTGAGCCGGCACCTCGAGCCTCGAACGCCCCGGTCACGGCCGGGGCGTTTCACATTTCTGCTTCTGGCCAAGCCGATGCCACAGAAATACTTAGCCCTTGCGGCACTGCTCCTCTGCGCCTGTCGGCCGGGGCCCAGGGTGGTGGTCGATCCGTCACCCACGGCGCTCGATCCCGCGCGCCTCACCGAGGTGCTCGGCGCAGAGTTCGAGGCAGCCCGGAGCGCGTGGAATCGAGGCGACCTCGACGGCTTCCTGTCGCTGTACGCCGAGGACGCGACCTTCGTGGACGGACGCCGCCCCCAGCGGGGTATTGCATGGATCCGGGCCAGGTACGCCCCCGCATTCGCGGCGGGCGCGATTCGCGATAGCGTTGAATTCAAAGAGTTTACGGCCCGTCCACTCTCCACGACTCTCGCCCTCGTGACGGCCCGATATGTGCTTTATCGGGGCACCGAGACCAGGCAGAGCGGGCCGTTCACGGTGATCATGGAGGAGCGCACGGATGGCTGGAAGATTCTGCACGATCACTCCTCCAGCGATCCGCGCTAGCCTCGTCGCCCTGCTCGCCCTCGCCCCGCTTTCCGGCTGTCACCGGAAGCCGGCGGACGGCGTGGCGTTGGTGGGCGCGGCGGTCTTCGACGGGGTCTCGCCGTACCTGAAGCGCGACATGGTGATCGTGGTCCGCAAGGACACCATCGCCGCCATCGGCACCCGCTCGCAGGTGCAGATCCCCAAGGGCCTGCCGGTCGTGAAGCTGGACGGGAAGTACGTCATCCCGGGGCTCATCGACGGCCATGCGCACGTGCAGCCGTGGACGCTCGACCGGTTCGTCGCCGAGGGCGTCACCACCGTGCGCGACGTCCACGGCCAGCTCGACACGATCATGCACCTGCGCGAGCAGGCGCAGCTCAACACCTACCTCTCGCCCCGCATCTACGCCGCGGGCGCCATGATCGACGGCGTGCCGGCCACCTACGGCGATGCCTTCGCCGTGACGGGCGCCGTCGAGGCGCGCAAGGCCGTCGACAAGCTCGCGGTCACCGGCGTCGACTTCGTCAAGGTCTACACCGGCCTCGACGAACCGCTGCTGCGTGCGGTGCTCGACGAGGCCCGGACGTTCGGCCTCAAGGTGACGGCGCACCTGGGGACCGTGGATGCGCTCACCGCCGGCGAGATGGGCGTGTCGGCGATCGAGCACATGAGCGGCGTGCCCGAGGCGGCGAAGGCCGACCCGAAGCTCGATGCCGCGTTCAAGGCGGGCTTCTTCCCCGGCTGGACGGCGTTCGAGCGCGCCTGGGCCGGGCTCGACTCGGCGTCGCTCGCGCGGGTGGCGGAGCGGCTGGTCGCCGAGAAGGTGACGCTGATCCCCACGCTGGTGCTGCACGACACCTTCAGCCGCCTCGACGATCCCGCGCTCGCGGCCGACTCGGCCCTGCGCGCGGTGCCCGACTCGGAGATCGTGCGATGGAACGTGCCCGGCATGGTGCGCCGCGCGGGCTGGACGCAGGAGGACTTCTCCGCCTTCCGCGCCGCGCGCGCCAATCAGGACCTGTTCGTGCGGCTGTACCGCGCCGCGGGAGGGCGCGTCGTGGCCGGCACCGACGCGGCCAACCAGATGCTGATCCCCGGCACCAGCCTGCATCGGGAGCTCGCACTGCTGGTGGCCGCCGGCTTCCTGCCGAGCGATGCGCTCTATGCCGCCACCCGGGACGCGGCGCGGCTCCTCGGCGCCGACTCCATCGGCGTGCTGGCGGTGGGCCGCAAGGCCGACCTCGTGGTGCTCGGGGCCGACCCGGTGCTGGACATCGGGAACCTTCGGACGGTCGAGCGGGTCATGCTCCGGGGCCACCTCCTCGCGTCGGACTCGCTTCGCAAGCAGTATTAGCGCGTGCAATTCACGCGCATCGTGCTGGGCTGGCTCGCCGCCGGCCTGGTCTTCCTCGGCATCGACCTCCTCCGCACGCGCCTGACCGGCGCGCGCGCCAGCGCGCCGCGCTGGCTGCCCTTCGCGGAGGCACTGCCGTTCACGCTGCTGATGGCGCTGTGGTTCGCCAGTCTCGGCCGCGGGATGTGGCCGCTGGTGCTCGTGCTGCTCGCGCTGGCCATCGAGGCGCCGGGCCGGCTGGGCGAGGTGGCGAAGGGCGAGCAGCCGGGGCGGGTGCTGAAGCGGGCGGTGCCCATGGTCGGGAAGCTCCTGGCGGCGGGGGCGGTCCTGAGCTGGGTGCTCTGACCGCTGCCCGAGGCGGCCCGTGGCGCGCGCGTCGCGCGCCGGCTGCAGCCGCCTGACGCGACCTATCCGATCACCCCCGCCGCCCGCAGCACCCACCACGTCCCCACCACGATCCCCGCCGAACCCACGAGGCGCGTCGCGCGGCGACCCCACGCGAGCGAGCGCTCCGCGGCCTGGCGCATCGCGTAGGCCGCGGCCATCGCGAAGAGCGTCATCGCCGCGGTGACGCCGACGCCGAACATCACCAGGTAGCCGAGTCCGACCGGCAGGCTCTGCAGCATGGTCACGGGGACGAGCGCCACCACGGCGCTGGTGCCGGCCAGCCCGTGCATGAGGCCGACCAGCGTGATGCCCTCGTGCTCGTGGCCGGCGTGCGCGTGCGGGTGGGGATGGTCGTGGTGGTGATGGTGATGATCGGGCGGCGACACGTGCCGGGCGTGCTCGTGCACCTGCCCATGTCCGTGCTCGTGCGGGTGTGCGTCGGCCCTCGCGTCGTGCACGTGCACGTGGGCGTGCCCGCCGTGCTCCTCCGGCGTGTGCAGGTGCAGCCTCGCCGCCGAGCGCCACGCCCACAGGCCGAGGCCCACCAGCACGAGGCCGACGACCGCCTCGCCGATCGCATCGAAGCGTGCCGGCAGCTTGAGGCCGGTGGCGAGCAGGAGCCCGCCCGCGAGCAGCACCGCGATGGAGTGCCCGAGACCCCAGCGCGCCCCGAAGCCGGCCGCCACGGCCAGCCTCGGGCGGCGGGTGACGAAGGTCGTCACGGCCAGCATGTGGTCGATCTCCAGCGCGTGGAGGAAGCCCAGCACGCACGCGGTACCCAGCACGGCCAGCGTCTCCACCCGGTGTCTCCTCGCGCTATGTTGAGGACATGAGCGACCACCATCCCGACCAGCGGCCGCGCATCCGGCTCACGAGTCTTTCGCACGGCGCCGGCTGAGCCTGCAAGCTCGGGCTCTCCGAGTTGACGCACGTGTTGCGTCACGTCCCGCAGGTCAGCGATCCGAACGTCCTCGTGGACGCCTCCACCCGCGACGACGCGGCCGTCTACCGGCTGTCGTCCGATCGCGCGCTGGTGGCCACGACGGACTTCTTCACGCCCATCGTGGACGACGCCGCCACGTGGGGCGCCATCGCGGCCGCGAATGCGCTGAGCGACCTGTACGCGATGGGCGCGACGCCGCTCTTCGGGCTCAACCTCGTGGGCTGGCCCCGCGAGACGCTCCCGCTCGAGCTGCTCGGCGAGGTGCTCCGCGGCGCGGCCGAGATCTGCGCCCGCGCGCGCTGCCCCGTGCTCGGCGGCCACACCATCGACGACCCCGAGCCCAAGTTCGGCATGGCGGTGATCGGCGAGGCGCATCCCGACCGCATGCTGGTGAACAGCGCCGCGCGGCCCGGCGACCTGCTGGTGCTCACCAAGCCGCTCGGCACCGGCATCCTCGCCACCGCGCTCAAGCGCGACGCCATCGACGAAGCGGGCCTGGCCGCGGCCGTCGCGAGCATGACGACGCTCAACGAGGGTGCCATGCGCGCCGCGCTCGCCTGCGGCGTCCGCGCGGCCACCGACATCACCGGTTTCGGCCTGCTGGGCCACCTGGGCCACATGCTCTCGGCGAGCCGCCTCGCCGCGGAACTGCACCTGAGCCGCGTGCCCATGCTCGCAGGTGCGCGGGACCTGGCCGCGGCCGGCCTCGTCCCTGGCGGCACGACGCGCAATCTCGCCGCCTCGACGGCCGAGTGGGAGCCGGAGATCGCACAGGCGGACCGCGTGCTGCTGGCCGACGCGCAGACCTCCGGAGGACTCCTCCTCGCCGTGCCGGCGGCCGCGCTGGACGCCCTGCTCGCGGCGCTCGAGGCGGAAGCGACCCCCACCGCGGCCGTGATCGGCCGCTGCCTCGACGGCCCGACCGGCGCGATCGCCGTGCGGCGAGCGCCGTAAGGTACACGCGCGAATGGACACCCCATGATCCGCTGGACGCCCCAGCAGATGGACCGACTCGAGCAGGCCGCCCGCAAGGGCCTGCGCGTGCAGCTGCTCCGGCGCGGCACGGAGTACGTCGTCACCGCGCGCCGCGTCACGTCGCGCGGGCGCAAGGAAGTGTTCGTGGGCTACCTGCCGATGACGGGCGAGGAGCTCGTGGTGCCCATCGAGGAGATCGACCACTTCGAGGTGATCGGCCAGTGACGGCGCTCGCCGTCGTCCATCTCGACGAGAGCTGCCTTGGCAACGGCCGCGAGGGCGACAACCCGGGCGGCGCGGCCGGCCTCATCGAGGTGCGCCATCGCGGCGGGATCGAGCGGCGCGACTTCTACCTGTCGGCGCCGGGAACCACCAACAACCGCATGGCGCTGCTGAGCGCCATCACCGCGCTCGACCTGCTGGCCGGCAAGGGGAGGCGCTTCACCGTGCTGCTCGTGTCGGACTCGGAGTACCTGGTGAAGGGGGTGCGCGAGTGGGCGCCCGGCTGGGAGGCCCGCGGCTGGCGCCGCAAGGGCGGCGCGATCGAGAACCTCCCGCTGTGGCAGCAGCTGATGCAGTCGGTGCGACGGCACGACGCGCAGTTCACGTGGGTGCGCGGCCACCAGGGACACGCGAAGAACGAGTACGCCAACGACCTCGCCGTGCGCGCGGCCAGGGAACAGCGCACCTCGGATGGCGCGGTGCCCTCGGGTTTCGACGAATGGCTTGCGGCCAGGCGCGCCAAGGGCAGCTACCTCGAGTACGACGGGGACGCGGCGTTCGCGCGGCTCGAGCAGCGGCTGCAGGACGGCGAGGTGCTCCCGCTCGCGGAGAAGCGGTAGGCGCCCCACGGCCGGCCAGGAACTCGTATAGCTTTGCGGCGTGCCCACTGGCGGGCACCCAGCGCGAGAATCCCGTGAGCGAAACCGACGTCGAGCGACTCTTCCGCCACCTCGTGCAGTCCCTGCAGGCCGGCGATCCCGCGCGATTGCGGGAGCCCGTCGTGCTGCACGACCTCCTCATGCGGATCGTGCCCTACCGCAGCGCGCGCCGCGCCCTTCGTGTCGACACGAGCGAGGACTACGAGCTGCTCGTGCTGCGACTCGTCTCCGGCGAGGGCGGGTTCGTGCGGGCGGAGCCGGAACCCATGCACGTCCGGTTCGCCGAGGAAGCGGTGAGCGTGAATCCGGACCTGGGCGTGCTGCACGAGTTCCGCGACGCCCAGCTCGTGCTCGACCGGGATGCCATCGCCTGGGTCCTGGCCAGCCCGGCACCCGCCGACGCCTATGCCCCGCCCGCGGCGGCGAGTCCGCCGGCGCCACCGAGCATGCCGCCCGCGGCACCTGCGCCGCCCGTGCCGCCCGTGCCGTCGGTGCCGCCGGTGCCGCCCGCACCCAGTGCGCCTCGCACTCCGCCGCCGCCGACTCCCACGCCGCCTCCCCCGCCCCCGCCGGCCCCCGAGCCCGTGGCGTCCGGCGTGCGCGCGGCGGAGCACGCCTGCCTGATGTGTGGCGGTCGGCTGCCCGCCGGACGGCTGGTGAACTTCTGCCCGCACTGCGGCCGGTCGCAGGCGCGGGGCGACTGCCCGCACTGCCTGGCGGAAGTGGAGTACGGCTGGAACTTCTGCGTCGCCTGCGGCGGTGGCCTGGCCTGGGACGCGTGACGGACGTCACGAGCGTCGACGTGCTGGTCATCGGCGCCGGCCCCGCGGGACTGCGCGCCGCCGAAGTGCTCGCGGCCGCCGGACGGGAGGTGCTGGTGCTGGAGCGGCACGAGGAGATCGGCCCGAAGGTCTGCGCGGGCGGCCTCACCCCCAAGGCGCAGGCGCTGGTGGAGGAACTCGGCCTGCCGGGCAGCGAGGGACTCACGAGCGTCGGCTACGCGGCGTTCACGGGCAGCGAGCCGTTCGTCATCGACGAGGCGCGTTGCCGCATCCGCACGGTGTCGCGCCGCGCACTCGGGCGGCACCTGGCCGAGCGCACCCGCCGTGCGGGTGCCGACGTGCGCGCCGGCGTTGCCGCGTCGCACGTCGACCTGGAGGGGAGGACGGTGGCGGCGGGCGGCCGCACGATCCGGTATCGCACCCTCATCGGCGCCGACGGGTCCGAGTCGCGCGTGCGGCACGCGCTCGGGCTTCCCTGCCCACGCGCCTACTTCGCCTGCGAGTACAACGTGCCTCGCGCACGCCTCGAGCCGCTGCGGGTGGAATGCGATCCGGTCGAGCTTGCCGCCGGCTACTTCTGGGTGTTCCCGCACGCCGACTACACGTCGATCGGCTGCGGAGCACCGAAGCGGCAGGTGGCGCCGCGAGAGCTCCACCGCATCCTCGACCGCCACATGCAGCAGCTGGGCTTCGCGCCCGACGCGGCGCCCTTCGAGGGGGCGACCATCGAGCTGCACTACCCGGGCACCACGTTTCGCGGCGGCGTCCACCTGGTCGGTGACGCCGCAGGGCTGGCCTCGCCGCTCACGGCGGAAGGGATCTACCCGGCGCTGGTGAGCGGGGAGGAGGTGGCGCGACGCATCCTCGAGCCGAAGTACGCGATGCCCCGGCTCCGCCGCTGGCTGCACTTGAAG